>CETF01004149.1_pt1 | contig 16901 bp, 31 predicted proteins | sample 326991 | NCBI WGS metagenome assembly CETF01 (sample SAMEA2622331, study PRJEB7988) | marine metagenome | biome: marine biome (ENVO:00000447); feature: surface water layer (ENVO:00002042); material: "saline water (ENVO:00002010), including plankton (ENVO:xxxxxxxx)" | depth 5 m | reverse complement strand
TCTTCACCGTCATTACATTGCTCAACCTTGATGGGTTGAGGGAATAGCTTCTGAGGTAAGTCAACGTTAGCGTTACTGATTTTCCAGGTCTCTGCCATGAGATGATCATGCCATTCCATCAAACGCCAGCGCCTGGGCTTGATGTTGTCAGTAAAACCAGCAGTAATGCATTGGCAAAGCATCTGATAAGTATCACGCCAATCGTGTAAATAAATATGATGTTGTCCTGTAGCAGAGTCACAACTTAGAAAATAACCTCCTGATTCACTTTTTTGTCGGTCAAAATCTAATTGTTGTTTGTATTTTTGATAAAGCATGTTGAGAAATGATTCAACAGGCAAGTTTTCTCGCATCCATTGATGACCAACCTCGTTGTTATAAATATTGTAATCTAATTCTAATTTAGAAAGCCAATCAAATCTAGAATGAAGCAAATTGTGATCAATGTCATGATAAATTTGTTTAATTTGATTAATAGATAATAGAAACTGATAAAGGATTGCATAAGGTGCTTTAAGTGCTTCACGATCGTATATATTTTCTGTAATAGTATTTTCATGAATGACCTTAGTGTCATTCATTGCATTTAAAATTAAAGATCTAAACCACTTTGCAGAAAACACATCTTGCATCCATTTTGAACAAAAACGTTGACGTAATTTATCAAGAATATCATTTACATCATGGATGTATTTATCTTGACCACCCATCCACCTGGGCCTAGACCAGTAGCCTGACAAGATATTTTCAAACTTATTATTTTCAGGATCAAGCCGAGTGAAGATTTCATCGTTTGTTCCTCCTTTGAACTGAGGAATATCTTTAGCAAGTTGGTTCTCCCATTTTTGAACAGCACGATACATTTGCCAAGTCTTGCCGTAAGACTTAAGGCGATGGTCGTTACGGTTGGGATTTTTCCAGTAGTTACCGGTATAGCCATCCGCAATATTATTTTTAGTCATAAGAATTGTTTTGCGATACCAGTAACTACGACCATCTTTAACGCGTGGCAGCATTTTGGATTCTTCAAACTGGTCAAACATATGTTTACCAATCGTGCGACGACTTGTGATGTATGCATCAGTGCATTGCTTGCGTGCCGCTGCTGTATCTCGATAAGCAATCGTCAAGCCATAAATATAAGAATCATCTTTTGACCGTGGCAGCCATGCAGCTACCCACAGTTGGCGATGATAGTAAACAACAGCAAAAGGTTCAGGTTCCTGTCCAAAGACAGGCTTAGTAAACAAGTGAAACTTGTCTGGTGACTTGTCTTTGTTAAGTGCTTCAACAGTTGTTTCCCACAAATTGTCTTTGACAATATGAGTAGGAAACATATTTGAAGGACGACCACAAGGGAAAGTCTGTCGTTTGTTTTTGTTACGATCTTCTGCAGCCATGGCAGCTGCAAGTTTCTTGCGTGTTGCGTCATAGCCTGCAACTTCGAGTGCAAGCTGATTAGGAAGATTGAAATACATAATGCAATGTAGTGTGATGTAATGAAAAAGCCTAGGACTTACACAGAAAATTGCGTTAGCATCTGCTGCCCAGGTAGTTACTCTTCATCGAGTTGCCAGTCTAGATCCATGTTCTGGAGGTAGATAATCTGTTCAATCTCTGTACCTGCAGATAGTGGAGACTGTTCATCTTCTTCTGTTGTTACCACGGCGCTGCAAATCCCTGCGCCCCATTCTTCAGGTTCTGCAAGTTCTGCTGGATGATAGATAGCAGGACGGAGCAAACGCATGTCAGCAATGTTGGCAACAACAACCCAGTCAATAGATCCATCAGAATTAGTGCAGTCGACTTCAATTAATTCGATTGAAAGAATTTCGTTAGTCATTTGTTAAAACCAAAAAGTGCATCATTATCAAGTGTTGTAAGGACTGTAAGTGCAGCTTGACGCATGGCTTTTTGATAACCAACCTTTTCATGGTAGTTGGCTGTTGTTGTTTCACCTGATGTTTCAAGTTGAATAAGTTCTCGTTGAATTTGATCAGCCATACCGGAAAAAGTTTTGTAGACATCAAAGCCTACAAGTTTAGTAGTCATAATCATGTGAAATAATAAGATTTATTAGCTATGATAGTCGGCATCGCCCGCCATCTCTTCTGACATAAGTTCTTGCATAAGTTGTTCTTGCTCGTTGGCAATGTCGTTGAGAATAAATTGTTGGTCTTGAGTGTACTCAGTTTTGACAGCATTGTTGAGGCGTTGCTGTTTAAGTAACCAGGTTTTGATTAGTGACATGATTTGAAATAGTATAGATCAATGAGCAGTTTAAGGACATGCTCAGGTCCATTGGTCAATTATTGTATGGATTGTGTGCAACCACACACATCCTAGTCAGTCATATGTCTTGTGATTGGCAGTTTATATTTCTCAATCAACATTGACTCAAATTGAGCCAATACTTTTATCTTAGAACCTTTAAAGCCATACTTTTTTTTCACAGTTGAATATACACTGGGAAAGTTACGAGACAGCTTTATGTTTTTGGTTTCAAGCAGTAAAGCTTTGTGGAGAGTGAGAAGTTTGAACTTGTAGGTGTCATCGTTAGTGATAACAAATCCACCGTTGCCATAGGTTTGAATAGCCATAAAAAACTTGGTGTGTGTTGAGTGGTAGTGTGTAAAGTAATTAAAAGTTATACCATTAATAATAAAAAGTGTGGTGGCGGCTGTTCCGGGGGTGTGGGGGTTAAACAGACTGAGACTGATTTTCAATAAAACGTAGAAAAGCTCCACGTTTCTTTGGATCTCTATGTCGAGGAGTTGTTCGTGGTTTGCTCATTGCACCTTTTGCTGACGGATAAAGTTTTTGATCTTGATAATCAATGTAGACCTTGTTGCCATTACGCAAGATGTAGTTTGAACCACGGGCTCCTGTAAAGATTTGAGCCCCCTTTGGAATTTTGGTGTGGTTAATTCGAGTCATGCCACATGTCCTCTTTGTGTTCAGGCAGGTCAGGCACTTGGAAATCTTCCAAGCTTGGTAGATCGTACCGTTTAGCTAGGCCAGTGCCAGGCAATGATGTTGTTCCCCTGACCTTACCTGATTTCAATTTGATATTCAGTGTCTGACTAAAAGGTCCGACTTTGAATGTTTTAGAGAATGATTTGACACCACGTTCGGTAATATTGAAACCAAAAATGGTTTTGTCAAAGTTAAATGCTGATTTCTTTTGAGTCATTTTGAATTGATGTCAGGAAGGGGATTGAATCCAATGAGGTTTTGAATTGGGATGTAATTGATTGTAAGTTGAAAGTGTATTGCGATGAAGTGAGTTAACTCGCATAAAGTTAGCCTCAAGCCATTCATGCAATGCAATTTCAATTACTCGTGATTCATCGATGTCTAAAATGTCTGATAACAATTCAATCATTTGTTGATCGACATTTGTCATCGCGGTTACTTTGTGAGCCGGTAGTTCAATAGTCATGATTTGTGATCATTAAAGATTTCAGATGCGATTTGGTCTAATTCTTGCTCTAATGCTTTCCAACGATTAGAAAAGAAAATTTCTTCCCATGTGTCAGAAGCATTAAGCATCATGAGATGAGCTGCATTTGCTTGAAGAAGTTTGAAATGAAATGGTGAAAGTGCAATAGAATTTGAATCCATTGATTTAAGAATCTTTTAAGGAATCAGGTAGCATTTGATTAATAGTATCCTCGTCATCGCCCAAGTTATTCATCATGAACTTGGAACCGTCAGGTGCAATAAAGCCTCCAACGAACGGGATGCCAGCTTTGTCTGCTGCCGCTCGCATCTTAGCTACCATCTGCATGGCCGCAAGTTTCTTAGAATCTGGAATGTTGTTTGGTGTAGTGATGTCAGACATGATGCTTAAAATAGTGTGTCCTTTGTTAGGTCTGGTTGGTTTATTTGTAATAGTGCTGGCGGATCCAATATTCGATCGTTGATCGTTGCCAACTACAACCTGGATCAGCTAATAAACGATCAATTGCAATGTCAATAGCTGCTGTAGATCCATCTTGATAAAGCTGAGCATGAACTGCCATTTCCATTTCACGCCACAGTTTTGTAGCTGAGGGAGACAAAGAAGATTTGGTTGGAATTTTACGGCCCTTCTCTTGGTAGTAGGAACCGTAAATGTCAGTGACTGTGTCCATAAATACAATAATTAAACGACAAATAAATGTTGGAAGTTCATTACAATAAACTTCATGTAAATAGACAAAAAAATACCCGGAGGGTTAAATCTCCGGGTATCGCCCGTGTTTGCCGCGATTAAAGCTTAGCAATAGTGAGGCTGTTCAGAGGGATAGTACTGGGCATACCCGTCACAAAATGTGATGTCGTAAGCGGTGAGACCACGACTGTCATCAATGGGCTCTTGATCTGTAACCTCGAATTCTTTTGCAAGTTCGATGCAGCGTTTAATGGCTGACTTTTTGCTGAATACGAAGTGTGTTGCGATTGGGGTACCTGCTTCATACCACCAACCTCCTTCTTCTGGACCACCGTAGTTTTGCCAGACTTTGTGGACGCAGACTGTGATGGGTTCACCTTCCCAGTCTTTGTGGATGTTATAAGCGTTGATGTAGAACCGAGCAAGGCCGGTCTTTGGGTAACGCTCTGTCCAAGTTTTGAGGGCCATAAAAGAAATGAGAGGAGGCAAAGGATGTGCTCAATAACGTGATAGTCAGACTCAATAATGTAATAATTAAAATGGGACATTTGACTTTGGCTCTGATGGAGCTTCTTCTGAAGTTCCCGGTTCGTCACACTCTTCTTGCATAGCTTGTTCAAGATAATAGTGACAGTCTGCGTCGAAGAACATTAAGTCTTCATCCATCTTGCGCTCTTGGTCGATGATCCACTGTTTGATGAGTGACATGATGTGATTTGATATAAGGAACTGAGCAGTTTAAGGACATGCTCAGGTCCATCAATCAATCAGTTGAAGCGTGGCGAATAGCGATATTCAGGCGCGTTAAAATTACTTGCCAGAACTCTCGATCGACATCTTCGTCGAATTGAAGATTTTCTTCAATGTTCTGAGCAATGGCTTGAGCGTCTTCTAGGTCGATGTGAACTAGGTCTGACATGGGGCAAAGGTGTGAGAAGGGCGAGAGGGCGGCGCGATCAACAGGCAATCAGTCAGCGTCGGCAAACTAGAGGTTCTTGAAGAGCTTCTAATGCAGAAGACCAATCTTTGTAATCTTTAGTGGTTTCATCTGTGTAATCAGATGCCATTTGTTCCATGCAATAAAGAATTTGATTGACTTGATCAGGAGTTAATTCAAATAGAACTTTGATACTAGACATAGTAGTTGTTGGCTGTTAGTTCATGTAAAGCCAGCTGCCGTATGGATCAGCTTTCTTTAGTGCTTTGTTGTATGAGTTTTCATTGAATAGGTTGTAGCGTACATGCTTAGCCGGTGCTTTCCAGCTAGCAGGTTTGTAAACGTCACCTGTTGTTGCATCAATGAAACACCACGCTGACCATTGCGTTGGTGCATCTTGTGCTAGTCCAGTGACGTGACCAGTTACAACCTTGTAGTACTTCTTACCTGGTCGTATCTCATACATGAATTTCATGTTGGGATACTGTTTGTGTAGCTTTTCGCCTGCAGCATTAGCTACAGCTTTAATCTTGGTTTCAAGAGCGTGACGTTGTGTTGTAGTGATGTTCATAATTTCAGAAGATGATAGATCCAACGAGCCAAAGCGTTACGCAAGCCAGGACTCTTGTAGCTATCCAGCCGACAAAAGTGTCCTGGAGTGATGCGAAAACTGTGCCCATTGGGAGAAAGATTGTGTGCGTTGTACAGATGGATCATCAGACTTGATGTGTATTAAGTTTGAAGCATTCGATCTTCTCCAAGATTTTAGGGTCATGGAAGCAGTCTGGTTCTGCTTCAACCCATTGAGCGTCACCGATACCGTCAACAATGATGAGTTCACGGTATTGTTTGGCGTGTAGGTTGTTCTCAAAAGCAATGACTATCGAGGTGTAGTCAGTGCCTGCTTCAAGAACTACCCATCCTCTACGCCTGGCACTCTCAATCGCACGTTGCTTTAGTTCAGCTGTGCTCGTGCCGGTATATGTGGTGGTAGTGGTGGTGGTTCGTGGAGGGGGAACATCATCTTGAACTTGTTGCTTCATTGTGGTGTGATGTGATGTGTGCAAAGAGATAGCATGCCCACTAACTAAGAGTGGGCAATGCATCTCTGTTAGGTCAACTCTCGACAGATACAGTTACTGGCTCAACACCCTGCTGGCGTTGTTTCCAGGTGTTGTATTGAGATTGACGTTCGGCTTGAGCTTTGATGAAGGCCGCGGCTTTCTCTGCTGGGCAGTGATGCACCCGACCTTTTGGTGAGACGTAGACGTAGCTGCCGTCTTGTTGACGTTCACCTTGCAAAAGTGCAAGCTTCTCGTCGTTGTAGGTGTAGCCGATCTTGACGGTGTGCTTGGAGCACAGACCATCTTCGTCGGTCCACTTGGCTGAAAGGTTGTAAAGATCGTTCTCGACCTGTGCTTGAACTACAGGAATAAGAAGACGAAGTGTGTTGATCACTGTGTTGTGATGTAGTTAGGTGGACACGAGCAGTTTAAGGACATGTTCAGGTCCATCTATTCAATTTAAACGAATGATTAGCCGCCAAGATAACGAATGTGCATGCAAGCATAAGTATCACCTACGACACTGGTCAACATGACCAAGCGATGGGTGTCTGATATACCTGGCTTGTTGCAGTCATATCTTGCTTGGCTGTTCAGATGTTTCTGTAACGCAGAAGTACCAAGCATGCCAAGTGCAAGACCAAAACAAATAGCAGGAACTGCTTTGATAAAAGACATGGTGTGATGTAATAGATGCCACTAGATTGTGGCAATAAGTGCCAGGGGGTTTGCACCCCTGGTCCCGCTTTGACGGATCACTTGGATGGACGTTTGATAACGTCCCGTGCCCAGAGCACACCACCGACTAGAGCAGCCGGTGGGAATGCAAGGGCACTGATACCAATGAGGCCAAGGGTTGCAATGTCTGCAAGACGTTGCTTCTCCTTGTCAGTCAGTGGTGTGTTGGGTTTAACGTCAGTCATTGATCAGTTAGCAAGCAATGTTGCGTAGTACTTACGAGCAGCAGTGACTGTTGTCACTGTGCTCTGATCATTAAACTTGACACCTTTGAATGCACGCTTGGTGATGCGTGCGAGATCTTCTTCGGAGTTGATAACAAACTCGAAGTAGAACTTGTCAGTGACAAAAGCAAGTGTTTGCATTTGATTAGATGTGATATGAACTGAGCAGTTTAGAGACATGCTCAGGTCTCAGTTGTTGGCTGTTGTTCAGTGGATCAGAAGACACCACTGATATACATCTCTGGATTGTTATCCCAGAAGTTAAGCAGCTCGCGTTGGTTAACTGTTTCAACCTGGTAACTAACCTCAGGATCCATCGCACCTGCCTCAGAGGCAGCTGCTTCAGCATCAGAGTAATCAGCCCAGACTGAAACAGTTTTACAGTCGCAAGTAACTATAAAGAGTTGCATTTGATTAAATCAATTACAATTGTTTGGTTGTTGGCTGTGTTTTCCACAAGTAAACGTAGCTTTCTCCACAAGCTGTGGATAACTAACCGTATTACTTGGAAAAAAGCAGCGATAATAGCACACCTAAATGTGCGCGAAAGTCTCAGAAAGAGAGCGGATTGTGTCGATTAGCTGACAAATTGTCGCACTTTGTGCTAAATCTTTAGCTAATCTTCACATTCTTCCGCTTTCCACTGCGTGCTTCCTCCTATAGGCCGTTGGCTGTTATTTTTTTTCTCTACGCATTCCCAGTCGGAAGACACTTGTGAGAACAGTCAGGAAAATCAAAACTATTTTGAGGTAAAAACTCGGGCTTTCCCCCGGCCACAAAAAAAGAGCCCTGGTGGACCCGGTACAAATACTCAGTAATTACTTTGATATTTTAAAAAATAAAAAAATTATAAAAAATATTTTAGAAATAAAAATTTTCAGCAAAAAATAACTGGGAATTCCCCAGTTACCCCAAGCTTTTACCCCAAATCACTCTGCAATATTTGCTTTGTATGCCGCTGCTGCTTCAGCTGCGCGGCCCATCTTTCCGTAATCCGGATACTCTTCGGCCCTGGCCCGGTTAGCTCCGTTTAAAAAGGTTTGAATTTCTAGAGGTGAACTACCTTTTGCTTCCATTGCCGACGCTTCGTTAGCAATTAAAGCATCAGCGGCTTCCCTCATCTCTCGATTCGGACTTTCCATCCCTATTACTTGGGCATTTCTATAAATATAGTTTAGTTCCAAGAAATTTTACCCGTTAAAATATAGATATCTAAAAATATTTGTTGATAATAGGACGATTATGTTAAATGCCACCGATTACGCAGCATATAGTCGGGCTACTGGACGTCCCTACCCACAAAATGAAGAAGAACGGGCTGAAATGTACCCTGAGGTCCGTAATTTTCGGAATAACCAGTTAAAAAGCGAGGATGAAAACAATATTGGAGAGAATATTGCAATTGGTGCCCTGGGTCTTGGTGGATTAGCTCTAGGCACTGCTGCTGGTCGCCGTGCATTAGCTAATCGTCAGGCGCAACGAGCAGCATCTAGTGCAGGTGGCCGCCGTGGAGGTGTTGGTTTCGCTGATCTTGCCCGTAGACGGGAACCTACACCGAGTGATCAGTACCGTAGCTCTGGTTTTACTGGCAATGAGCGTCCTACTGCCGCAGAACGAACTGATTTACGCCGTCAGCCACAGAATTTGTATCGTGATCTTGTAGATAAATACCCAGATCCTGGTGTAGGAAAAGATGTTGAATATCGACCTCCAACTAGTTATGAAGGTCAAGATGCACAGATTGTAAATCGTCAGAATATGATGATTGTAGATCCTGAAACTGGGATCATGTATCCACGAGGTTCTAGTGCACTTTCTGAGGAAGATCGTGCACTGATGGCACGTCGTCAACGTATTCAAGAAATTAATACTTATCCTGATGCTCCTCGCAAGAGTAACCGTCCAATGGGCGGACCTTTAGCAGTTGTTGGCGATGGAAGTATTGACGAAGTAGAAGCAAGTCGTCAACTCGCTCGTAGACAATTTGCTCAAGCACAAATTGATGAACGTGTTAATCAATTAATTAAAGATTTAGAACCTGATGTTGAACGAGAGAGTCGGGCAATGATGGGTCAAGAGTCTGCGCGGCAGACTCGTAATGTAAATGAAGTTAAAAAAATTAAAGCTGAAGAGATTCTCAGAGAGATTCAACAAGAAGATACTCTTGTTGACTTCCAAAAAAATCGCGAACCCCTAATTGAGGAGCAAAGTGCAGCTGCTTTAAATACTGCAGAAGATCAATCTGATGGTCGCTTCTTGCGTGAACTGCAACGCAATGAAGATATTGATATGACTATGGTCAATGAAGATGTTCTTGATGCTTCTAGTACACAAAGTGCACAAGATGCTTTATTCCGTGAGAATCAACTTGTGCAAGATGCACGCGATTACTTAATTCGTCAAGAGATTGATCTTAAGTATGACTATACGCCTGAAGAGTCCAGGCAAGCAGCAGCAGTTGGTCAAGCACTGGAACGCATTCAAAATAATCCTACGCGTGTAGCTGCAGAAGGAATCATTGATGAATTACGCACAGAAGCACGTGCTGTAGCAGATCGTGCCAGGTTTGCAAAAGAACAGCGTCAAGGTAAAACTGGCGAACTCCCTGGTTACCGAGATGTAGATAATATTCGTCAACGTAGAGAACAGAAGACTCTCTCTGCAATTGATGCACCGCGTGAAACTATTGAAACTGTTTTGACTGGAGAAGATGCGCCGATTGAAACTAACTTACAAGGCCGTCAATTACGGGGCGGAAAAGTTGATGAGGATCGCTCTTATTATGACGTCGATGGCGGATTAATTGATAGAGCAGGTGATGTACGTTTCTATGGTGCAGGTGGAGAAACAACATATGCAAGCACTGGTGCGCGAGTTGCAAAACGAGGAGAAAAATATAAACCAAAAGTACAGCTTGAGGCGATGTTTAATCGCTATAGCGATGATGAGTTAGAGCAGATTGCTAGCAATAAAGCTCGTATCCCTTATGGAGATATGATGCAACAAGATTTAGATGAATTACAAACTGCACAACGAGTATTAAAAACACGGGCACAAACGTCAATGGATAAAGGCGTTGATATGTCTGGTCCTCAGTACCGCGCATTAAGTCGTGGCCGTAAAGGTTTAGAAGCTTCCGAAACATCCCGTAAACGTTTTGAGAATCAACCTCCAGTTCCGGTTTCTCAACCAGTTCAAGATGTAGCACGTTCTATGGAAACGTTACGTCAAGGCATGTCAGTTGAGCCTTCAGAACCAGCTCCTGTTACTCCTGATATTCGGAATATTGGAATCGGTTTTGAAGGAGATAAAGAAGTTATTGGTGCTATTGGTCCAAGTGATGTTTATACCGGAGCAGCTCGTGATGCAGCTGGAAGCTTGAAAGATGTTGTTGTCGGAGAAAGTGCACCGTTGGTTCAAGGTGGTGTTGTTTCTAACCCTGAAGTTGCAGCAGAGATTGAAGATCAGTCTCAAGCCTTCCTTCAGCGGGCTATTAGTGGTGGGTTAACACAGAAACAAACTCCAGGCTATGTTTATACACCTTCTCAAACTACAGAGCCTGTTGCTGATATTGTAGTAGGACCAGGCGGTCGTAGGCGTCAACTAGAAATATTTGGTAATCAACCTTTAGATACACCTTATTTATCAACAGGTAAATCGTCTAGCACTGCAGTAAACCCCAATCTTGGTCCAGAACCTAGTCAACGACTCGGTTATGCTCGTTACTACGTTGGTCCTGAAGCAACAGGCAGTAAGCCTGCCGGTGTTGTTACAGGAGTTAGTCCTACTGTGAATATTGATTATGCATCAATGCCACAGTCTGATGCATACCGTCCCACTGATGTTGGTCGTACATTACCTAACTTAAGTGCAAATCCAGCAGCGCGTGCACGCACAATGTCTTTTGCTGGTCCAGAAGCTCCTACTCGCACTGTGTATAGAGATACAAAAACTGGTTATGACTACATTACAAGCCCGCTTCAGCAACAGTTGTCAGAGCAAGCTGCAACTGAACGTGTTCAAGCAGGTATGCCTCAGCCTATTGGTCCGTTAACTCAATCACCTGGTTTACCTAAGATTGGTCGTGTGGATCGTGGTCCAGCACGGGAAGGTCAAGCAACTGGTCCTGTAATTACTCAGTATGGACAAAATATTCGTTATCCAAACATGCGGGGACAAGAGCGTTTTACTACTGAACAGCTGATGAACGATCCTGCCCTCAGAGGTGGTCCTGTTAAAATGCCTAATAGGTTCCGTGACCAGTTTGTTGTTGAGCGTCCTAGGGGTTACTGATGTCTGAGAAAAAAAAGAAGGATAGTAAGTGGATTCAAAAAGCTGACATCAAAGAGGGATCCTTTACCAGAAAAGCAAAAAAGAAAGGAATTACATCTGCTCAACTTCAAGCAAATGTAGAAAAGAATCCTGAAAAGTATGATGAAAAAACAAGGAAGCAAGCTCAGCTTCGGGAGACTCTTGTAAAATTAAGTAAGAAGAAAAAGGCTAAGAAGTAATGCCACGGGACGCACGACTTTCAGATCCTTCTGATTACATTGCAGAAGTAGATCGTAAGTTCCATAAAAAGAAAAAAATTAATTATCAGGAGGCTTTTAAGAGTAAGCCGACTGAAGCACCGTTTACTGCTGGTGGACGTTTTGAAACAGAGGATTTATTAAATAAATTACAGACTAAAAAGTTAACTCAAAACCCACGTCTTAATTTTGTGGGTGGTGATCCAACTGAATTTCAGTTGTTTACTGGTCTTCCACGCTTTGATAAAAATCGTAAAGAGTTATATGACTTTGAACTTGGCAAACCAAATACAATCGCAGACTTTCGCACATATCCAGAGTACAACCCAATGTGGGAGGAGATGTATCGAGTTAGCCCAACTGTAAATCCAGGTGAAACAGCTAAGAGCACAATGCCTAGTGTTAAAAATCCTGACCCACAGAACTTCATTATGATGAAGATGGAGAAGCGTGCAGAAAATGAAATTGAAGATAATAAGACTGTTGCTCAGATTATTAACGAATAGAATAGTTAAATATTAGGCAATATCATGGCACTTGGAGTAATAACAAGATTAGCTGGTAGGTTGCTTGGTCCTAAAGCTTTGCGTGCTTTAGGAGGAGCTAAAGGACTACAAGGAATTGCTGGTGAGGCTGCATTAAGTGGTGCAATCAATACGGGAGCTAATCTTGCTTTTGGCATGGATCCAATGGAAGCACTTGCGTATGGCGGTGCTGATGCTCTTGCTTCTGGTGCCAGTATTGGTCTTGTTCGTGGACTCCGTCCAAAGGGTTATCGGACAGTAACTCAAAGAGGTAAAGATGGTCAGAAAGTCACTAGCCGAGAACGTGTTCGTTCAAGATTAGAGACACCAGTTAACGTTGCTGCTTCTGTTGCTTCTTCTATTCCGGTTATGGCATTAACAGGTGGAATGAGTCCTCAAGGTATTCAAGGTTCACAGCAAGCACAGATTCTTCAGCAGCAAACACAACGTGCGGCAGTCAATAATGATGCCCAGCTTTTAGCGGGTGCTTATATGCCTTATACCAACTTCCAAAATCTTGGGATGCCTTCAAGAAACGCAATGCTTGAACAGGCAATGAATGATAGTGGACTAGGCTTTGATATGGCTGGTTATGAAAAAGGTATGCAACAAATTCTGGGGCTTTGATCATGGGATATAGAGCAGATTATTTAAAAGGTTGGCAGAAAGCTGTTAGCCAAATGGGTACGAAAGATCGTGGTCATAGCGTGCTTCCAATTACAGAAGACGCAAGAAAGTTTTACAGAGGCTTAAAAAAAGAGGGTGTTGGTTTGGAAACACCTGTGCAATTAGCAGGTGCTGTAGGTGCACGGTTATTAACTGACGTTGGTACAGACGCAACTCGTCATTTGTATTGGCGTTATAACCATCCAATGGCTCTAGCTGATAAAGCAGCAGAGCAAATCATTGGAGATCGATATCTAAACTACACACCAACACAACGTAGTGCTATTACTTTGGCTGGCATTGGTATTCCTGTTAGTGCTTCGTTAGGTACATTTGATCCAACTAACATTGCTGAATTAGGTAGGCCAAAAGGTTTTGCTCAGTCATATGCAGAACAGGGATCAGAAGATCGTCGTCAAACAGGACAAATTGCTCCCGAATTAATTGATCGTTTTGTTCTTGGTCGTCAAGGACGACCTTTGAAATTTGCTACTGCACAAGAAGATATTCCAGATCTTACTAAGCAACGTTATGCAAACTATATGAATTATTTGTATAACGAAAAAGGTCCCTTAGGTGTTGGTGTCATTAAAGGCACCATGGAAAATTTACAAGGTGAACCTGAAGTACGTATTGTTGGATTCCCAGTGGGTTTACAGGCGGCAGGTGCATTAGTTGGTGGCGCAACTGCCTTGCGTCTTGCAGGTGATCGCACAACGCCAGAAATTATTCCTGGTGGCATTGGTCCTAAACAACCAAGGACTGTACGTAGTGAAGATGTATCCGAAAGTGTTTCTGGTAAGCGTCCTGTAGATAAAACTGTTTATCGAAAAGGAGATAAGAGAGTGCGTATGGGTCAAGGAGTTGGTGATCGCACTGGCACACGCACTGACTATGTTGGACCGCGTACCCGTACTGCTTTAGCTTATGGTGCTGCAGGCGCTTTCACCGGAGCACTTGCTGGCAAGTTAGCTAATCGAATGATTGCATCTGCTGGTCAATCAGACTTACCAACAACTCAAGAATATGGTGTTAGTTATTACAAGAACAATGCAGGTGGTATTACTAAGGTAGAAAATGGTGTTCGATATGATCAAGTTGTTTCACCAAATGAAGAGTTTCCTGAAGGACTATATTCTGCAGGGTATTAGTTGAGATAGAATTTAAATATAAAAGTATTCGTAGAAAACAAAATGGCGAGTGAACGTATTCCACAGGGTGGTGCTTTAACCGTCTTCAGACCTGAACTCGCTGCTCAAGGTTTCTATCGTGATCCTGCAGCTACTGGTAAATATTACGCAGGCGCAGCACAACAAAGTTTTCAGAATTTGCAATCAAACTTGGGTCAGAAAGTGGCTCAAGCTCAACAAAATGCATTGTTCCCTCGCAGTGCTCTTTTAGGTGGTGCGCTATTAGCAGCTCCTAGTCTTATGAGTGCAGCAGAGTCTGCAAGTGAAGGACGTACTTTAGAAGCAACTGTGCAGGCAGCCGGTGGTATCGGTGCTGCTGCTCTTGGCACGCGAATTGCACAGATGCCTGGTCTTGCACCCAAAGTTGTTGGAAGTGCTATTGCCCTTGGCGGCGGCCTTCTTTCTGGTGGTCTGGGCCAGATGGCAGAGCGCACTAAGGCTGCTGCAACGGGACAAGAGATTGCTGGTCAAGAAGGTAGCGGTCCAGCAACTCGTGGAAAGCGTGAGAAACAGTTTGCTCAAGACCTTGATTTTTATAACCGCTCAATGAGCGCACAGAATCAGAACCTTCTGCAACTGATGGGCGCTATGAATGATCAAGAGATCACGATGATGCAACGGCAAATGCCGTTAATTAATCAGATGAAGAATCAAGAGCTTGCTCGTAATCAGGCTTTGATGAACACCATGACGAATAACTATTCTCGTCTTGGCATGCTGGCTACCGCTGGCAAGTTAGCAACTGGCGCACAGGCTGAACGTGGTGCAACGATGCGTACTGCACTGCAGTCTAATCCTTACTCCGGTGCAATTATGCAGGCCCCTAACATTAGCTTTTAATCATGAATAATATACCTATTAATTATTTTGGCGAAGACGCACCATCCTTTATTAGTGGTGATTTAGCTGGTAAGCATATGAATTTTTTTGGTCCATCAGCACCTACTTTTTCATATAGTTCTTTACGACATGGCCTCGGTGGTGCATTAGATCAACCTGATAATTCTGGATTTTTACCAGGGGCTACAACTACTTTACCTCCTTCTCCAGAACAAGCTCCTATGCAATTTCCTGAAGGAGTTGATAGAAATTTAGTTTATATTATGGAAAATATGAAAAAAGACGCAAATACAGATTGGAAAGAACAAGCTGATTACTTGTTTGATAAACGTCGAGAAGAAGCAGAAAGAGCTAACAGGATGGGCCAATGGAATACGATCATGGGATCAGTCTTAAAAGACCTTCCACGGACTCTTAGCGAACAATATCGACGTAGCAATATGTATATCGGAGATATGCTTCGCATGCAAGCAGATCAAGTGCGTGAGCAATCAGCTGGTATTAAACAGTCACTTGCTTCAATGCCTGCAACTGCAAATCCACCAGCACGTAACTATATTAGAATTTGATAAGGTTGCGTTAATATAGATAAATGCAGACAAGAATTCCTTCATTATCCACTGACCTTTTAAATTCCACAGCAGGAGTCGATACTTCCCCTTTTTGGAATCCAGGAGGAATGGAATCAAAATGGGGAATACCTAATCCAGCATCATCAGCACCTACAGGAGGTAATATGGCATTTCCATGGATGGCAGCAGCCACCATTGGTAGCGCAGGTCTTAACTTTTTAGGCCAGCGCGGTGCAGCCAGGTCTCAAGCAGCTGCTGGTGGCGAGGCCATGAAGTTCCAAAAGAACTTGTTCGAAGCCCAACAAGAATCTGGTGCTGATCTATTAGCAGCTCAGTTTGGTATGGGCCAAAAGGCTGCTGATACTGATTATGGACGACAAGTAAGAGGTTCAATTCAATCTCTTAACTTAATGAATAGTGCGCCATATATTAATAACTTAACTAGAGAAGCTGGTTTTAATTTGGCTGGTCGGGGATTTGGGCCTGATCAAGTTGCAAGGTTTACACAAATGTTTGGAGGTGCTTAATCATGGTACTTGATTTTTTATTTGGTAAACCAAAGACTCCGAGTGCACCTAAAATTGACTATGAAACTCCGGATTCTCTAAAACCTTTTATCAATTACGCTGATCAAACTTTTATTGAAAGTCGTGGTGAAACTAGAGAGTTTGCAAATATAATTTATGATGCTTTAACTAAGGGGAATTTAGATAGAGAAACTGCGTCGGCTTTCCTAGATAGTCGTCTTCCTGGTAATAGTGATTTTTATACTTCAAAAAAATTTAGTAAGTTTTTAAACTACGAACTGCCAAAAGAAGATCAAAAAGAGATTATTCAAGGTGCTGCGCAAAGCAATTTTTTCCGTGATTTAAATAAAGATGATTTAAAGGCATATAAAACGTTAGCCCAATCTATGGGTAAAACAGGAAGTGCTACTGAATTAAGTAATTTTATTCAAGGCCGTATGGCTACTTCCTTAGAAGGAATGAATAAATATAAAACACCAGAGATTACTGCAAAAGAATCATATTATGGTCGTGCTTTACGAGATAAAAAAGGTAATTTAACTGGTGAATTTGCCGCTTTTGGTACGGGTAAAAAAGGAGCTAAAGCTGCTAGAGCATTTAAAGATATTGGTGCTAAAAGTGCAGAATTTAGCAAAAACTACCTTAAAAAATTGGGGGCTAAGTCATGAGTTACGAAATTATTGAAGACTGGAAAGCTAAGAAATATGGTGCAGGTTCTGATAGAGATGTCGCAAGGATTAGCGGATTAGACATCCGCATGATGGTAGATAGAGGTGCTGAACCTGAGGATGTTATTGATTACTACGATAGTGGATGGTTTGAAGAACAAGATTATAAAACAGGTGATGTTACCAAATCAACTATTGATAGGTTAAAAGCAATACTCAACAAAGGTGGTGGAGGTAAGGGTGATAAAGGGAAAGGAGGAGGAGGA
>CETF01025520.1_pt1 | contig 16925 bp, 15 predicted proteins | sample 326991 | NCBI WGS metagenome assembly CETF01 (sample SAMEA2622331, study PRJEB7988) | marine metagenome | biome: marine biome (ENVO:00000447); feature: surface water layer (ENVO:00002042); material: "saline water (ENVO:00002010), including plankton (ENVO:xxxxxxxx)" | depth 5 m | reverse complement strand
AGAGAAATCATCAGCCCAACATATCTCGTGTCGGTATCCAAGATTCTTTCTGATACTGTTGTATGACCATTGTAGATACTTTAGATTGTTTCTACTTGGTTGTATAAAACTAATTGTTTTCATTTTGAAACCTCGTTTTTTTCCATTTATCATTATCTCTTAAATCACCAAATGCAGAAACTCCCTTATAATGATATACAAAAGAAGTCTTACACACTGCGGGGAAATCATCATTTGGTATTAACTTTGACCAATTAAACTCATCTTCATTTTTTGTTATTTTATATTTAGGATTAAATAACACACCATCCTCGTATTCATAATTACTTATGTTTTTATTCATCATAAAGAAGAATCCGTTAAACATTTTTACACGAACAGGATCTAACTGATAAAGATTGTTAGAATCCTTTACACCATTTTTAATTTTTAACATAGTGTCTTGTGTATTCTGATAATTATCAGGTTGATTACATATGTTCCCAACTCCGTTATAAAATAACTCCACAGATTGAAACTGTGAGTTATGACCTACTCCTCTCGTTGTAGAGGTTGGTACGACTAAAGTGTATGGCCACTTTTCAAATACAGAAACTAACTCCGATAGAGCTCCTTTTGGTATTAATATATCATTATTTGCTATTATTAAATAATCATACTGACCATTCTTAAATCTATTATATCCTAAGTTCCAAGAATCAGTTAAACCTTTACCTTCATCTTTTGTTATCACCTCATATCCATATTCTTCACAAACATTAACTGTATTATCTGAACTATAATCATCTATAACGAGTACATCAAAGTTATCATCTAATTTTTTTAGTGATTCAAAACACAGTTTAGTGTACTCACTTTGATTAAAAGTTGTTATAACTAATAGTATCTTACCCATGTCTTGTCTCCCAATCTTTTAACCAAGCTTTCTCCGTATAGTTTTGTTCGAATCTCTTTTTTATCGTATCACTACATAATTTATAAAATCTATCTGACCTTAATTTTATAGCGACCTCTTTAGCACCATCTAAATCACCAATCTCGACTGTGGTTAGTGGATGTAGTATCTCTTGTGTATCCAATCCTTTGTAACCGATACAAGGTATCCCATGAAACCCACAGTTCATAGCGAATGTACCAGCAGCATGTGTTCTCATTAAATGTACACCTATGTTATACTGACCTAAAGTTTTTATCCACTCTCTCCAAGTCATGTAAGGTAAATAGTTTATATCCTCAATCATACTCTCTTGGTCTTGTTTCCTACCCATAGATGGAGCTGACATAGAACTACCTATTTCCCTAGCTACCATGTAGGAATCAAATCCACCATACCAACTAACAAAGTTACCACCAATCATAATCCCATCACCCAATTCACTTCTTGGTCTTAGTCCTGCTGGTATCATAAGACTTCTCATCACTCTGACATCTTTACAACCCAACCCCAAAAAATAGTTTACATCAGATTCGTTATGACAATAAATCCAATCTGCATCTACTAACGTATTATAGTAGTGAAACTGCCACTCTACAGTATAATCTTGAAAAAACCAATGAGGTCCCTCTTGCATTATAGCAACTTTATCACACACTTTTCTGATATGATTTAGGTCTACGTTAGGATTGTTTTTAGGGATGATAACTATACCCAAGTCAAACTTTTCATTTGGTAAGTTAGTCAAACTACATAGTGGAGCGTCAAGAGCCATACACCAAGCTAAATCAGTTCTTGCGTTCCGATGAGCTCTAGATAATTTCTTATTACCACCAACACTATCTCCTATCTCGGAAAAAAAACCTACCTTCATACACTAAAACCTCTTTTTACATCTTTCTCAAATGGAAAGTTATTATTAGATAAATAGTTATGTAAAACTGATTTATAATATTTATTTTTCAAGTCTGAGTCTAGCCATAGAAATTCTTGTACTACATCCTTATCTAAGAATGGGTATCTAGTCTCTAAACCAAACGCACCAGCTATATATTCCTCTTTAACTAAAAAAGCTTCTTGACTACTTGCAAAGAAGTTAGGCCATGGAAACACGGTAGATAAATCTTTTGGAAATACACCACCCAACTCACTATGTCTTCCCTTAGACTCTCCATTGTGTCCATAGTCAGCAAATATCTCATCAGCGCCTTGACCAGATAAATATATCTTTCTATTATCTCTCTTAGCGTGTTCACATATAAAAGTTAATCCTATTGCACCATAATCATCATGTAAATTAGCATTAAAGTATCTATCATACTTTGACTTGTCTGATGTATATATATTAAAAGTAAATGGATCTATATTATCGTGTATATATCTTCTACAACGTTCTCTATCGTTTGTTATATCTAACAACTCTACCTCAGCAAACTCTTTAATTATATCATGCCTTTCCTTAATTATTTCAGGATGTTCTTTACCTAAGACTGTATATACCTTGTAAGGAATCTTTCTTTTAAATAACTCACAAGCTATAACACCACTATCATAACCTGAACTCAACCCTAGATACAAATGTTCTCTTATATCTGTAGCTCTTTTTGTCATAGAGTTACTAAAAGCTATATCCCAATCATCAAAGTTTGTTTTATGTTGATTTAAATCAAAGTGATGAACTGATTGTTGTTTTAATAAACCGAAGTTAGACAATTTAAATACATAACTTGTGTTCGCTGGAACCTTATATATATTTTTAAAGTCCATCCTATGTAGTGGTGACGCGTAACTAGAAAACCCAAAGGTCTGTTCGTCATCAGCTGCAAAGTACATCGGTTTTGTAGAAAATATATCTGTTGATACAAATAACTGGTCTTTTTTAAAATCAACCAGTAATATTGCAAATTCACCATCTAAATGTTTGACAAATTCTGTTCCATACTTCTCGTATAATGGAATCAGACACTCACCATCAGATTTATAATTACCAAATGATTTATAGTTATATATTTCACCATTGAAGATACAAACCACATCATCTTTTACAAATGGTTGTTTTGTAAAGTCTCCCGTGATACTGAGTAAGTTTTGGACAAATGTATAATTTTTTTCTTTTATTATGCCAGTATAATCTGGACCTCTAAACTTTATTCTTTCATTAACATATGAAAGGTTATCTATTTCTTTACTACTAAATAATATACTACACATTATCTTAGGGTATCTAACCTCATTTCTATATTTGGATTGAAAACATTGTCTTTAAAACAGTCATATTCTGTTTGTATTTGTGATTTATTAGCCACATAATGTATAAAATAATCCTTTTCACTTGGTTTGTTTCTACAACACTTGTTCCACTTATCATCTAGTGCTTGATAATCTATCCCACTCATAGCTAAAAACTTATTTATCAACCCTTGATTTTGACTTCTTAATTTACCATCAGGATATCTATTCCAATATTCAATTATATCACTAGGAACCAATTCGTTTAGTATCTTTATACTATCTTTACTAATCACTTGTAATCCACCATTGAAGTAATGTTTACACTCCAATCCACTCCAATATTTATCAAACCACTTTTGTAATTCTTCTTTTCTCCACAATGGAGCCTTCCAATCCTCTACCATTCCAAAGTTTTTAACTTCGTCAAATATGTTTGGACTATGGTCTAATATTCTAATATCAACATCTATGTACATCATCTTATCATATTTACTATTCTCAAAGTGTTTCCATATATCGAATATTAAAAAGTTAGGACTTGGATATCCTGAATCGATAAACTCTTTATCACCAAATTCGATTATATCAGCATCAACTTTTTCAGAATATTTTTTTATCAAAGGAATTGTATGTTCAGTATAACCTAACTGACCAACATTAATTAAATAAATTACATTTTTAACGTTGGTTATTTCTCCTAGAGTTTTAAATCTAACATCGTAGTTATCTAATAAGTATATTATAGAATTTCTAAACTGTAGATAATTTTCTTCATTCCAAACGTTATCATTCCAATCTCCAGCAATGTGTGATTGAAACATGATTCTACCATCGTGTAATGATATATCTGTATCATGAATACTATCATGACCGAAAAACATTTTAGACTTCCACTCCATATTATGATTGTGTTCATTGTGAAGTGCAACATAATCAAAATATTTATCAACCACCTCTTTAGAGTTAGGATGAATTAACCAACCTGGATTTCTCCATCCTATTGGTTTATGTCCAACACTATCCCACTCAGATAAACATCTCTGTATTCTATCCTCTGCTGTTTTATGGTTGTCTAATTCAGCAAACTCGCATTCACCGAATCTGTTTGAATCATCACACATATGATAGTGACCGTGTGCAGATAACTCCACCCAATCTTTTTCTAACCAAAAGTCTACCCAATCTTTATGTTTAGATAATGGATACTTTTTATGATAATTGGATGGTGTAAATAAAGTAAACTTACAACCAAACTCTTCATTTAATTTTTCTAGATATTTTACCGACTCGTCACCCTTACACCCCCAACCCTTTTCAGGATGTAAATCATCTATTGATATAGTTACTTCCATACATCTTCCCATGTAAACGCTTTATAGTTTGGATTAATAGAATTATAACAATTTTGTTCACTCATTTTATTTGCTTTTACATACCAATCATTACTTCTTCTTTTTTCATTCATAGTCCCATCTTCTCTCTCTCCTTTAACGTACATTCTTTTTTTAGGATGGTTTCTATTATGAATTAACAATATATTTTTTACAACATATTGTGGAATCATACCTAATAGTTTTTGTAAGATTATCATGAACGCTGTATCCTCGTGTATGAAGAAAGATGACTTCGGTATGTTTACACCAGACTTAATTACCTCAGATGATATCACCAAACCACAACCATTAAACTTGTGTTGATTCAGAACCCTTATATCTAAATCTTCTACCTTATCGTTGAACTTATTCATCTCCTCAATACTCATGGTATATCTTAGACTCCACCAATGTTCATCAGGTTTGAAATCTTCTGGTGAATCGTAAAACGGTTTATCTGTGAACTCAGGATGTTCTAGAACTTTCCAACTGTCATCCCACATCTTACAGGTCGAAAAGAAACTAACATATTTAGGTGTTGTATTTTTCACTTGACTGTGTAAGTTATCAAGTATTTGAAATGTCTGTCTTGGTATCAATGAATCAGTTTCACCCCACATTAGAACATCTACCTTATCACAATAATATTCATTGAAATTCCTACGATAATCTGCTATGGTATATAGTTTGTCGGTTACTCTATACTTTATTCTAGAAGAAATAGGAAGTAAGGATACAAATTTAGCCTCAATTTGTTCCATTGTCATTTCGTCACTTATCTTTTCCAAATCTTGATTAGTGACCAACACAAAGTCAAGGATAACGTTTTCTTTGTTATCTACCAATTCTAAAGAGTTTCTAACACTTTGAATATATTCCTCAATCATTTCTATTTCATACCATTGTACCAAACATCCGATAGCAAATTTATTATTTAATTTCATTTATTCTCCGTAAAAATATTTATAACACTTTTCTAACCAATATGGTATGAACTCACTTTTTTCACCTGGTATCGCACAGAAATGATAAATCCATCCTATTTTAGAGAATGTCATCTGTTCATCTAAAACCTCTCTTCTAATCATATCACACATGTTATACTCATGTGGTAATAACTTTAAATCAACATTATGTTTTCTTAGTAAAAAGTTTATAGGAGTTTGGTCTGTGCCTACACCAAACTTGTTTTGAATAGTTAATAGATTGTCTTTGTTGGTAAAATAAAAGTTAAGAACGTCTTGAAAGAACTGTTTATGTTTTTTATTAAAAACTTGGAATCCACCATTTATATATTCATAAAAAGGTAGATTTATATCTTGAAAGAAATATTTCTGATATATTTCTATACTCCTTATTATCCAATCGTAACTACCATAGTTATGAACTCCAACATAAGAATCATCCATCATATCAAAGAAGTTAGGACACTCTGGATGCACAAATGTATCAGCGTCTACCATTAAGACGTTTTCATAATCAATACCAGCATTTTCCAACAAGTCAAAGACGTAGTATCTTTGCCACGTTATCTTCATCTCTTCTATTGGAAATATTGTATCCTCTAATACAAATAACTCACATCCATTTTTATCACACCATTTTTTCCAACCCTTGATTGAATAATCGTAGTTTATCAGATTAGGATTGTTCATACCATTCTTTACATTAGGTATAAAAACTACATTCACTTGGTCACCTTTTCAACTAATACATTAATATCATAAAAATATAAACCATCTATGTTAGTGCCCAAGAAACAGTTTACCGCATGTTCTGGTGTCTCTACTATTGGTTCTCTGTCGTTAAAACTAGTATTCAATAGTATTGGTACTTCTGTTTTACTTTTCCACTTCTTTATAAAATTGTAATACCATCCGTTGTCATTCTCCGTTACTGTTTGTAGTCTACCAGTATCGTCAAAGTGAACCACCGCTGGCACTTTATCAGCAACTTCCTTCTTGAACTTAACTGCAAAAGACATGTAAGGACTATCCAAATCTTTCTCAAACCAATCAGAAACATCTTCTCTTAGTATGGATGGTGCAAATGGTCTAAACCATTGTCTATGTTTCACCTTTTCATTTATTATGTCTTTCATATCAGATCCTCTAGGATCACAAAGTATACTTCTATTGCCTAGAGCTCTACGGCCTGACTCAGAACCTCCACCAAATACTGATATTATTTTTTGGTTTCCTATCAAGTCTAAAACATCATTATCATCCACCTCTTTAAAAGTTATCTTACCATTGTGTTTTTTTAGTTCTGTTAGTATCTCATTTTTATCATATGATTTTCCTAGATAAGAACTAGCATTATCTTTCCACTCTATTCTAGGATTGTCTAGTATATGATGCCACAAATAACGAGCAGAACCTATAGATAACCCACCGTCATATGGAACAGGATCTATGAAAACATTTTCTACAGAATCAAACCAATCATATATCTTCGTGGTCATCACACAATTTAACGCAACACCACCAGATAGACATATATTTTTATAATCAAATTCTTTCAATAGTTCTGTTAATATTTCTTTCACCAACCTCTCTGTTGCATCTTGTAAACCAGCAGCAATATCAAACGACTCTTGTTCACTCTTAAACTTCTTTTCCTCTGATGACATTATGGATGTGATATATTTTAATTTTTCTCTTAGTTTTGGTTTAGAGTCCCAATACTTGTCCTCTTGTATTATATTTCGTAGTGCACCATAAAAAACATCAGAATATTCATCTCTGTTACCGTTAGTCGCCATAGCCATAACAGTTCCAGCTTGATTTCCATATGGATGTCCACCTGATAGACCAAATACCTCAACAGTAACTCTTCTCCACATACTTCCAATGTTTATTGCCTCATGTGAAATTATCTGTAATGGATATATTTTATTTCCCTCTCCACGCCAAACGGTAAATGATGTAAATTCAAAATTATCTGGTTTTTTAATATCACCTTCATCATAAACAAAAGCTCCACCACCACCATCAATGGTGATGATTAAAGCCTCATCAAAATTACTAGAGTAAAAAGCATTAGCAGCATGAGATTGGTGGTGTCCTATTTGATAAAACTTAGAATCGTCACCTATCAATGATATAGCATCTGAATAATTCTTTGAATTTTCAGGAACTTTCCAATTACTTCTGTCTGATTGAAAATCACCTGATATAAAATAGTCTATGTCTTTTATATCGTTGTGTTTAAAAAAGAACTCTAATGCATCTCCTGGTGGTTCTTTTTCTCGTATAAATCGTTCTAGTTCATTATGTACAATTGGTATACCATTTTCTAATACACAATATGAACAATCGTGGCCTGAAAGTAATCCTACTATTTTCATTTTACACCTCGTAATTTTGTTTTACCATGTCCCATACTTGAGACATTAATTGACTTCTCTGATTTTTTGGGATACCATTAAATATCCAATTATAACCATACTTGATAAAGTAGGGTGTCTTGTCTTCATTTAACTGCCAGTTATGTTGAAACAAATCAGACCTATGCATATGTGTTAATTTATATGACATTGGTAAATCTGTTTTTACATCAACGTTGTTTATCTGTAACCAATAGTTTAATGGAGTTTGCTCTGTACCTTTTTTTACAACTTCATCTTGTAATTTACAAAACTCTGATGTATTTGTCAAGTATAATTTTTTAAAACCGTTAATTAATTCTTTATGATTTTCGTTAAAGATTATAAATCCTGAATTTATATAATTTATCAAATCTAATTTAAAGTTATTGAAAAATGGTTTATAACCTTGAACACTATCATATATCCATTTTAAGTTATCAAAGTCTCTCCATCCAGTAAATTTATGTTCAGTTAAATTGAAGAAGTTTGGAGTATCCCATCTGACCATGCAAGAACTATCCACCAAACATATTTGGTCGTAGTCAATACCTCTTCTTTCCATTTCATCAAACACGTATATTATTTTTTGCCAGTTCACTCTGTATTTAAATAAATCATTCTCTATTGGTTTATCAAAGTGAACGAAATGACAATCATTTTTTTTACTCCAATACTCCCAAGTCTTTTTAGAATATTCGAAGTAATCATAACCACCATATTTTTCTTTGTGTTCAGGATTAACAATCCCTACCCACCAAATTACGTTTTTCATACTATAGCGTTAGGTCCCATTGCATAAAAAGGTTTTCTCACAACTCTTACAAAAGAGTTAAATTCATCCTCTGTTAAAAACTTACTATCTTTTGTCTTAATAAAAGCTGCTCTAACGTTTGGTTCTATCTTTCCTGTCTCTGATATATATTGGTCTGGACTAGCAATTATCTGATTGTACAACAACTTGTAGTTACAGAAATCTGCTAATTTGTCGAAGAAGTCACAGTTATAATAAATATTACAATGGTCTGGCCAATATCCTATTGCTGGTAAACTACTAAAGTGTAGACCATCTACTCGTAGTAAATCGTGTAGGTTTTTCCAAGCTATATAGTTATTATGTCCGTTTTGATTATCAACGTGTTCAGTAGTACCACAGTTAGTTACAACATCAAAGTACTCAAAGTATTTATTGTATTCACCAATCTCTTGTTTAGCATTTGGATTGTTATATAAATTTACATTAGCTTTTTGTGGTTGATATTTAAAATGTTTAGTCAAGTCTAATTTTAAAGCACCATCTTGACCATTGATATCTACTGATATATGTTCTACTCCAAGTTCTTCAAACAGAAACTTTGAAACAACATAAGTTTCTAACCCATTGTCATCTGATATGGCTGTTTTATTTGGTCTTTGTTTATATCTAAAATGTTCATCCTTGAACCTTGATGTGTCTACAAACTTTTCCCAAGAACCAGGTTGTAACCATTCGTTTCCAAGTTCTAACATTTTTAAATCTTTAAGATTCATTCCAAGTTCTTCAATGTATTGAAAAATTAAATCCAAGTCCTTTACAACTATTCCCATTTAGTTACCTCTTTCATTATCTCTTGGTTTTTTCCAAGATTGTGGTTTTAAATTATTATGATGAACTTGACATGTTCCAACCACAACACACCTAGTTCCTTGTTCGGCCCAACACATTATACACCCCTCGTTACCACCCCATTTACCGTCTCCACCATTGTGGTGTTGGTCTACTACAAATAAATCTCCATTTGGTTCAGCCCATCTATGATATAATTCTTTTGTAAAACCATACATATGTCCAGCTAAATGTTGTAACCAAACAGAACCCTTTATCTCAAATATTTCACCAGTTGGTTCATTGGCTAACTGTATACCATTGGTTATACCTGAAGCTACAGGACCGTACACAGAATTATCACTTAAAGGATCGTTTTTTATATAATCTATGAAATTGTTTATTGATTTATTATAATTTATATCATCACCAGATAATATAACAATATCACAACCAGCATCAATCGCTTGTTTTATACTATCACTCCAAGCTCCAGTCAAACCTCTTTTTGATTGGTCTTCTATGTATGTATAGTTTAAATTATCATACACCTCTTTAGACATATCTATCGCTTCATCGAAAGAAGTTCTTGGTTCTGATTGATTGTCTACAACAAATGTTTCAAATTCATATTCACAACTGTCATAGAAACTTTCTAAACTCTCTTTTACAACCTGTTTACCTACTGACCTAATAGAATCAGAGTGGTGATATGCAAAAGCATATCCTACTTTCATATTTACTCCTTCCAAAAATTTATTACAGTCTCTATTATTTCATCAGCAGATAAGGTTGGACTCCATCCTAATTTACTTTTTATTTTTTCAGAGTCTGGTATCTTATCCCAAGCCTCTTCAAACAAAGGACCGTGGATTGTTTTAGGATCTACATGAACTATCTCTGAACTACTGTTGGTGAACTCTTTAACTTTTTCTGCCATGTGATTTATCGTCGCTACATTATCACCATTACCAATGTTCCATATGTCATTTAGATATTCTTTTGTTATTGATGTTAAATAAATACCATCTACAATATCTTTTACAAAAGTAAACGCTCTAACTTGTTCCCCATCACCAAACACAGTTATCGGTTTATCTTTTAGAGCTTGTTGTACAAATGTTGGTAGAACAAAACCACCGTCTTTTAATTGTCTAGGACCACTAATGTTGAACGGTCTTATTATCTGATATTTTAAGTCTGAAACTTTTGCAGTATTTGACAGAACTATTTCGGCTAACAACTTTCCAATTGAATATTCATTACGGACTTTGAAGTCACCTACCAATAACTTATCATCATCTTCTTTTAAGAACTCTGCTTTCTCTCTATATCCATATATTTCTGATGTTGATATAAATATTAGTGGACAATCAAACTTCTGTGCTCCCTCTATAGCCCAATATATATCATCTAGTATGTATCTAGCCATTTGACCAGAGTGTTTTAAAACCCCAACAGGACCTACTGGACTTGCAAGATGTAATATTATATCAAACTTATCATCTATCGTATCCCAAGATATGTTTAAGATATCGTCTATTATAACATCACAGTCTTGACATAAATCATCATCTGGTTCTATAACATTTGATGATAGGTTATCTATTATGGTTATATCAAAACCTTCAGATTTGTATTTTTCTATTGAATGTGAACCTAAAAAACCAAGTCCACCGGTAATTAATATTTTCATTACTCAATCTCCGTTTTCTTTATAAATAATTTTGTTCCATCCTTACAACGTATAAAAGCGTTTGGATATGGATCTTGTAGAGCTCTGACTTTATTGTGTATCTCTTCTGCAGTAAACTCACCAATATCATTAACTAGTATCTCACTCATACTAGGTTTTCTTCTTTTGTAAAATGTTGAATCGTTTTCATTTTGTTTAGTTTTATTATCAAAACCGTCTTCTATTATTTTTATAACACCTTCAGAACCTATTTGACTTACTCTATTATAAATATCAACTAAATCTCCATTAAGTGAAAATTTTTTCTGAAACAGAATATCACCAGTATCTATACCATCATCCATGTAAAACAAAGTTACCGCACTATCACTCTCACCATTTATTATTTGATGTTGCATTGGTGAACCACCTCTGTATTTTGGTAGAGGTGATGGGTGTAAACAGATACATGGATAATTATTTATTATATCATCCTTGATAATCCAACTCCAACCTATAAAAAATATATACTTTGGTTTGTATTGTTCTATTTTTTCATCTAACAAATTTTTATCATCTAAATATATAACATTGTATTTAGGAATATTTTTAATGACCTCACTTCTAACATTCATAAACAAATCATGTGACCAATCTCTATATCCACAAAATAATATATTAATCATAAAGCATTTCTCCAATCCTTACCACTCATAACATTAAACATATACTCTAACCTTCTTTCACCTGTATGATATTTTTTCATATGTAGGTGACCATTCCTACCAATCTCAATACATTTATCTTTGTTCTTTAAATAATACCTAGCCTTTTCCTCGAACTCCTCTGGTGTTGAATATTCCACATAACTAACACCATCTTCAAATATGTTTGGAAATAATATTTGTTTTTTCTGAACGAAACAACATGTTTTATTAGACATTATCTCCCACATTCTTCTACAACTATTTCCAGCACCCCAAGAACTAACAGATATGTAAGACTGAATTATATTGTAAATGTAAATGTTGTACGGAAAACCACTACCTATTATTGTATTGAATCCTTCACTCTTTAACTTCTGACACAACTCTTGAACCTCACCTCGTAAACCTGTCCACGTGTGTCCAAAACTACAAAATATATCGTACTCTTTTTCTGTCAATGATGAATCTTCCGCTTGAAAATACGAACTTTCACCACCAACTAAAAGTGGCACTATTTTGTCCCTAACCAAATCTTCTTCATAAGTTTCTCTTTTGAAATACCATCTACATCTTTCATACATTTTTTCATCAACCCAAGGTTCTCCTTTACATAGACTAGGATTCTTTTTAGATAACTCAGCTTGATTACGTGGATTAGGAAATCCTGTACAATTATACTCACTACCATCTACATAAACCACCACTTCAGGTCTGTTTATTTTATCTAATAAATTATGGGTGTAGTCTCTATCAACAAAATCATATTGATACTTACACCAAAAAACAAATATGTAATCACATTCTTTCGAGTGTTCCAATATCTCCTCTTCACTATAAGACTTATTTGAGTAGTCGTACTTCACTAGATTAATATTTGGTTTGTTGTCGAAACCATCTGATATCAATCTTGCCATAGTATCTTTGGTTCCGTTTGGAAATATACCTATTATTTTCATTAGTCTTTCAGAGTTATAAACTCACATCCTCTATTTACCAACTCTTGATTATTTTCTTTGATATAATCAAAAAAGTTCCAAGCCAATACTAATATATTATCTGGTGGACTCTCATCCAAAACACCATTCTTACCTTGAATTGGTATTCTAACACCAGGCAATAATTTACCATGTTTCATTTCATTATCTTCTATGATATAATCGATAGACTTACTGTCTATACCATAGTAATTTAGAACAGTAGTTGCTTTAGCTGGAGAACCATATCCTACGATTGATTTACCTTTATCTTTAATGTTGTTTATTTTAGAAACAGAATCTTCTTTACACTTTTCTACTTTTCGTGCAAATTCCTTGTAAGTTTCTAACTTATCCAATCCAAATTCTCTTTCTCTACTAATAAACTCATCAACAGAATCATTAACAATATGACTATGATTACCAACATAAACTCTAATAGAACCACCATGTGTGTCTACGTGTTCAACGTTTATTATATGTAAATCTATGAATGAGTTATTGAAAAAGTTTTTAAGAGAAATTACACTCCAATAATTGTAGTGTTCATGATAAATATTATCAAAAGTAACATCCTTCAATGTGTCATATAGATACTGAACTTCAATTACAAAACAACCACCAGGTTTTAATATTTTAAATGCATTTTTAGTAATCTTTTCAAGGTTATCAGAGTGTGCAAACACGTTGAATGCAGTCACAATGTCCACCTCTTGTTTAATCTGATTGATAGTAGATTCATCTTCAAAGTACCCATTGATTGTTGGTATTCCATTTTGTTCTGCAAGATAAGATAAGTTCTTTGCAGGTTCAACCCCACACACACTTATACCTTTATCTTGAAGTGGTTTTAGAAACACCCCATCATTACTACCAATATCAACCACGAAAGACTCTTCGTCTAAATTAAATTCTTTTATTAAGATATCTGCAGTATCTGAAAAGTGTTTTCTGAAAACTTCAGTTGTGGATGAAACATATAAATATTCATTAAACATTTTCTCTCTTGGAACTGAATGAGACAATTGAACATTGTGACATTTTGGACAATAGTTCATCTGTAACGGATATAACTCATCCTCTTGACTTTCATCTTTTAGTAAATTATTTGCAAGTGGTGAATTACCAAGAGATACTACACACTCTAATCTAGAATTACCACAACTCCTACATTCATCTTTATAGTTTTCTAACAACTCTACCCTCATTCTTTCGTCTACTAATTCATATGGGATAGTATGTTTACCAAAGTTTTCATGCTCTCTTTCACCGTTAACTAAATTTAAAAACAAAGAGTCCTCTAAGAAAACCATCGTATGTGCTACATGTGGTTCGGTCACTACAACGTCACCTGGTTCCATCAGCTGAGTTGTCATCGGTGAATTTGGTTTCTTTAAATCTTTAAACACACTAATATATCTACCACTAATTAAAATACATTTCTGTTGTTGTATGGGATGCCAATGATTTGCTCTGACTGTTCCCTTTTTAGATTCAATCCATCCAATCCAATTTATAGGTTCAGGTAATTCGTAGTTTGTTATACGACCTCTCCCATCAACAAACTCCTTACCACCGTCAAATTTATACTCCAAAACACCACTACTTTTTCTATCACTCCAATGTTCTATCATCTCTTTGATACTGTCTTTGATGTTATATTTAAATTCAAATCCTGTCTTTAGTAACTTTTGATTACTTAAAGTATATCCTTTATTTGGTATCTCATCGTCTGTCTCTGTTAAGTTTAAGTTAGGTATAAATTCTTTACATATCTCTGCAACTTCTTTAACAGTTTTATTTTCGTTACATAAATGAAATGTATCTCTATTAATGGATTTGTTCTCTCCCATAAACTTCATACATCTAGCAACATCAAATACTGATACTAATGATTTCCATTGAACACCACCACCAAAAAGTTTTATCGGATTATCAGTTGAAGCCATCTTAGAAAAAAGATTAGGCATAATGTTTATTCTCATTGAATCACCACCGTAACCATGTGCAGAACCTAACCTAAGAACAACATAATCTTTATCAGACTTTTCCAAATCTCTTTCTGTTTGTACCTTCCCCACCGAATAAGTTAACACAGGACATGGTTCCACATCTTCTGTAATATCAAATGCTGTTTCTTCAAAACCTTCAAACACTACATGTGTGGATGGAAATATTATTTTTGTTTTTTCTGATGTATATTTTATTATGTTTCTAGAACCATGTACACCAACCTTTTCAATTAGTCTGTCTTGTTCATCATTCATCTCACTCTTAACGTAAGCCACATCAGTAATACCACCCAAGTGATAGACTATATCCGAATCTTTTAAAACTTTCTCTAAAACATCTTCGTTTAGTAAATCACATTGTACGTATTTAAATCCCCATTCTTTCAAATTCTTAACCCTTTCAGGTAAAAATCTTGAGTCTGTAACTATTATCTCATTGTTCAAAGTATCTGGTGTGTACAGTTTACATAGTTGTGTCCCTATATAACCAAGACCACCAGTTATAACTATTTTTTTAGATTTAACCATTTTATCTCCTAATCTACCCATCTTATTATTTGATATGCTTCAGCGTCACCACAGTTACCTTGAGTTCCTCTAAGGTTTGACATTGACCTCAAGTTGTCTGGACTTCTAAAACCTCTCACCTGTGTCTTCATAAACTTGTAAGCTTTTATCTTCTTATCTATGTCAATTGGAACAAAATAATTTGGAATAAAACTACCATTTATATTATGTGTTTTGTCCCAAAAGAAAACATGTGGTTGTTCATAAACTAAAATCTTTTTTACAAAAAAGTTTATATCATGTGGTCTTGTTGCTATCAAAGAAGCTTCATAGACCGTTCTGTGGTCTTGGTTGTAAGACGGGTATGGTATGTAAACTTGTTCTGGTTTTATCTTAGATATTGTCTTTTCAAATTCACCGACTAAATCAGATAATTTAAAATTATTAACTTTGTTATCCAATAGCTTGAAATCAAAATTCAAAAAGTTACTGACCTTCTTTAACTCTTGTATTCTAGTAACAACACTAATAGACATATCTCCATTTATATATCTATTTTCAACACCACAATATAAAACAAAAGTATCTTCATCTAATATACCACCACACCCAAGAACCTCATCATCTATATGAGGTGATATAATAAGTTTTTTATAACTCATAAAAATCCTTCCAATAATTAATCATTTCATCTAACATGGTTTCAAAAGTATATTCCGCTTCAAATCCAATAGACCTTAACTTAGAAGAGTCTCCCTTTAAACTAACCAACTCCTCTGGTCTGTAAAACTTTTTATCTACACCAACATAGTCCTTATAATTTAAATCAAGATTACTAAAAGTATAATCACATAACTCTCTAACAGAATGTGATACACCTGTGGCACATACATAATCGTCTGGTTTATCTTGTTCTAGTATCATAACCATTGCTCTAACATAATCCTTAGAGTGTCCCCAATCACGAGTTGCATCTAGGTTACCTAACATCAGTTTATCAGACAACCCTTTCTTTATCTGTACAGCCTCTTTTACAACTTTATTTGTAACGAAATTGGTTCCTCGTCTTGGTGATTCATGATTAAAAAGTATTCCATTACTTATATACATATCATATGATTTTCTGTAATTACAAGAAATATTATAAGCGTAAACCTTAGCACATCCGTAGGGACTAGCTGGTTTCATATTTGTTGTCTCTCTTTGAAATCCATCATCATCCATAGAATTACCAAACATTTCCGATGATGAAGCTTGATAAACTTTTATGTTTGAATCTGTAAGTCTAACTGCTTCTAATAAATTCAGAGCTCCCATCCCGACAACTTGTGTGGTATATATTGGTTGGTCAAATGATATCCTAACATGTGATTGTGCAGCTAAATTATATATCTCATCTGGTTGAACTAATTGTATTACCCTAATCAACGATGCCATATCGGTCATATCAGCGTAATCTAATTTTAAATCACCAAATATATCATCCAATCTAGCGGTTTGATTTTCTGCGACAGAATTTCTTTTTAAAATACCATGAACCTCATACCCCTTCTCTAATA
>CETF01000528.1_pt1 | contig 17009 bp, 29 predicted proteins | sample 326991 | NCBI WGS metagenome assembly CETF01 (sample SAMEA2622331, study PRJEB7988) | marine metagenome | biome: marine biome (ENVO:00000447); feature: surface water layer (ENVO:00002042); material: "saline water (ENVO:00002010), including plankton (ENVO:xxxxxxxx)" | depth 5 m | reverse complement strand
AGCGAGTAAGCGTAGTACAACATACGCTACTCCGCCTGTCCTATCCCTACCATGTACGCAGTGCAAGAGTACATCTTTACCTGTGTCGAGTAAGTCAATTACTAAGTCTACGGCATGCGCCCAAACTTCCGGTGTACTATTTTTAGCCCTAAAGTAATAGTGGTGTCGTTCATGTTTGTCCGAGTCTATGAACTTAGGTGGGTAGCGACACAGTGTAACTATCGTGTGATTCGGTTGTAGTGTATCACGGAAGTCACTTAGGCCACACATAGTAAGTGAGCCATTACTTACTTTGATTGATTTGTTCATTCTTCTCTCTCCATTATTTCTCTCAAAAATTGCATGACTGCTTTTTTCTCCCAATCAGCAATCTCGCTAAACCATTTTAACAAATCATGGTAATTCTTAATATTCATTCTTCCTCGCCTCCTTCACGATACTCCGCCCATTCGTCGAACAGCGTTTCATTATCTATTTTGAATACCCTCTTTGTTGTAAGCCCACACACTTTACACAAGTACCTCAATTCCATTTCATTGTCTGCAACGGTAGGTGTAGCCAACGCTTGATGGTGTATCAATGTCCACTCATGCTCTACACATGGTTTGTCTGCGTAGCCGGACTCTTCCCAAAAGTTTAGTTTGTCTAACCTGTTCTGCAAGTCTATCATATCCTGTTTTATTTTATCTCTTAATTTATTTTTCATTCTTTCACCTTTTCTCTTTTCTCTATATTTGTTTATCCATTCGTTGTTCATGTTTCTACACCATGTCATTCTTTCTTCACCGCCTCTCTTAACGCCCATCTGCTTTGCTTGTGCTTGTTATCATACTTGACTTTGCGATAGTAACGACCAAGCACTGTGCTTAATTCATTCCTCGTTACACCTACTCGTAGGGGTTTGAAGTCTACCTCCGGTATCTTGACATTACCGTGTACTATATCGTAGATTTGTCCTGTGTATAAATTAGGTCTTACTTTTAGTAACTTAGTAATCCTGTTGCGTATAACTGTCTTGCTCATCTTAGTCCACCCTGTATATGTAAAATGTCTTTCTTCCAACCTTGACTTCATATTCATTACCATCATACCTATTGATGTAATGTCCTCGCCCATCAGCACTAACGGCTGAATCAACAAACTCTTGATAACCACAAGATGATTTAATCAATGAAGCAATCGCATCATTATTACCTTCACACTTACCATTGTTGGCTAAAGCGATAAAAACATCTTCATCTATTCCTGTTTCACCTGCGAGGAATGATGAAGTGAAAGCCCAAAGTGAGTCCATGATATACTCGTATGCTAACTCATCTGCTTCATCATCTGTAAGGACACGGTAGTTATCAAAATCACCATCGTCATTACCATAGTCGTCTACGCTATTATCCCATGTATAATACGCTTCACCTTTGAGAATGTGTCTATCCATGTGGTCAGTGCAACCTAAGTGTTTAGCAAGAGCATAACCTCTTGCATAAGCACCCTCTAATTCTGTTTGTATTTCTTGCCAAATCATGCTGATACCTCCTTTGTTATGTTTAATGCATCACTGCCATAACGAAACGGCCTACATGTAAATTTATCCCGATACATTTCTGTCCACTTATTGCCTTTGACTTGTATGTTCACTAAACATTGTTGTGGAGTAGGCATAGATTCAACTTCAACATCGGGTTTTAATATAAATTCTAATGTTACATCATTAGAGTTGTAACCGATGGTAGGGCTATCGAATGTTAGTTCCCCGTTCTTGACTGTTCTATGCACACATGCTTGAGGATTGTTTGGTCGCATGGCATTATTTACTGCGGAACAATAATCAATAGCATCTTGTTCATTTAGGAATTTAACTCCATACCCAATAATGTCATAAGTGTACAATTCTTCTATTGGTTTCCAAACATAAGACACGATTTCCATACCGAATGATTTTTCTACATCCCCTTTTGAATACACCCAACCATTTACCTCGTCACCTAACTTACGCTTTTTAGCATTAGATGCCATGATTTTTGTTCTTTTATCTTGAACATTTTGCCACGCACTATCCCACCACTTGAACTTACGACCTCTACCTTCTGTTGTTTGGCGCACTACACTACGCTTCTTCATACGATTGACAGCCTTATTGATTTGTCTAAGCACCGTCTTATCATTAGCATGTTTAATGTAAGTGCGAGCAAAAATCTTATTGTATTCTATTAGACCTTCTTTCACATAGTGAAGGTCAAGACTGTCGGAAGTGTAGCCTATAGGTATGTTAGACTCATCCAAGACTGATAAATCCGGGTACATCACCCAAGCATTCCTTGTTGAATTACCTAAATTGTGGCGTGAACAATATTCTGTTTCATCTTTCTTGCATAATCCATGCCAAGATATTTCACCGTATCTACAAGTATATTGTTGAGTACCTTTGTATATCTCATCATCATCGAACCAAAATTCTTTGACTCCATCAACTTTCAAGCAAAATTCTTTAAATTCTTTTACTCTTAATAATTGTGCTTCGCTACTGTTATCGTAATAACCTTCAACTTCCCATCCGCACAACACATCAAGATAATCACGGTAGTCAATTTCATTTTCATCAAGTACTCCTATTATGTAACCTGCATACCACAACCTTCTTTGATTTCCATAAGCGTTAAACTTTCGTTCAAAATGGACACCACTACATTCTACATGGTTGGTATTTAATTTACCTCTTACTATTTTACCCGATTCAAACAATGAAGCAAGTCTTGTATAGTCATTGACTAAATCTTTAGCCGTGACCTCTACACCCTCACCCCTATCAACGATACTGTACAGTACCGCTATGTCCATTGGGTTAGCCTTGCCTACTCTTTTTTTCACATACCCTAACGCTTGGGATGTCAGTATCTCTTCGTCAGTGTATGAAAGGGTATCACCCATCAGTCCTAATTCGTGCCATGTTTTCGCTGTTCTATGTTTACTATATTGCATATTTCTCATCTCTCATTTCTTATTTGGTTTATATATCATTTCTTTCAGTGTCAATTTTATTCTAATGGATGGTCTATGTGTTTATCACCCAATGTCCATCGCAGGGCTTTGACTACACCCTCAAGTGCCTTGTAATTTCTCATGTGATAGATACGCTCTTGCTTCTTACCTATCTGCATCTTCGTGAAGTGCATGTTCTGTTTGCGTTCTGCCTTGTCGAGCATAATGAGTATGTCTTTCTCATCTCTTACACCCATGTATGATTCGCTGTCTTGGTGGTCACTCATTGGCATTCAATCACCTTCTCTAATTCGTTTCGCCAATGTCGCCAATCTTCATCCATACCTTTAGCGATATTGTCAATCGCTTCACGCAACCGTTTGACTTCCTCAAGGAGAAGTGGTGCGTCTGCCATAAGTGTCATGTTCTTCCAACCCACATCATTTTCACCTACTCCATCAACTAAGGCGATACTCTTCCATGCTGAATCTTCCGACCCATCAATTACCCATTTCTTTCCGGTGGTGGAACACACTAAAGTGTCCCACGGCGGAGGTGTGTGCCCTTCGTATTTGTCTGTGTCAATCATTTAATCACCCTCTCAATCAATTTTGTATCACAAGTAGGACAATGCCATGCGTGGGAATCAATGTTCCATGTCTCATCACATTTAGGACAATGCCCATCCTCGTACCAATCCATGTGTTCTTCGTATTTGTCTGTGTCAATCATTCTATCACCTAATCATTACAGTAATTGTGGTCGCCACATCTGTAACACATATCACAAGTAGGGCAAAGGTCAAGACCCTTATATTTACTACCACAATTGTAGCATTCGTTTATTTCTTCATTCATTTTACCATCTTCTTCATTCATTTTACCATCTTCTTCATTCATTTTACCATCTTCTTCATTCATTTTACCATCCCCACTTATCCAATACCTTTGCTTCTTTAGCACTGATTGGTTCTATGCTTACGACGCTTGCATATCCATTACCCCATTCAACGGAAAACCAAGACGCACCCATGGAACCATACATGGCTTCCCAATCTTCTTCTTCGAGTTCATTATTTTCAGCCAAATAGTATTGCTCATTTATTATGTGAGCATGGTTTTTATCCATGTCATCCCCATACTTGTAAGCATTTTCTTTCAGCCAAAGCATCCTATCATATTCTTCAATCTCACCGTTCTTAAAATGTAATTTTATTACCACATATTCTTCGTTCTCATCAATCATTCAATCATCTCCTTCCATCTGTAAAGTGTATCTTTGCCTTTACTTCTTTTAATACCAATTATACAATGAGTAAGTATAGCCCCACCCCAATGACTTCTTTTGTTGTGAAGAAGGATAGGGATTTTTATTTGACCGCTTGACCTACCGACCCTACCTGTAATATCGTATCTTTCATTCCAAGAATTACCTGTTTTAGTATCGCCATAATCTAAGACCACCCTTATGTTATTCATGCGACAGCGTTCTAAGATTCTAATGACTTCATCATCAGTTCTCTTGTCATAACTTGTTCCATTAACTAACTTGTATTTGTCTGTGTCAGTCATTCAATCACCTCTAAGTAATCCTCAAACACTCTTGTTGAATCGTCATCACTTGACATTTCAAGAGCGTATTGGATAACATCTTCTGCATCTTTCAATGCTTTACGCAACCGTTTGACTTCCTCAAGCAGTTCTATTACAAACCATCCATCAACTACGCATTCATGTTTGCTAATTGCACCTATGTATGTGTCCTCTTTATTTTCTTCTCTTTCGTAAAATAACTCTAAATTTTTATCTATGTCAATCATTCAATCATCTCCTTCAATTCATTTAACCATTCATACTTCAACTTCGTAAGTTTAGGCTGAGATTCTGCATTAGTATATCCTTGATGCTTTGCGAGTTCACGCATTCGTTTAACTTCCGACAATATAAAATCCAACGCTTTATCAAACTCGTATTTGACTTCTTCACGCAACCGTATGACTTCTGCTCGTAGTCTTGGTGCGTATTCAATCAACAGTCTGTCATCTTCGCTAAGTTCATTCAACGAATTGCTGTATTTAGGCCAACGCCATTCATCGGGTGAATGCGCCCTTGTATAATGTAATATCGTATCAATTTCTGTCGGTTCGTATTTATCTGTGTCAATCACACCAATTTTAGTTTTCATCAACCAACATTTCTTTCTTGGTTTATATATTATTTATTTCAGTGTTAATTTTAAGCAACTCTTCTCGCTATGTCGCCCACTCTTTGCTGTAATATATTAGCCGTGTTAGGATTTTGAACTGCTTGGTCAATGGCATTACGCATAGCATCCTCGCCCCCGTATGTATCGTATGACCTACCTATGTCTTGTTCAGTTATGTGACCTAACTCATTAGGATTTTTCAGTCTTAAAGTATCGAGTTCTCCTACGGTAGAGCCAAACGCTAAACCTTTGGGTGCGCCTTGCGCTCTAAAAGCACCTGCACCTCCAACATCAACATAAGATATACTACCGTCGGGTAACACTATGGCATTGTCATTATCCAAACCTAACATATCCCAATTAGCAATCATCGCATGCGGAACAATATCTCTCGCAGTATGCGCTCTATCTCTTATTGGTTGAATGTGGCGACCTTGCTGATACTCGGTTATCATGTGGTCATCATCAAAGTGCGCTTGCGGAACGCCTACGCCTAACAGATTTAGTAAACGATTCATCTCATACTCATTACGAATATGAGCAGGGCTGTTACCACGCTTAGATACGAAACGACCTTGCGGTACATCGAATAGCCTTGCGCCTGTGCTACCGCCTAAGAATTGACCTTGCTCTCCCGCCTGTTGCCTCGCCCGAATCTCTTGCATGGCGAGTTCCATAGGCGACATGGATTCACCTATGAGTGTCACCTAAATAACGACTATCATCATTTAGGGATGTACATATCATACTCATGTGAGAACTGCTTTAGGAAATCTTCGGGCGAGTCATACTCCATTGACTTGACTATCTCATTCAAGAAGTCATTAGCCATATCAGTCATCGCTATGTTCTTATCTTTGCGTGTGTATAAGAATGGTTCATCAGCAAACACTCCATCACTCACACCATCAAGCCATGCCGCATACACGATGTCGGGAACATTACCATCATCATCAAAGAAGTCTGTCTTGTGTACTTTCCAAAAAGAACCCATGTGGTCAAAGACGGGTTGTATCTTTAAACATGCTATCCAAGACATAGGTACATCAAACATACCCGCAAGATAACTGTAAGTGTTCACCCAAAAGAAAGAATCCATTTGTTTGTTTTCAAACATATCTTGAACATATCCCATCCAACCTGTGTGTAGATGATTCTGTAACTGTGAAACATTCTTCAATAACTTTAGCGCATCCTCTTTTACTTTGATGTAATCATGTAACTTCTGCGGCCACATAAGTTTTACATAACCTTCTAAGTCATGTTGTAGTATTGTGAGGGAACTTATAATGTTATCAGCCTTGTATGTATCATTCATTCTTCATCACCATATCCTGTAACTGTTAAACAGTTCTTTTGTTTCACGACTCATCGGTAGTTTATGTTCAACTGCGGCAAGTGCCTCCATACCATAAACCCAATATGTACCTTTTCTACCCCACACACAATCATTCGAGTGAGCCTCTTCATCAATACAATATTGTATCAATTTTTCATCCGACCACTCGGCTTGCTCTTTTGTTAGGATAGTGTCGTAGCCATGTTCTCTCTCACCATCTCTTATCCAAAATGATACCATTACAAATTCATCATTCATACTTAAGCCTCCATTGTCGCCTTTCCATGAGTCGCTTCATGTGATTCATTCTTTCTGTAACAATACTCTCATCACCATTAGCCCACAGTATTGCCTTCTCAAGAAGAGGCTCTACATCTGTGAATGAATTGTTGAAGAACTTGATGTACTCTAAGTAATCTCCAAGTGTTTCAAAGTCGTAGTGTTCTTGTTCGTAGATGTCATTATCTTCATATCTGTCATCATCTATACAGTAGTACTTGTGGTTGTCATGGTCTTTATGATAATCAGTTGCGCCCTTTGGTATCTCATAACTGATGTAGTTGTCTTTAGTATTAACACTCATATTAGTCACCTCTTGTAAATGGATTCTTCCGTGTGTCCTCTTTAGGTTTATCTTCTTCACTCACTCTTCCTCGCCTCCTTTGTATGGTTCATCGGTTACTTGTAGTAAATCATTTTGTAGTGCGAAGTCAATCAGTTCCGAACACTTAACTGAACCTGCGTTCAAGTGTAACACAAAACTTCCTTCGTCATCTTTTATCTTTAAGGCTACGCAATCCTCATACTTCGTTAGAGTCACACCACGAATGTAGTACTTCTCATTGGAAGCAAACGAGTTGTGTGTAGCATCACGGAAGTTTAACCATTCAGTCATCTCCATAGGTACAGTAAACTTTTCAGCATAACCGTAATCACGGTTAGCCGTCACCTCACCTTTACCCTGTATGTGCAACACTCCTTCTCCGGCATTTATTCTTACTTGTAATACATTATCACTCATCTTTCTCATCTCTCATTTCTTTATTGGTTTATATATTATTTATTCTTCTTCATCGTTTTCTAACTTGGCTCTTGTAGGTATCACGAACTTAGGTGCATTCATGTTAGGTGCATTGAATACTTCCCAACCCCTGTTGGTCTGTCGTATCAAGTCACCTACGACTACCTCTATCCTACAGTTGTGTTCCTCTCTTACTTGGTAGATGTTACCACCTATGTATTCTACATCTATCCATTTGTTCTGTCCTAATACTAATCTCATACTTTCACTTCCTTTTTCTTTTGGATGAAACTTTGGGGTAGGTCGCCATCCTCAACCATTTGTTTCAAGAGCATAGTGGCTATACCCTTGCGGTCATCCAAGTCGCCACCATCAAGGATGGACTTGATAACCTCACGCTTTGCTTCGACCACTGCGTTGAACTTCTCATCTATAGTTCCGGCTACTGATAGGTACACTGCGTGTACGCTACTACTGTCCTGTCCTATACGATTGACTCTATCTTCTGCTTGTTCCTCCCATGCCGGAGTCCACTCTCTCTCAACAAAGAGAACAGTGTCAGCCGCAGTTAGTGTGATACCTTCCTTGGCCGCTACGGTAGAACACAACAACACATCTAACTTACCTGCTTGGAACGCTTCGACTCTTATCTGTCTATCATTTGCTGATACTTGACCTGTGATAACACCACATCGCCACTGCTGTTTGTCGTTACCAAGTGCATCCCATATCCCTTTGAGTACATCTTGATGGTGAGCAAAGACTACTACAGGCTTGCCTGTTATCTCTCGGTATTCAGTCAGCCATTCAACAGCCGACTCGATTTTGATTTTACCACACTCATGCCGTAAGTCTGTTAGCATGTTCAAGACGAAACCCTTTGGTGTACTACCACTCATCAAGTGATACTCATACTCTTGTATCCATGACTGATGTAGAGCATTGTAGTTAGTAAGATGTTTCTTACTTGGCTTGACTGTGTGGATAGTTCTTATCTTATCGGGTAGTTCATCAAGTACTTCCTTCTTGAGTCTACGGATACAGAAGTCTCTTGTGCGCTCATGTAACTCATCAGTGTTACTCGCACCGGACATATCCCAACCCCACCCTGTATGGAAACCTGCACAGTATTGGATACCATACTGATGAGAGTTAGAGAACTCCGCAGGTCTAAGCAAGTTGAGTGTAGTATAGAACTCGTTAGGTCTGTTAGTGATGGCAGTACCACTCAAGCACAGGATAGACTTAGCATTCATAGCAACTTCAAGTGTGGCTTGAGTGCGCTGTGCTTTACTGTTCTTGATATAGTGTGACTCATCACAGATAACTATGTTGAACTCTTTGTCAAGTAAACTATCCTTACGCCCACTCATGATGTCATAGTTACAGATAACTACATCAGTATCTTGTATGATACCTTTGCTTCTTCCTTCTACTACGCTGACTGATAAGTTAGGTAGCCATGCATTAAACTCGTTCTGCCAATTGTACTTCACATTGGAAGGACATACTACAAGAGCAGGTAACTTGTCTTGATTGAGAGCAGTGTAAGCGATGGCTTGGATAGTCTTACCCACACCCATGTCATCACCTATCAAGGCACGACCTTCTGCTAACTGTGCAAACCTCACACCGACATATTGGAACGGGAACAACTCACGCCCTTCGGGGAAGTGCTTGGCTAACTCTTCACGCATCTGTGATACTACCTCTCCATCATCTAGTACTGATGCACCACTGATGGCGATACGCTTGGCTCTCTCTTCCATCGCTGTGTGTATCTGTGGTATAGTCTCAAGAGCATCAACAAGTAACTTCGCTTCGGGTAAGTCTTGTTTCTTTAGTCTGTCTATCAAAGCAGGTGCTTGATAGATACTGACTGACCATGACTTGCTATCGGGATTATACTTACGACCTTCTGTTGCTTTGACTTGAGCCATGACTTGCATACGCACATCGGGGTCAGCGATGTAAGGCCACTTCATTTCTATGGTAGTACCTTTGAGTGTGGCTGTGTAGTTAGTAACTTTCTTCACCACTTGTTTAGGTGTGAAAGTATGTTCACCTCTTAGATGAGCAAGTGACTCATCAAAGAAACCTCCGGCTTCCTCAAGCACACGCACAGCAGTATCAAGAGTATCCTTATCATCATTGAGTGTCCACTTCTTTCTTGAGCCATCGAACTTAACTCTTGGAAACTGTAAGGCTTGCTTGAGTACTTGGTTGAACTCATTGTTGTACGCATAGGTAAGAGCGATACGCTTAGTCTTGAACTCCTTGCCCCACTTGTTCTTCCACACATCATCTACAAGTTTAACACTGATAGTAAGTGAAGCAGGTGGAGTCCAACTGTTTACATAGTCATGGATAAACTCTTTCGCTTCACTCCATTCTAAACCATGTGAAAGCATGACAGCATTGACAACGAACTCATCAAAGACATCCTCCCTACCTCTAAGTTTAGTGTTAAGTAAACTCATGGTGCTTGCCTCCTTCTTTCTTTGTATGGAGTGTAACTCTTGGAGTATCTCATGCTTACGCTTGGCTTCTTCACCAACCTTCTTCATCTCAAGTAAGAAAGAACTTACATCCGCATGACCATCAAGTAGTCCTGTGTCTGCAAGTATGCTTGGTAACTGTGTGTTCCTATACTTGTGGAAGCGTTCAGCCGCCTCAAGTAACTCATGCTTCTCCATCGTATCCTTGTGTGCTATCCTATCGAAGAAAGGGAAGTCTGCTTTGTTAGCACCTACCCCATCATCCATTACAGGCGCACCATAACCAACGAAGGTTCTTATCATTCTGTGTACTATATCTGTATTCATTCTTCCTCGCCTCCCCACTTTCTGTTCTCGTAGTCTGTTCTGTTTTTGTTACTGCACTTTAAGCATTCATACCCTTCATTAATGAGCATGAACTCACCGTAGTCTCCAACCCATCCGCAGGTGAAGCATTTTCTATTATCAGTATTCATTCTTCCTCACCTCTCATCGGGGTTTTGCTCAAGGTAACATTCCCAACAACCATCCGACCAAACTTGTCCTTCGGGAACATCCATGACTTTACCGCAGTGTATACATTCGCTGTTTATTTCATCTATGCGTATTAACTTAGTAATCTCATCACGCAATCTTCGCAACCGTTCGACTTCTATTCGCAACCGTTCGACTTCTGCAACCAACTTACTCATTCACTCACCCCTATAGTCTTGTCACAGTTCCTACACTCAAGGTCACCGAACTGTGGGTTAATGCGAGTGATGTCTGTAACTTTGAAGAACTGTTTGCATGCACCACATTCAAACTTACCACCGTGTGACTCAACACCTGTCAAGTCAGCGAAGCATTGTATGCACTCCGGCTCACCATCAGCGAACTCACTAAGTGGTAGGTACTCATGACACGCAGGGCAGTGCTTTGTACCATCAACCACATCTTCATGGAAAGCATCTATCAAGTCGTCGTACTCCATGTCTAAGTCAAAAGTAGAGGTTCCTTTTCCCTTACCACCAACCTTGTAGTTAGGTGGGTCGTACACAGTAGACCAACCATTGTAACCACCATAGCCACCGCCCCATGATGGTTCATGGATTTTGTTCTCACCGAAAGGTATCTCGCATACATCAGCGATGTATTGCTGTTGGCTCTTGGCTTCTACCGCATGAGTACAGTGTTGGTCACGCACCCACTGAACTAACTCACCTGCATCTTTCCATGTGTGTTGCTCGGTTGGTATTAGGTAGTGAGCAAGTATGGCTAACTGAACTCCGGTACGACCATGACCACCTGCACACTGTGTGGATATAACTTTGATGTCAAACTCTTTGATGTCATCGAGTAGTGCATACCAAAAGTACTTGCTGACTTTAGGTATGGAGAAGTCCGGCCAATCTAAAGATACAAAGTGAGGCGGAGTACTGTTAGTAAGATGTTGCTCACATGACCAACCCTCCGGTACTTCTGTCTTGGAACTAAGTAAGTTCATACCTAGAGTCTCGCTTGGTGCTATCGCTAACTGCGGTAGTGGGTTCATTAAGTGCCAACCACCATTACGGTTACGACCACCCGCCCATACTTCAACACCATCGGGGGTCTTGAAGATAAGGTTGTGTCCTGTGTGGCAAGACTGTTTGCTTACCCATGTGCCTGTGTTTTTCTTTTCTTGTTTCATTCTTTTCATCTCCTTTTTCTTCGCTTGTTTCTTTTGTCTATTCTTTCTCTTTCCCATTACTCATCATCTCCTACATTACTTAAGTGTGAAGGTAAGTCAAGACTCTCGGTCATTATTATGTCGCCTAGCATAACACAGGTAAGTATGTACATCGAGTCTATGTTTTCAACCATCTTTTTATCCCATACACTGTGCATGCCTAGTGGACTTACCGGATACTTCTGCAACACTATACGGTAGAACAAAAGAGGCTCAAAGATGTGGTCATATAACTCCACTCCTTTAGAGTTGCACAGTTCATACACATCCTTCTCTAGTTGCTTCAAGTCTGTTTCACCAACCCATTGATTTATCTTTAGGAACTCACCTGTGTTTTCTGTTGGCATTTCAGCGAGCCATGCGGAGTAGTATTTGTTTAGTTTGTCAGTAACCCATTGTGGTATGTCAAAGTGTTTCTTCAAGAAGGCTGATGCTAATGTGTAAGTAGTATCGTTGTAGATGTTTTCCTTAGCCATGTTCTTGAAGGTAAAGGTGAGTGAGTCTATCAAAGGAACACTAGATGGTGTAGGTGGAGTGTCATTTGGTAACGACATATCAAGGTCTTTGTCCGGTACAGGTGGCGCAAGGACAGTCTGTGTTTGCTGACCTATCATGTGCTGTGTGTGAGACTTACAGATGTCGCACTTGGTGTGACCGCAAGGGATGAAGTATGATGCTGAACTGTCACCGTACTTACCGTGATGCCACTTAGAGAAGTCCTCCGTTAGTTGATGGTACACTACCGGAAGGTCATCGTCAAGGAACATAGGATGCTTTGCCATGTACTCAAAGGAGTGACCAAGCCTGTTGTTGGCGTAGTTAGTAACTGCTGTGAAGTCATGTAGGTTGTTGAAGGTTTTACCACGCTTCTCCCATGCATCCTTAGCGGCATAGAAGATGTTGAAGATGTTGTTCTTACGCTCACGCATAGTGTTTGCTGTGATAGCACCGATGTCAGTACCCATGTCGAAGGCTAACTTCTGTATGAACTTGTCAAGGAAGAAGCCATTGTTGTGTACGATGTTCTCACAGTCATTGGTAAGACCGCACAAGTTAGACATGTTCTCTTTGTTAGGGTTCTCTTGCATCTGCTTGATAGCCTTAGCAACGAGTAGTGCTTTGTTAGTAGCAGTAGCATACTTAGTACCACCATAACCACCACTCCAACCTGTGTCGTAGACTTTCTTTAACCATGTTAGCCCACCGATGTAAGAGTCAAGGGTGATAGGAACTTGCTCGACGGTAGAGTAGAAGGCTTGCCTGTCTGTGGTAAGGTTGCCACTCTTCTTAAGTAGGTAAGCGTCACGGTCATGCCATTTACCATAGTACAAAGCGTGTAGTGTAGTCCAATGCAAAGGAGTCTTGTTCTTCTTCTGTCCGTAGTGTCTTGCTTCACCAAGTGATACGGAGTAAGGTGCGGCTACCATGTAACCGGCAAAGACACCTGCAAGGTAAGCAGTTTGTTCCGGGTTGTGAAGCATCTGTCCATCCATGTACTGATGGAACAAGTTAGACAACCAACCGTACTGACGGGAGTGGTTGTACAAACCGACATCAACACCCTCCATGAACGCATCAGCATACTCCATGATGTCATAAGGCACAGGCTCTATGGAAGGGTCATCACATACCCAACCACTAACTACTTGAACATAAGTGTCACCAACATTGACAGCACCCTTGATGTAAGGAACTCCATACTTAACGCACTGACCACAGTGATGAGTACCGTCGCTACCAAGAGGATGTGATACTACAAGACCATCCTTACCTGCATGCTCACGCAACTGTTCTTCTAACCATGCTAACTCGGAGTCATCCGCATTCTTGACATGGATGATTTGCTTGACCTCAACAGTACCATCGTCGCAACCAAAGAGGTTGCCACTGTACAGGTTACCATCAAAGTCACTTGGCATAGTAGGTGCGGGTGCTATCGGTGGTGCGCCATGAGACCCACGCAACTGAACCAAGTAAGTGTCACGAACCATGTAGCCGTTAGAGTTTCTTGCATCTCTTGCTTGAGTACTAACGAACTCTAACTCTATCTTGCTTGGGTCTATGCCTATCTTCTCTAAGTCATGGGTGAGGTAGTTATCCTCACCGACCTTGAGGGTGACTTTGAAACAGTCCTCACCTGCTGTGACACCTGCATTACCTTCACCGAAAACTATGTGAGAGTTAGGGTACATAACTGCTGATGCTACTGCATTAACGAAGGGTTGTACTATGAGCATACCTTGAGGGTCTATGTAACCATGCTTGTATGCCGGTGTTTCACTTGGGTCTTTGGACAACATAGTTCTAACTATGCGCTCTACTATCTCTCTTGCATCTTCAAGAGTAGCGGCAGGAGAGGACTCAAGTACACCCGGTCTTGGGTTGAGTGGACATGCTCGTATGAACATCGGTCTATCATTGGAGTAACTGCGCTTGTTCCATATCTTATCTATGGTTTGCAACGCTTGACTCACGAAGCGTTCCGTTGTTTCTTCGTCGAGGACATCCCCCCACTGTAGACTCCACTTGATGTCATCAGTATCAAGCGTGGCTAGGTCTTGGTACAACCTACCATTGGTTTTTGCGGTCACATACTTTGCTAAGGCTTCTGCTTTTTGGCTCATCATATTTCTCATCTCCTATTTCTTTCTTGGTTTATATATCATTTTCATTCAGTCTATCTTTCTTGTTTGGTATCTCGTGCATAGGTGGGGGTGTCCATTTACCCACGCCCATGATTAGTTCTTGGAACTCGTATGCTTTCACAAACGATATGGTAAATGCTATCTCGCTACTCATAGTATCACCACCATAGCATTGTCAAGTCTGTATTCGTTGCTTCCATTACCGAGTGGCTCAAGCATAAAGTAAGTAACTCTTGTACCGTACATCTGTTTGGTCACGCTTACAGCATTGAAGTTCTTGGGTGTATCATAAGCAGGTTTGGTGATGTGTTTTGTTTGTGTCCATTCATGTGATGTACTTCCTTTTCTCGCCAAGTCTATTTCAGTCCTGTAGTCTTTTGCATACACATGGATACTGAAAGGGATAAAACGATTCATGTTTCTGTGGGTGGACAGCGTAGCCCAACCACCATTACAAAGAAGTATCCTTCCGTCTAAGTACCAAGTGATGATGTCAGTTTTATGGTAACGCAGTGCATACTTACCATCATCAAGCATGAACAGTCTAGTGTTAGAAGTCACAGGCTTGCCCTTACTTGGGTCTCTTGCTCTTGCAAACAAAGCCGCTACATCTTTGTACTTCATTGAACATCACCTTCGTAGCATTCTTTTGTACAGTAAGGAGTAGCGATGTTGAAACTTGGACTTGTACGCCACAGTATATCCTTTTGGTTGGCATAACCTTTGCATCCTGCACACTGTATGTAACCATTACACACAGCCCATTCATTCACATTCTTGTACTTCATTGTTCATCACACTCACTGCACAGTTCTGCATACACATACTGTTTTCCTTTCCATTCATACTTGCACTCAAAGCAACGCATGTGTAAGTTACTTTCGTAGTATCCTAGTTTGCTTGCTTTGTCATATATTACTTGACCAATTTTGGGTTTCATCAATTGCCACTTCTTTCTTGGTTTATATATCATTTTATTTCAGTCCACTGTTTTTCAATATCAATCTTGTACCGTGGGTGTATATACTTTGAGGCTAAAAGTATCTTCGCCACTATGTCAAAGTATCAATAGTCTCATAGTGTGTGTCAAAGATTTGACATATCATTATCTCACCTATCCCTATAGTAATAATATATATTCTTCTTAGAGTAAGTATGAGTAATGAGTATACTCATTTTACTGACATGAGTAATGAGAACTTTGAGACAATGAGTACAACAGCGTTAGGTTACAAGATGTAACTCGTACTCCTGTATAAGAAACTACAAAGAGGGTACTGCGAGCAAGGGTCAGCCTCACCCCTAAGAATAGTCACCCGCCCGTTAATATACCCGGACTTAAATCTCGCTCTTGCTCGCACTAATTGAATTATTTTTACAACCCATACGGGTGTGTCGCAGTAACTCGCAAGGTGAACGGATTAGCGAACCGCATGCGAGGCGACAACACCCCGACATCGCATGCGCTATGGCGAATTTGAAAATAAAAAAAAGCCCCCACGCCCCCCGAAAGGGGCGCAGGGGCAGTTATATTCCGCAGAATATATCAGTTCATAAGTGTGCTAGGGTAGTTACCTACTCAAGACAAGGACACATGGCCGTTGGTCATGAGCCAAGTGATGCTGTTGATGGTTGCGCCTTCACCTGTGTAGACAGTCTGTGGTGCGCCTTTGTTCTTGGCGATGTTTCGGACAGTGATGCTAGGCATGCTTGAGATGTTAGCGACGGTTAGTTTGACCTCTTCTTGCACAGGTGCGGAGACTGTTGGTTGTGGTGTTGGAGTGACTTGCACTTGGGAAGGAGTGTTTGTTATGACCGCTTGCGCTTTCATAGCCTTCTTTTCGTCTTTGGTCTTGCCTTCATGCCATGCTTGTACGACCTTGCCGGTTTCATCTTTTATGTTGTACTCACATCTGCACCACTGCTTTCGTGCTTGACCTTCATACTCAAACGCCTTTTGTGTAGGGTCGTTAGCGGCGTAGAAAGCAGTACCTTTTTGCACAGCCGTCATAACAGCGATGTCTTTTCTGTCGTCACGCACTTTTTGGCGGATGTTACCCATTCCATGTGCTACAAGGTTGCGTACTTTGCCTTTGTTCTTGCCGTTCAAGACCTCATGCTCATGGGAGAGCATGTCTAAGACCTGTGCTTCTGTGCTTGTGTAAGAAGGTACTTGCTCTTGGAACGCTTTGTTTGCATGCTCACGGAAGCCTACTAACGCAACCATAGAGGCTACGACTTCTGCTCTTGTGTAGGTGACGAACTCACTCGGCATCCATGCGGCTTTTTCGTTCGGCTTAGGGGCTTCACCTGTCCACTCAAGGTATCCTGCTTCTTCGTCGAAGGTTACAGGTAGGCTCACAAACTCATGGTCACTTGCTAGGAAGTCACGCAGTAAGTTACATACCGGGGTGAACTGCTCACCTCTTGCGGCGTTCCTGTCTACAGGTACAGTGGTTACGGTCATAGGCTGGCTAGGGGTTTTCTTGGCTATATCTTTGCTCATTTCGATTCCTCCAACCGACACTTCTTTCTTGGTTTATATATCATTTGACTTTGGTGACTTGATTTTCAATATCCAAAAGTCATAGCATACATGCCATAGCACATAGCA
>CETF01013441.1_pt1 | contig 17083 bp, 26 predicted proteins | sample 326991 | NCBI WGS metagenome assembly CETF01 (sample SAMEA2622331, study PRJEB7988) | marine metagenome | biome: marine biome (ENVO:00000447); feature: surface water layer (ENVO:00002042); material: "saline water (ENVO:00002010), including plankton (ENVO:xxxxxxxx)" | depth 5 m | reverse complement strand
TTTAAACGGCTCAGGTTGTTTAATCAAAATTTATACTATATGAAAAATACTATTGAAAAACCACAAATGAAAACCACGCCTAAAGGCTGTAGCTATTGGGCTGGTACTGGTGCCTATTCTGAAGAGTACAAAAAGCTAAATAAAAAGCTGGTACCTTCAAGCGGTGACGCGCCAACTGTACACGGTGAATTAATAAGAGCGATTGGCCGTCTAAGTTATGATTTTTATAATAACGGAAATTGTAACGTTCAGGATTACGATTCATGGGATTGTGACGATTACGGCAACCCTACAAGCGACACAGAAATTTTTATAAAGCCTTACTACAAAAGAATGATTAATTTCATTTACGCGCATGCAGACGCGGGCAGAGAAGTCCAAAGGCTGGAAAATTTCTTGACGGATTACCTGCATTATGGGGATTACGAAAAGTTTGACAAATACACGCCAATTTATAACGAGTTATTTGACAAAGTGATTTACGGAGTTTTAACCGCGGGGCTGGACGGTGACAAGCCAAACCCTGAGTTTGGGAGGGAGGACGTTTAAACGGAGTTTAATTTAATACTAATAATATGGAAAATAAAATATCAAAACAGATTCAAACAATTATCCTTGGCCTTTGTGCGTTATTCGTTGGGATTTCAGCACTGCGAATGATGTTCCATGTAGCCACACAAATTGACGGGCTTATTGCGTTGCTTGTGTTCGGTCTACTGTTAGCCTTTCAAGGCTTTCTACTGTACATGTTAGGCTGGTTATGGTTGCAAGAATTTAAAGAGTCGTTTGGGCGACAATAAAAAGAGCATTAGGCCCAAAGCGGGACAGCGTTTAAACGTTGTCCGTTGTTTAACTAAAATTTATACTATATGAAATTTAAAAACTTTGAAATTAAAAACGAAAGCCGTAACAGGCGTAACGGCTTCAGCCATGATTCAACTCTTCTTTTTAATGGCGTTGAGATAGGCAAAGCGTCTGTACATTGGAACAACAGAACTTGGGAGGATTACAGATACAAAACCTCAATGCTGAGGGTTGTTGATGAAGAGATTGAGCACCACAAGAAGCTTGTCAGAAAACATGTATTCAGTGACTGGAAGCGTTTAAACGATGCGAGAAAATTAACGCTTCACAACTACTTTAAAACTTGTGAGCTTGGCGGTTTCTTTGGTCAAGACCTTATTGATTTAAAACTTGCTATTAAAAGCGGTGAAGGTGAGCCAGACCCTATATTAAATTCAATGAAAGCTTTCCTATTAATGGGGGATTTAATGAATGATAAAAAGGAGGATACAGCTCAAGCGGTCAAGTATAAAGAAAGGATTGTATTTGCTACAATGAGGAGCAAGATTCCAAATTGGGAACCACCCTCAGACTGGGACCGTTTAAACGACTCAGACAAATTAGAGAGATTAACTAAAATTCAAAACTCATGAGAATAAAAGAATTAAAAATTTACGGAACAAAAAACGGTTGGAACTGTGAAGACAGTAGCAGTTTAAACGTTGCAGTATTAACTGATACAGACGATGGCCCGTGGCAATGGGAGATATTAGGCGATAGAGAGAATGACTATTGTCTCTACAATAATTATTACGCTGGTTCAAGCGGTTATCACACTGATTCAGACACTCTTGTAATTGATAGAGAGTCAGACGCTCAAGGTAATGATATCTATTGGCTACACAGCGCGGATTCAGAATGGGGCGACCCTTCAGAACTGTATCAATGTGAATATGATATGTGGCAAGAGGCAGAGAACATGCTGAAAGAGGGGTCGTTTAAACGCATTGTAAATTACACCATGGCTATCGGTCATTTTATTGATTTACTTAATGATTTAAACAACTGCAGAAAGAAAGAGACAACTCTGGGCGATTGGGAAGATGTTGAATACAGTGAGTACAACCAGTATGAATGGGACGATGAGTAAGTCGATTGAGCGACTATAAACAGAACACTAAGCTCAAAGCGTTGCACCGTTTAAACGCGGTGCAGGAGTTATTAATTTAAAATTTATATTATGGAAAAACCAAATCACATTTTACAAGCCGAAGAAGAAACAGGCGTTCCTTTCGAAGAATGGAGTACAGAGGAGCAAGCATTTCACTGGTACGAACAAGTAGAACAAAGAGGGATTGACGATAAAGCAGTTGACGGATTGTTTGCAGGGATAGACGATTGTATGAAGGAAGCTGACGTTCCGTCTGAAGTATGGAATGATGTATTTCATCTCATCAATGAAGACTACACTGTAAGACGTAACTAATGCACAGAATTGAAAGACAAATAATGCACGCGGTTTATAAGGCAAGAGAGCAAAGGCGTTTAAACAGGCTCATTGCAGAAAAAAAGTCGCGTGCGTTTAAACAAGGTGAGCAAATAAAAATAAATTTTAATGTACAAAACTTGCACAATTAAAAAACATTTTGTATATTGCACACGAATCTTAAAATTAAAAATTATGTTTGGAAAATTAAGTGAAACTAAAACAAAATTATTACAGACGAGCCCAACGTTCAGTATATCAGACGTGTTCTTTAATTACGGAGCGACAAGCTTTAGTCGATTTAATTTTTTAGAAAATGGTAAAGTCAAAACCATGAGTGAAGGCCAGCGTAAACGTTGGCGAACCGATGAACAAATATTTGAAGGCGTGTATGAAGACGCTGAAAAGTTCATCGAGTTCTGGGCACTTGAAGATGTTACAAATCCAATGGAGTTAGCACAAGACTTCATGGATAGATTGTAAAGACGTTTAAACGGACTGTTGTTTTGTGTATGAATTTTGTGCAGTCCGTTGGTGGGTTGAAGACCTCACGAGATTAGTACAGCGGTTCTAATAGAAATATTAGTTGCTCGAACGATAGTGAGTAGGCTTCAGTGGGGGTTCGAGTCCCCCACCCATTACTAAAAGGGTAAAGTGTGGCACCCGTTTAAACGCCACGCATAATTAAATCAAATTCGTATGGAACAGAATATTATTTACGGGACAATCATTGAAGACGTTGACCATTATGAAATACATAATGGGAAAGGTAAAGCATTGACCCATGCCAACACATGGCAGAACCCAAACAAAAAGACTAAGTCTTTTGATACTTTAAAAGAAGCTATTGAACACCTAAGCTCGACTAAACGTCAGGGCAAAATCGTAGAGTTTATTCAGCTAACTAAATGCTATAAGCTTAAAGACTCATCAGTTCAAGGCGTAAGCACAGAGATAATTGAAAGGGAGGTACACCCAAATAAAATCAAATCAGCACACGTATGGCTATGAGAGTAAAGAGAATAGAACAGTCTATAATCCGCAAAGAGGTAAGCCCACGTGGTGGCGGCATTGAGATAGACTTAAAAAAGTGGGGCTACCCAAATGGAAAGATGACGGCATATCAAAACTATCTTGGTGGTGGTTTGCTGGGAAGAGTTGACGGTGATTGCAATGTTCCAGACTGGAAAAGCATAGACCGTTTAAACAAGCTGAATGAAAAGCTGAAGAGATACTATCATAATTTAACCAATGGCTTTCATGATGACTGTTTCTGGTCTTCATGTAGCTATGAGGATAATCAAAAAAGACAAGCCAGTGCATATTAATACTACAAAAACAAAAGTCTTCAGACTGGACGGGTGGCGTTCATGGTTGGAGCCAGTCAATGCTGTTGGTGGTTGTAACTTTACAGACCAATGGCATGAGACTGCAACGAGTGAAGTCGATAGCTTCTGCAAGAAACTAAGACAAGCAAAGATTAAGTACCGTTGTGTGTGGGGTGATTCATCAAATTGTTTTATGAAAATCAAATTCATTTGCGTCCACCCAGACCAACGACTTGAAGCACAAGAGATTGCGTTTAAACACCGTGACGAAACAGAATATTTTTATAACCTTTAAAACTTTATTATATGGCAAAAGCAAAAATGAAAAACAAAAGCGAACACTATATTAGTATAGACTTAGACCAACGATACATGAGCACGTATCATTTTGTTGGATACAATGAACTATCTAATGTGGCTAACATGCTGTGGGGCAAAGGCTGGGTAGCTTCTGATGACTTAAGTCAGATACAAGAACTCTTAGACCACGTCCACGAAAACATGTATACGGTTCACCTTATTGCAGGGCTCCGTGATGACTATGATATTGAAGTCCGTTTAAACGAGCGGGTGGTAGACAATTCAGATTTTATTTCTGTAATATGTCACCTTGCAAACAGAGTTACCGAAGCGAAGTTTGGTCACATGACTTATGCAGATAATGATTCAGACACTTTGGAATACACTGAGGACGCTCAAGAATTTTTTAACAAACAATACGATGAGATAGAGCATGAGATTATACATCGTTTAAACGTACAGCCACTACAACTATGAGTAAGTATCAAGGAACCTACGTGAAAGAAGAAGAAACCTATACATTACATATAGACTTTTCTTATTACTGGGATAATGGTGACTACTATCAACCCCCTGAAGACGACTTAACTATAAAAGGAGTATGGCTTAACGGTCAGGATATCACGGATTTCTATTGGGATTATGTAGATGATTCTGTACACACGGACGTTAGAGAGTATGCGATTGAGAATAAACCTTGGTATTAATTTGTTTGCAAATTGTTTGGAAAATATAAATAGATTGTATAAATTTGCAACAATTAAAATTAAATTAAATGGCGAAATTAAATAACGAATTTAAATATCAGGACAAAGTGTTTGATAAATTTCTTAACAGTTTGTTTCCTATCGACAAGGAAGAAGATAAAGAAGAGAAGCCTAAGCCTAAGCCAGAGCTTCCTCCTATTCCTTGGGGTAAGAACGATGAAGAACCACCCTTGTTTATATGACAGAAGAAGATAAAAGATATAGACAAGGTAGGTCGTTTAAACAGCGTGAAGGACAATATAGATTCATGGAATTTCTTATTGGTCTTTGTGCTGTTTGCTTCTTCGCTTTTTTATTATATGAAATATTAAAAATTATTTATGGTTAAAACTGAAGACTTAATTAAACAGGTTGGTAAGGAGGTTGTCCTTCTGCTACTTGAAAAGAACAAAGCCTATGGTGACACGGCTAATAATCCACCACAAATTTTTAGTAAGCTATCTCCAAAAGAAGGATTGCTTGCACGTATTGATGACAAGCTTAGCAGGATAAAGCAGAAGGGTTTAAACGACCTCACTGAAGATACGGTTCAAGACTTAATTGGTTATCTTATATTATATAAGGTGCAAGTAAAGAAAGAAGAAAATAAAATCAAGGATATCTTGATTGAAGGAAAGAATCAAAAATTAAAAGAATTTAAATAATGAAAGGTAATATATTTGAAGCGTATGCAAACGCAGTAGCTAAACAATTTCATCTTGAATTAGATGAGATGTTTAATAAAGATAAACGAAGAGACTTGGTTGACGCCAGACAAATGCTTTATTACTTATGTATGGAAAGACCTATTAGAGTTTCTTATATACAAAGGTATATGGCAGAGCATGGCTGCGATGTTTTTCATTCCACTATCATTCATGGCTATAAGAAAGCTAAGAAAATGGTTGAAGAAGATGAAGACTACAAGGCTATCGTTGAGTTAATCGAGCTGCAGAATTTAAAAGTATAGCATGTTTAAACGCAAAGATATCATGATTCAAGCTTTGGAAGACCCGAAAAGTATTAAGAATGTTTTACCGAAAGGTGTAAGCGTTATTGGTAGGGGTGTGAAGATACAACAGTTTGATGACGGTATACAAATACTCAACATGGGAAAAGGCGGTGACTATTTTAAAGAGTGTTCCGATGAAGAGTATGATTTCTTTTATAGAGACGGCTGGCGTAAGGGTTGTACGCAAGTTAGCATGAGCAACTGCTTGCATAAGCTGTCTATAATTGAGTCAAGAATTAAGACTGAATTGAATACTCGTAAGAACGATAAGCATATTCAGAACTTAAAGAACCGCAGGGAAACGTTACTTAATAAGTATACAAATTTAAAAACAGAACTTAATAAATTATAATATGGAAAATGTTTATAAAAATCTGAGTGCAATCTCAGTAGCCGATAAGGTTGAAAAGAAAGGCAGGTATGACTACTTGTCTTGGGCTTGGGCTTGGCATTACGTTAAGCAAGAGTATCCAACTGCAAACAGAATCGTTTATGAAAATGAAATGGGCATGCCTTATTTCACAGACGGTAAGTTTGCTAATGTAAAAGTTGGAATAGTTATTAATGATATTGAACACATTGATTATCTGCCAGTGTTAGATAACGCTAATCGTTCTATACCTTTAACAAAGATAACTTCATTTGATGTAAACAATGCAATACAAAGAGCTACTGCTAAAGCTATTGCAATGCACGGACTTGGTTTATCGTTGTGGATAGGGGAAGACACAGGTCGTTTAAACGAGGCGAAAGATAAACCTGTTCAAAAGGAGCAAACCTTTGAATTAACTACAGACAAGTGGGACAAGGTCTTGATGTACGTAGCTAAGAATAAAGATAAAGGTTTGGATTACATTGTGGCACAGCTGTCAACAAAGTATAAGGTAACTCCTGCCATTAAAACTAAACTCAAGAAAGCTATTAATGGAAAGAAGTAAGATACTTAAGAAACTACAAAAGGATTCAGAGTATTATGGTAAGTTTGGTAAGCAGTTTTTATCTGCTTCTAATATCAGACAATTACTTTACAAGCCTACTGACTTTAATAAATCAGAAAAGACTTTACCTTTATTACAAGGAAGATACTTTCATACAAAAATTCTGGAGCCAGAAAAGATAGACACGATACCAGTATTCAATGCCTCATCAAGAACTACCAATGCGTTTAAACAGTATAAGATTGAGCAACAGCTTGACCAATACGATGTGCTTTTAACAAAAGAAAAGGACGCTTTAGATAACTTGGTAGATAAGATGTTAAGCAACTGGACCGTGTTTGATTTGGTGTATGGTGATAAGACTGAGTATGAAGTACCTAACATAAAAGAAATACATGGTCACATGTTCAAAGGTAAGTGTGATGTATTGGTTCATGAACCATTTGAGCTGGAGATTGAGCACGATGGTCAGACTTTTATTATGGATTATCCAGACGGAGCTGTCGTGGATTTGAAAACCAGCTCTGATATATTCAAGTTTAGACATTCTTGTTCTGCTTATTGCTACAATTCACAAGCCTACATATACCAACAGTTGTTTGGTAAACCGTTTGTCTTTGTAGCTATAGGTAAGAACGATGGATTATTAAAAGTTTTTCCTACGAGTCAAGAGTTTATAGACAAAGGGGAAGACAATGTTAAAAAAGCAATTAAAGTTTATGAGAAATTTTTTAGTAGTGATGCGCCTTGCGACATCAATGATTACATATATACAGAAGTTCTATAGGTCGTTTAAACGCAGGTATAAAACTGATGATAAAAAATTGTGGATAGAAGTTCCAACTATCTACATGAGCAAAGAGGAAAGGGAAACAACCATTCTAAATGCTGTTAATATTTTGGAGCGTAATATTAAAATTAAATAATATGAGTACAGAAGTTAAGAACGAAAAGTTATATTGTGGAAGTGGTGTTGAAAAGTTTGATGGCAATCTTGTAGAGATTACTGTTTGCTTATCAAAGATTCCACAAGAACATAGGTTCGAGTACGAAGGTAAGTGGTACACTAAACTCAAAGTCAACAAGAAAAAAGAGACTGACGAATACGGTAAGACTCACTCTGTTGAAGTGAACACTTGGAAGCCTGAACCTCAGAACGACAGTGACGACTTGGGATTCTAAAAATTTTGGAAGCCGAAAGGCGCAGCATAATTTAGGGGGGCTTTTGTGAGTTTGGTTTATCCCCCCTTCTTTATGTTGATTATGACAAACTCAAATTAAACAAAACGATTGACAGAATAATTTTGATTTTATATTTATCTATATCTATTTTATTACTTTACTTTGTCATTCTCGTCATAAAAAATAGAATATAATTGAATGGAAATAACAATATTTAAAGACATAAAAGTTACATCTCAACCTTTTTATAGGGGTGCTTTAGTTATTTTAAATAGAATAAAAGAAGGAGCTTCTAAAGATTTAGTTAAAAGAATTAGAGAAGAAAAGGATAAGGAAAAAGTAAACACATTAAAACAAAAGCTGCCCGCTATTTGTTTCAGCGGTAAGTTTACAAAGCGTAATGATAAATCACTCAGCCAACATAGTGGTTTGATTTGTTTAGACTTTGACGGTTACGATTCACAAAGAGATTTGTTGCAAGAAAAAGAAAGACTTTCTAAAAACAAATATGTTTATTCAGTATTTATATCACCGTCTGGTAAAGGATTGAAAGCGATAGTAAAGATACCACCCCTGCCTGACAATCATGTAAGTTACTTTAATAGTTTAGAAAAACATTTTAACTCACCACAGTTCGATAAAACTTGTAAGAATGTATCACGTGTTTGTTATGAAAGCTACGACCCGCTTATACATATCAATGAGAACGCAAGTGTGTGGGACAAACAAGAAGAAAAAGAATATACTGAGGTCATAAAGAATGTTGACCTGCAGACTATACCAATTACTGACGAAAATAAAATAGTAGAGATACTTGTAAAGTGGTGGCAAAAGAAATACCCAATGAGTGAAGGACAAAGAAACAATAACGCTTATGTTTTAGCAGCAGCGTTTAATGATTATGGTGTTACAAAAACTCTGGCTGAGTATGTTCTCGGTGGATTTGAAACCACAACGTTTAAACGCTCTGAAATAAAAAGAACTGTTGACTCTGCTTATGCACAGATTCAAAACTTTGGAACAAAGTATTATGAAGATGATGAGAAAGTAAACATGATTAAGCATAAGCTTAAAAGAGGTGTGTCAAAAAAAGAATTAAGAACTCAGTTAACAGAGCTCGACCCTAACCTTGTTGAGAATGTTATTAATAGATTAGAAGAAGAGCAAAGCAACCATCAGTTCTGGACCAAGAATGAGAAAGGGGTTATAAAAATTGTACACATATCTTTTAAAAACTTTTTAGAAGAGAATGGGTTTTATAAGTTTTGCCCTGAAGGTTCCAAGAACTACGTCTTCGTAAAAGTAACTAACAACTTGATAGACCATACATCAGAAAAAGAAATAAAAGATTACATACTTAATTATCTTTTAGAGATAGATGATATCTCAGTATACAATTACTTTGCTGAACATACAAGATACTTTCGTGAAGAGTTCTTGACATTGCTTTCATCTATTGATGTATACTTTATTGAAGATAAAAAAGAAACGTCTTATTTATATTATAGAAACGGAGCTGTTGAGATTACATATAACAACATCAAACAGATAGATTACTTAGACCTTGGTGGTTATGTTTGGAAAGACCATGTTATTGATAGAGACTTTGCTTTATGTGAAAGCATTGATTGTGATTATCAAAAGTTTATCCAAAACATTTGTGGTAATAACGCACAGCGTGTAAACAGTATGCGCTCTACGATTGGCTACATGCTTCATGGTTGGAAGAACCTGGCATATTGTCCTGCTGTTATATTAAATGATGAAATGATTTCAGATAATCCTGAAGGTGGTAGCGGTAAGGGTCTGTGGGTAAACGGACTTAGCCACATGAAAAAAGTTGTAGTCATTGACGGTAAGTCATTTAACTTTGAACGTTCGTTTGCATACCAGCTGGTAAGTGCTGATACTCAGGTGCTTTGCTTTGATGATGTTAAAAAACATTTTGATTTTGAAAGATTGTTTTCAGTAGTAACAGAGGGTTTAACATTAGAAAAGAAAAACAAAGACGCAATCAAGATACCATTTGCTAAGTCACCGAAGATAACTATTACAACTAACTATGCTATTAAAGGTAAAGGTACATCATTTGAAAGACGTAAGTGGGAGCTGGAGTTAGCTCACCACTATAATAAAGATTACACTCCGCTTGAAGAGTTTGGTAAACTTATGTTTGGGGATTGGAATGATGAGGAGTGGTGTCAGTTTGATAACTATATGATTCAATGTTTACAATTATACTTAGAGAAAGGATTGATGAAGAGTGAATTTGTGAACCTTAAAATTAGAAAGCTTTCAGCTGAAACTTGCCATGAGTTTATTGAGTGGTGTGGTGTTATTGGTGACAATCCAATACATGATAAGCTTAAGGTTGGAGGTAAGATTCCTAAGAATGAATTGTATACTGACTTTGTAGAAGACAATCCAGACTTTGCACCGAAGTCTAAGATGAGTGTATCCAGGGTTAGATTTTCTAAGTGGCTGGTTGCATTCTCTTTATATCATTATGGTTGTGCACCTGAAGAAGGTAGAGATATGCACGCCAGGTGGATTAGATTCAGACATAAATCTGAGCTCGATGAACAACAAGACTTTCCATTCTGATGATAAAACTTAGACCATATCAAAAACAAATTGTAACACAGGGTGCTGAGCTTGTAACACGGTACGGGTTTGTCTATCTGGCAATGGAAGTAAGGACAGGTAAAACATTAACAAGCTTAAGTATATGCCAACGTTTAAACGCAACGAACGTTTTGTTTGTTACCAAGAAGAAAGCGATATCAAGTATACTTCATGATATGAGTTTGTTAGACGCACCGTTTAAACTGGATGTAATTAATTACGAATCACTGCACAAAGTATCTCATGATATGATATATGATTTTATAATTATTGATGAAGCTCATACCATTGGAGCATATCCAAAACAAAACAAAAGAAGTAAACAAATTAAAAGACTGATTGATATTCATCACCCAAGAGTTATTCTGTTATCAGGAACACCAACACCAGAATCATATAGTCAAATGTATCATCAAGTATCTGGCATTCCATCTAATCCTTTTGCCTACTGTAAAAACTTTTATCAGTTTGCAAACAACTATGTTACTGTTACAAAGAAAATTATAAATGGATTTCCTATCAATGATTACTCTAAAGGCACAGATAATATACTAAAGACTATGAAGAAGTATATGATATCATACTCTCAAAAAGAAGCTGGCTTCAAAGTTCAGACAGACGAAGAGATTTTATACGTAGACATTTGTCCTGATGTTACAGACATGATGAAGAAACTATCAAAGGATAGAGTTTTAAAGGGTGAAGAAGAAGTTATACTTGCTGACACTCCAGTCAAGCTCATGATAAAGACTCACCAAATGAGTTCAGGAACTATAAAGTTTGAAAGCGGAAACTCTATGGTGCTTTGTACTAACAAAGCCAGCTACATAAGAAACAAGTTTGCTGGTAAAAAGATTGCAATCTTCTATAAATTTAAAGAAGAATTAAACGCATTGAAAGAAGAATATGGTAATTTACTTTGCGAAACTCTTGATGTGTTTAACACTACACCACGTTCTATTGCTTTACAAATAGTCAGTGGTCGTGAAGGAATTAGTTTACGTAAAGCAGAAGCTTTAGTATATTATAATATTGATTTCAGTGCCACAAGTTATTGGCAATCAAGAGATAGAATGACAACTAAAGATAGGTTGTATAATAAAATCTATTGGGTCTTTTCCAAAACTGGTATTGAAAAACAAATCTACAAAGCTGTTGTTAAAAAGAAAGATTATACGCTCAATCATTTCAAGAAAGATTTAGTAACTTTAGGTGATGACGGAGCAGAAGATACAAGCTAAAGTAATTAAAGAGATGGAAGCTAAAGGGTACTACGTTATTAAGTTAAAGATGACAAATAAAAATGGAATCCCTGACCTAATAGCTATACCTCCAAACTCTGATGTCGAATTTATTGAAGTCAAAAAAACAAATGGGAAAGTTTCAAAGCTACAAGAATATAGAATTGAAGAACTACAAGAACATGGATGTAAAGTTATCGTACGTAAAGGACTTTGAATTAGATGATTATTTTATTTCTGCATTAGAAAACGTTCCTTCTACATTATCTTTAACTATTGCTTTATACATTGAAGAGCACTTGCCTGAACTAAAAGTAGACAGGTTATGCTCACATGTACGAGCAGGCCTGGTCTATCATTTTGGTAAACCTGTAACTTTTATTATTGAAATCACCAAGTCAGAGGAAAACTTTATTGTATTAAGCGACTTACAGTTTATTGAAATGGACGAGTACTTAGACTTTATAAATCTTAAATTAAATTTAGATGTCGACAAAAGATTTAGCTATCCAAAACTTGTTAGTAGAAGCAAGTAAAACTTTTCAATTAGACATACACCTTAACTCTCGTAAAGAAGAATATATACTTGCCAGGGCTGTTTGTTACAGTATACTTAGAGACTGTTTAAACATGACCTATCAACAGATAGCAAAAGTTTTTAACAAAAACCATGCTACTGTTATACATGCTTACAATGAACTACCCTACATGATTAAATACAACAAATCTTTAGCCGATAAAAAAGTAGAATTGTTGAAAAACTGGGGTGATAAGTACCATGTAAAGAGGTATACTAAGCGTTCTGAACAGATAAAAGATTTGCAGGATAGAATATTTTTGCTTAATTTGGAGTCGAAACTATTACAAAAACAATTAGACACTCTTCAGGAATAGACAGTTCAATAGGGAAGCAACTGTACAATAAATGACACCACCTGTTTCGAAGAATGACCATTCATCTATTGCTCACATAAACCATGTGACTAACGAAAGTCATGACCTCGTTAACAAACTTTACGAAGACTTGATGGACCGAGACAATGAGAAGGCCAAGCAAACTGCCCAACAAATCTGCAAAGTCATGGCCGATTTAATACAATCACTAACCGATGAAATATGAATAGAGATAGAGCCCTTGAGCTCAAGAAATTTGCACAAACTATCGCTGATAGATTTTCAAATTTTAACAGAGACGGAAATCAAAACAAAGAAACATTTTCAGTTCACGATATCATACCACTTTCAGATGATTCAGCTGTAATAAATTTTAAAAAAACATCTAACTTAAAACAAAGCGGTAAGCTTGCCGTGGCCTTTTGTTACTATATAAATAGAGGAAGGTCTAAGGGTTGGAAGTATTTTTTCCCAACCGATTCCCACGTGAGCGGAATGCAGGCATTCCATTTTTATAAGTTACAAGCGGAGAGGATAAATTATAGTAAGAATTAAGAAGCTTGTGTTCTTTTAATTCAGCACACTTTTCATAGTCTTCCAGCTCTACAAAGTATTCCATTAATACATCATACACATCATCTTCCATAGATACCACAGGCTTAGTAGGATTAAATATAAATGCTGGAGGATTGCTATCATCTTCTAATAAATCTTCATAAGAAGCTTTGCCAGTTAGTAATTTATAACTGTTCATCATACAAGTATGTTCATCAAAGTATTTCATTAGTCTTCAAGTATATCATCAGATTCTATAGTATCACCTTCTAAAACATCATCACTTAACACATCATCATCTTCACCATACAACAAACCTTGCTCTCTTAATAATTTTTCTTGGGCTGGTGTAAGTATGTTTGGATTCTTTGCAAACCTATCTTTCAACATTATTCTTCTTATGTCTTTATAAAAAGGAAGCAGACCTAAATTACCCATAACCTCTATAGTCATTCGTTCTAACAACTCATCTTCTGCTCTCTTTCTTGTTTCCCTTTTCGAACTTGTTACAGCTCTTGAAGATAAAGTTACTATTCTTGATAGTGTTCTCATTAGTGGACCATAAGGACCCGCCATTATTTCCATAAACACTTCTTCTGGTGGGCCAGACAAGTCTTCTTTGTTAATTAAACTAAATACTATTGAATGGAAGTATGGGTCATACTCTTTGTTATCTCTTAAATCTCCAAGCGCAGGTTCGTTTATACCATACTCTAAAGCAAAAGATAATGGTATGTTAGGTAAGTTACCTAACGAACCTCTGGTTATTAAAGTTAACACTGACCCAATCATTTGTCTTGCCATTACATCTTCCAAATCATCATCTCTATAGTCTTCAGCATCAAACAACTCATCATCTAACAAGCTTGTAAGTGTGCTGTATACAACCATGTACGCACTCATTCTCATTGTGACACCAGCAAGTAAAGCTGCTGCTTGTGTTTTATCCATGTCACCTTTTTTAAACATAGCAAGTATAGCATTTCGTGCTGTACCATATTCATATAAACTAAATCGAGCCATATAAGAGTTAGCCATTCTATATAAAGACATACGAGTAGAGTCATCAACTCTTCTCATGTTCTTAATAATACTATCAAATGGATTATTAGATGTGGCTAACGTAATTGTTTTTGCATCAGCTCTTGCGGTAGCTATATCTCTTGCTTTCTTATACTCAGGACTTAAATATTCTGATGTGCCATCAGCGATTTTACTAAAGTCTTGTGAGGTTATTTTAATAGTTTTACCTGTTTCTTTTTTTACCTGTGCTTCGAAAGCTGTGGCCCAGGAACCAAACCATAATGGTCTTGCCATCATTTGGTCAGGGAATGTAATAATTTTTGATGCAACTTTGTCTGTAAGTTTTGCTACTGATTTTACACCTGTATATTTTAAAAGCTCACCGAATAAGTTTTCCATTCTACTAACAGCTGCACCGTCCCTGGAAGACCTTCCTCCGTAGTCTACCATCTGTGAATGCTTAGATGATAAAGCATCAGTATCAAACATCTTACTTGTTTGTGAAGAGTTCAATGCGGTCATAGCATCAACAGCCTCGTTTACTTTCTTTGGATTCGCTACAAATTTACCAAACCTACCAAACCCTCTTAATGCTATTTTAGGACTTGTAGCCATAACAAATAAGTTTGCCATGACTTCAGCAACTGCCCTTGGTATAGAGGCTAATGCTGCTTGATAACCTAACCTTTGTACCTTGAGATTTAATATGCCACCTCCAGTCATATCACTAAACGAACCTTTAAATATTGTTTGAACTATTTCATCTTTAGCTTTCTTAAGAGCTCTTACACCTGTTAATGCGTCTTTAGTTCCTTCCTCTTTCATTGCTGCTTCTAATTCATTTATGGTCATGTCAACCTCTCTCATAGCCTGTGTCATTTCAAAATCTAAAAACGTTTCTTGTGCCCCTCTGATTGCAGAATATCCAGGGTCAAAACTAATAGGTTTTGCACCGTTAGTTCTTTCAACCACTGTTCCTGATTTAGTGTCTAATACATTTTGAAAACGTTTCAGTTTTTGTAAAACTGTTTCTGAACTTCCATCTTTACTTTGTAACACTGCATGGTGTGTGTAATTATTTAATAAATTAATTTTATTACCATGTAGATTGGCTGATATAAATTCAGCCTCAGCTGCTAATGAACCATTAGCTTCATCATATAATGCCAGGGCTTTCTTTTCTTTTGCAGTCAATGAGTTCTCTAATTTTTCCAAACTTATTTGACCATCTACTTCAAACTCTGTTTTCAATTCATTTAAAATATCAGCATCCATTTGACTTAATATCTTACCGTCAACTATAGCTTCAATGGTTGAGTTTATAAAGTCAATAGCTGAAGGAGCTTTCGGATTTGGTTTTCCGTCTACCATGTTTGATTGGTGTTCTCTTTGTAGTTGTAATATTCTTAGCTTGTATTTCTTTTTAACTACAGCATTTCTTGACAAGCTAATTAATTTTCTTCCAGAGTCAGAGAATAATATCTGGTCAGCTGCATCAATCATTGCTTCTATTTTAGCAACTTTAGATTTATAAGTTTCGTATGCACGAGCCAGTTTACCAAATGTATTATTATATATAAGTTTGCTATTAAAGTTTCCTAACACATCATCAACAAAAAACGTAGATAGGTTTCTAATTCTTTCTGTTACAGAACCTCTCTTAGTTAACAATGATTTTGTTTTACTATAGATATCAGTAAGACCAGTCTGTATTTTTTTAAAACTTAATTTTTTTATTTTTGGATTGATAGCCTCAGCTGCCTCCACTGCGTTTAAACGGGTTACTAAATCAGTCACTGATTTACCAGCAAATCCATTCTTAATATTTTTTAATACCTGGTTAAGTAATCTAATATTACTATAATCAATAGTGCCATCTTTCTTTTTTCTTGCTAAAGAAAAAATTTGTTTTGGTGTTAATCCTCTTAGAGTTCTTGCATCTTCCCTTGCTCTTGGGTTTGCTATGTTGTTTACCTCACTATTAGATATTTCTTTTTGTAATCCAACAATCTCACTTACCTCAGCATCCACATCTATTTCAGCTGGCGTTGATTCAATTACTTCTTGATTTAGACCATTCATGTTTTCTTCTACCGCATTCAATACATCTAATATGATTGGCATTGTTTCTTCAGCTGGTCTTAAGTCTAAAACTTTTTTACCTGAACCATACTCTCTTGCTAATTCAATATAAGAATCTAACTGAGCTTCAGGCACTAAGCTTATATCAACACTGAATAAAGTTTCTAATGCTGTTTTTAAATCAACTGGTAGCGCACCAGTCTTCGCTCCTCCTACTTGTTTCTTTGCTTTACGTGCAAATGTTCTTGCTGTCTTTAGTTTAGTTAAGTAATCTGCTTTAGTAAATACATTGTCAACAAACGTAAGGAAGTTATCTACTGATTTTTTACTATTAAGGTTAACGTTTGCAAACCTTTTTGTAATTGCATTTACTTTACTTGTAGATATTTTACCGAGCTTCTTACCAAAACCTGTTATCTGTGCAGCTATATTCTTTAAAGATTTTTTATAAGCAGCTGCTGATTCTCTTGCAGCTTTAGCTTCTTTTCTTATCTGGTCTTTAAGTGCTACTCTTTCATTTACTACAACCTTTTTATCTTTAGGTTTACCAAGTATCTTTTTAACACTTGGAGCTTTCTTAATTTTTATACCAAGCTTTTCATTTAGTTCTCTGACTAACTGGTTTCTTTCTGTATCATTAAGTTGTTGATAAAGTTTTGAGTTCTGTAAATACTTTAAAGTATTATCAAGTATTTTTTTTGGGCTTGTACTTTCACCTACCTTTCTACTCTTAGTCTTTTTAATTATATCATTTATAATTGATTGTACCCTGTTTGGGTCAGCTGTAACTTCAGGTGCTGTTGGTGAACCGATGTATTCGTTAGGGGATATGCCTTGATTCTCTGCGTCTCTGTTTATCGCTGAGATGACCTTCTTATAAAGGTTTGT
>CETF01024110.1_pt1 | contig 17092 bp, 10 predicted proteins | sample 326991 | NCBI WGS metagenome assembly CETF01 (sample SAMEA2622331, study PRJEB7988) | marine metagenome | biome: marine biome (ENVO:00000447); feature: surface water layer (ENVO:00002042); material: "saline water (ENVO:00002010), including plankton (ENVO:xxxxxxxx)" | depth 5 m | reverse complement strand
TATTATTGAAAAACAGGGTATTATTGATGATTGTAAAGATAATATTGCAAACTGGGAATCGGAAATTTCAGCTTATGAAACTTTAATTGCGAAACTTAATCCGCAAAATAATGAAGATGCTAATCAGATTGCAGATTTAAGCTCTAATATTGATGAATTGAAAAAAGATATTAATTCATGTAAAGAAAACATCAATACAAACGAAAAGGAAATTAGAGGTTTACTTGAAAGTAGTGAATGGGCAGATATTACTGAAGTTAAAAGTTTCATATCAGCTTATGGTCCAGATAACGAAGTTAACTTTGATTGTTGGTCTGAGCAGCAGATTATAGATAAGGTTGGTTATGAGAATAGAGGTGAGTGTTCTAATGAAGCTTATACTACTTATTTGGATGAAGCTAGGGAAGCTGAAGAAGCTAACGCAGCTTATGAAGCACAAAAAGCTGATTTAGAAAGAGCTGAAAATGAATTATCGGACAAACAGACTAGATTAGCTGAATTAAAGGCAAAACTAGTAGAGTTAGGCTGTAATGATGCTCAGAATAGTGATGGGTTGAAATTATTGCAAGAGCCAGACACTTGTGATGATATTATAGCTCAAATTCAGCTACTTGAGAATGAAATTAAGGCCGATAAAGAAAATATTAAGAGTTTAAATAATCAAATTAAGGAACATGAAGCTAGCGATGCTTATATTTTCAATGAAAGATACATGCCAGTTAATGAGGTTAACTTCATTTGTTGGGAAAACGACAACATTAAGGAACAATTAGATAGAGTTGAATCTAAAATAGATGAATGTTGTCAAACATCTATGGCATACGATTTTGAAAGCGCCTTAACTGAGCTTAGAGGTAAGGAAGGTAAGGGTGATGCTAATATAGTAGTTGGTAAATTCCCTAAAGTTTATGAAGCTTTTGAAGCTAACCCTAAATTTATTATGGGTGATTATGATGAACTTGTAGATATAAATAGTTCATTAGAGTCAAATAAAGATATTATAGTTTCGATGATTGGTAATGATGCCAATTTAATTGAGAGTTTTAATAATACAAAAGTAGTTACTGAAACATTAATGGCTGAAGTTATAAAAACGAAAGATGAAACTATTAATGGACTTAATGGAAAAATTGCTTTATATCAATCACAAATTAAAGCGTTAAAAGATTCAGGTGGAAAGTTAAATACTGATAATATAGAAGACCACGTTAAGTCTATAGAAGCTGAAAGAACCTCCAAAAATAAGTTATATGAATATATGACCACTAATTTACAAACGTTCAAAAGTGCTATTAGTGACATTTTAGATGCTTATGAGGCTACAAAAAAAGTAGGTTAAATAGAATTATTTAAATGAATAGTAATTTAATATTAAGAGTACTTAACAGTCCTTGGATAACACCAGAGCCCGATATTACTAAGGGTTCTGTGTTATCTCATGACGATGTAGATAATAACTTTATTTATTTAAAGGGTGAGGTGGTATATACAGCTCAAACTTTAGGTAGCACCATAACACTTAAGAAAATAAATGGTAATGATATATCGTTTGATATTGGTGGTTCTGGGGGTAGTGGAGTTTATTGGACTTCTGGTTCCACTGGTAATGGCTCAATAAGGGTTGTTAATGGAGGTACTACTGATTCTGAGGGTGATTATAGTTTGGTCACTGGTTTTGATAATTTAATTAGTTCTTTAGGTGGTATTGATTCAGCTGATAATTCTTCAATAATAGGTGGTAATCAAAATACTTTAGATAGGAGTAACGATTCTTCAATAATTGGAGGTAATTTAAATTTTATTAGAAGAGATAATAAAAGGTCTTTAATATTAGGTGGTCATAAGAATCAAATGTTAGGGCTATATAATACATCAATTAGTGGTATAACTACTTCTGATAATTCTATTATTGGTGGTAGTGATAACACGGTGGCTAACTCTTCAAACAGTGGTATATTGGGTGGTTTAGATAATGTTATAGAATCTACTGAAGGAAACTTATTGATACAGGATACCATACAAAATTCACATATAATTGCTGGTAGAGATAATGTAATCTCACCATCACATATTGATTCTGTAATTCTTGGTGGTAGAGAAAACTCATTAGTTGGTAATAGAAGTAATCCACTTAATACTAATATTGATGGGATTGAGAATGGAATACTTGGTGGTTATCAAAATAAAATATCTTATGTTGGTAGAAACGGTATAGTTGGTGGTACTAACAACTTAATAAATGGTGAGGGTAACCCAACTAATAATGTTATTTGTGGTGGTGATAGTAATCATATTAAAGAACTTGCAAATATAAACTCATTTATTGCTGGTGGTGTTAATAACACCATAGATGCAGAATTATCTACCCCTTCTAGGTATTCACCTAATTCAGCAATAATAGCTGGTAGTGGTAATACAATATTCGCTGAAAGTACTGAAACAGACGGTAACATAGTAATAATAGGTGGTAATAATATTACCGCAACTAGTAAAAATACGGTATATGTTCCTAATTTAGAAGTGACTGGACAGGCTTATACACCTATTCATGATAATTTAACTGGTAGTACGTCATTCATTCCAGACTGGAATAATTCAAATGTACAAATATTAACTCTTAGTGGCAATACTAGTATTAGTGGTGGTATAGCTACAATGAAGGGTGGTTCATCGTATACCATGATAGTTAAGCAATCTAACGGTGGTTCTCATAGTATAACTTGGGATTCTACTTATAAGTGGGAAGATGGTTTGGCTCCAGACCTAACATCTGCTGATGGTTCAGTGGATATATTAACATTCATATGTGACGGAACTAATTTACACGGTTTAATAGCAAAAAACTTTCAATAGTGTATGGGATTTTTTACGCCATTTGTATATAGAAAGGGTGTTACTCAAGGTGGTGGGGGTAACCTACCAAATGGTTTTGACGTATTAGATGGTCATAATGCTATTATTTGGTTAGATAGTTCTATAGATGTATTTAATGATGCGTCTGGCACACTAGCTTCAACTGGACAAACAGCATATCAATGGAACGACCAAACGTCCTATAATAATCATGCTATACAATCTAATTCTAGTAATAGACCCACATACACAAGTGGTGGTACATGCATTAATGAAGGTAAAGTATTATACTTTGATAAAGATGAAAACGATTTTATGTCAGTTACTAATGACGCCTCTTTTAATACTTTATCTGGGTTAACGTTATTTATGTATTTTAATAAGAATGATTCTCAGGATTGGTTTACTTGCTGTGATGTAATTACCGAATATGCTGACGGTGAATTTACTTATCCAGCTTCACCTTTTGGGGGCTGGACCGTAGATTGTGTTGAGCAAAATGTTGATGAATCTTATCTCAGATTTTCATATAGCGACCCAGCCGAATCGTCACCTTATGGATATAATGAATTAAAAATTAGGACACCTAAATTGGATGACTCTGCTTCCAATGAATTTGAATTATATACATTTAGAGTTGGTGGTTCTGGGGGTACTGAACCCACACTTATTGAGTCTTGGATAAACACCACTTTTGAGGATAGCGAGTTGGGTGATGGTAGTGGTATCACTTATACTACAACTACTGAGCCTTTGAGTATTGGTGGTTCATCGGTTTCCACTAATAATCCGTCACCAGTTTCTTTTGGTAATTATATATTATATGATGGTCCATTAAGTAATTCAGCTGTCACTAAAGTTCAAAATTATATTATTAACAGATGTTGGGGTGATAGTCCTACACCACCTAGTGGTGATTTATTATTAGACTTGGACCCGACAAAGGGTGTTTATAGTGATGATGGTGTAACTTTTGCTTCTGACGGCTCTGATGTTTATAGGTGGGACGACCAAAGTAGTTATAATAATAATGCCATAACTAATAGAGTTATTTATGATAGTGGTTCTACTGACCCCACATTTAATGTTTTCGGTAATGCTGGTAAGCCAAATGTATTCATGTCCTGGTTTAATGATGAGACATTTGTTGTTGATAATTCTGATGCAGATTTTGATGTTCAAGAATTAACTATGATTGCTGTTGTTGAACCTTATCAAACTAACCCAGGTTCTGGGGCCCCGTTAATATCAAATAACTGTACTTTTGGAGGTTCGGGTGTTAATGGTTATACTATTGAAGTTATAGGTACTTCTGGTAATAGGAAGTGGGCTGTTTGGATGCAAGGAACTGGCGTTAATGATAACTTCGGTAATGAACCAGCTTATACGGGTGGCACACCACAAATAGTAACTTGGAGGTTTAGTGCTGGAACAATTGGTCAGCAATATGTTCAAATAAATAATGAAGTTAAAATGTCTGGAGATGCTGAGACTAGTATTAATTTTGGATTACCTAGTGATTTGTTAATTAATAGTAGATTTAATGCTGCTGTAGCTAATTGTGATGAGACTAATTTATCCCCAAACTTGGGTATGTATGTCTATAGATTAATGATTTATGGTGAATACCTGGATGATGCAACTATAAATAGTTTTATATCGGATTTAAATGATTTCCATGATATTTATTAATAAATAATAAAAAGTATAAAAACAAAAACATGTCTTCTAACAATAATTTAATTTTAAGAGTACTTAATAGTCCTTGGACTGAATACAGCCCTTTGGATGTTAAACTAATGAGTAAAGTAGAGTTTACGAATGTAGATTATCCATTTTATAAATCATTAGATAATAACTTTATTTATTTAAAGGGTGAGATAATACATGAGGCTGAAAATCTTGATGGTACTGTAACGCTTAAGAAAATAAATGGTAATGATATATCGTTCGATATTGGTTCTAGTAATGGTGATGCTACTGGGCCAATTACTGTTGAAGGTAATTTAGAGTTACAGGGTACATCACCAGCTACTACATCTCAAGCTATATATGGTATTAATGTTATAACTGGTGCCACAGAATCAGCTTTAGCTACAAAGCTACCAAGCCCTACTACGGGTAGACATACTATTTTTGTTAATAATTCAGACATACCAATACTAGTTTTTCCATCAGATACTGGTGGTGAGATTAATGGTGTTGTAGATGGTGTGGCAATAATACCAAATGATGGTATAGCTTATACTTTTTATTGTATTGAAAATCCTACACCAGGTGCGTGGACTTGGACTGCACCAGCGATAGGTAATTTAAGTCACAGTGAAATTTCAATTAATCACACCAATGGTGCTCAATCTATAGAGTGGAATAATGGTCAACAAGGTGTGTCAAACGACACTTCTCCCGTTTCAGTTGGTATGGCGGGTGATGGTAGTATAATGCTAGATGGTAGTTGGAATACAAATAATTTCCCAGTTTGGGTTCATAAACTGAAAGTATATACTAATATTAAATGGGATGATATAGGGCCTAATCAAAATGATAAGATACAAGTTGGTTTCAAACAAGGTTATAAAAGTGCTTCGAATAGTACAAGTCATGGTGTTAGAGCTACTGCGGTTTTTCAAGGTACTCAAGCTTCTCACCATCCTGATATTCAAGAAGTTTCAAGCGGTGTATCTGGGAATAATGTGGGTGACCTTGGCACTCTTTATATGGAAATACCTACCACTTACAATTTTCCACTATATAATATAATAGGTAATCAATGTGTCACAACACCAATTGCTCTTGGTAACGAGATTTGTCAAAGTAATGGTTTTTATACATTTGAAATGGTTGTGAATGCAAATGTGATATCAAAGGAATATAAGTTTCAGTGGTTTATAGAGTACTCTTAATATTTATTAATAAAGGGAAGATATGGATTTTTACATTAACAAAGGGGCAACATTACCAATACTTAAAATGGAATTAATTAAAGATGGTAGATATACTTACAAAGAATTTCATGATATGTTACAGAATAGTGATATATATTTCTGTATGACAGATGTTGTAACTGGTGTTAAAAAGATTGGTAAAAAACCAGCAGAATGTATTTTAAAATCAGAATATAATGGTTGTGGCGATGATGAATACTATATTGGTTATCGATTTACTAGTAAAGACACTAATAAGCCAGGTAGGTATGTTGGTAAATTCATAATTGAGTTTTTAGATGGTACTGTACACCCAGAAGGTACTCTTATAGTTCCAATAAGAGAGGAATTATTCATTAATGTATTAGACGGTTCAATAAAAAAGTAACACAAATAGTTGCTTGTTTGATTCAAAACAATTATCTTTATTAATCTTTTTACAAAAAGATTAAAAAATCTTTTAACTAAAAAATTTGTTTTACTATTTTTAATTCATTATATTTGGCGAAAAATATATAATATGAATAATACAGTTGGCTTTGAAGTAATCGAGCAATTCCTAGAAGGTAGAGACCCCCAAAAATATATAGTAGCAATTGAGAGCTCTTATAGAGACAACACAGTTGATTTAATAATTAATGACCCGACAGATGGTAAACGAATCGAAAAGCACTCATATAAACCGTTTGTTTGGTTGAAGCATGAGGTTTCACTTTTATTGTATGGTGGTAAGACTAGTTTGATAAAAGAGGCTATGTCTAAATATAAGGTTAAAATAAAAAAACTTATAGTTGAGGATGGTGATGGTAATGTTCCAGAAAGACTAGATAATGGTTATAAGTTTATGGCAATATGTGATGGTAGTTATTCTAATTTAATAAACTTTTTTAGGGAAGGTGGTGTCGATTTATATAGTAAGGATAATATAAATCCTTCAGATAAAAATTCACCAACATTTAGAAGTTTATTTGTTGCATTTTCACCTGACGAACAATTTTTAATACAAAGTGGTAAGAGATTGTTTAAGGGTATGGATGAATATAATGATTTACATAGATTTCAGTTTGACCTTGAGACTGAAGGTTTAGATGCATCAGTAGATGCTATATTCCAAATAGGTATTAGAGACAATAGGGGTTATGAAGAGGTTTTGGAGACTAGGGGTAATAATGAAAAAGAAAAAAGAGATTCGGAAAGGAATAACATTATTAGATTTTTTCATATAATAGATGAAAGATTGCCAGATTTAATAACAGCTTATAATGATGCAAATTTTGATTGGCCTTTTATTAAAAGAAGATGTGAGAGACTTGGTATAGATATAGTAAATATAGCTAAAACACTAAACCCTAATAAAAAAATTAGGTGGAAGGATACTATGCTTAAATTGGGCGGTGAGACTGAATTTTTTGAGCAAACTTTGATGTGGGGGTATAATGTATTGGACATTTCTCACTCTGTTCGTAGGGCCCAAGCAATTAATTCAGATATAAAATCATGGTCACTTAAATATATTACACAATTTTCTGGTGTAGCAAAAAAGAATAGGGTTTATGTTCCTGGGGATATACTAAACAAAACGTGGCTAGATACCTCTGATTACGCTTTTAATGATGTTAATGGTGATTGGTATAGGATTAGTGAAGATAAGCCATTAGATGAAGGTTATGTGGTTGTTAAGGGTGATTATATAATCAGGAGGTACTTGCTTGATGACCTTTGGGAAACCGACCAAGTAGATGCTATATACAATCAGGCAGCATATTTAATTGCTAAATTATTACCAACATCATATATGCGTTCATCTACAATGGGTACCGCTGGGCAATGGAAGTTGATTATGGCTGCTTGGTCTTACGAAAACGGATTAGGTATACCAGCATTAGAAAAGAAGAGGGAGTTCACAGGTGGTCTTTCTAGACTGCTTGAGGTTGGCTACGCTAGAGATGTGGCTAAACTTGACTTTGCTGCACTATACCCTAAAACTCAATTAACTCATGATATATTCCCTAGTTTAGACATATCTGGGGTTATGAAGGGTCTTTTAACTTACGTTGTTGATAAGAGGGATGAGTTTAAATTTAAAACTGGTGAGGAAAAGACTGTAGCTAAAGATTTACAGAAAAAGTTAGATGATAATTTACATAGACTTACACCAGACAGGGTGGCTAATGCTAATAGGATGATTAGTGAGCATAAAAAACTTTCATCTGATTATGACAAAAAACAATTACCACTTAAAATATTGGCTAATTCATTTTTTGGTGCATATGGGGCTCCTTATATATTTAATTGGGGGGATAGTGATTGTGCTGAAGAAACAACTTGTAGGGGTAGGCAGTATTTGAGACTTATGGTTAAACATTTTTATGAGACTCATGGTTTCAGACCCTTAGTGGGTGATACTGATGGGTTTAACTTTGCCATGCCAGAAAATATAAACGAAATTAAATATTTAGTCAAGGGCAGTCATTGGAAAACTAAGAAGTATGAGCCAGGTACTGAACTAATTGGGTTAGATGCTGTTTTAGCTGATTTTAATGAAAGATATATGATTGGTAGGATGGGGTTAGACATAGATGATGTTTGTAATTCAACAATTAACTTTGCTAGAAAAAACTATGCTAACGACATTGATGGTAAAATAAAGTTGGTTGGTAACTCTATTAAATCTAAAGCCATGCCCGTTTATATTGAAGAGTTTTTAAATAAAGCTATTAGACTTCTTTTAGATGGTAAGGGTTACGAGTTTATTCAATGGTATTACGATTATGTAAATAAAATTTATAATTATGAAATACCTGTAGCTAAAATAGCTTCAAAGTCAAAGGTTAAATTAACACCTAACAATTATAAAAATGTTTACTGTAGACAAAAAAATAAAGCTGGTAATCTTAAGTCTAGACAAGCACACATGGAACTAATATTAAAACATGATTTAAATGTTAATTTAGGTGATGTTATTTATTACGTTAATACTGGTACCGCTAAAAGTCATGCTGATATAAAAACAATTAAAGATAAAAAAACTAAGCAAGTATCTGAGGTTTTATTTAATTGTAAGTTAGTCCCTATAGATGAAATAGAAAATAATCCAGATTATACTACGGATGAATATAATGTTGCTAAGTACTTAGATTCTTTTAACAAGAGAATTAAACCTCTTCTAGTTTGTTTTAGTCCAGAAATTAGAAATGAAATTATTATTGATGTGTATAAAGATAAAAAGACTAAACTACTTAAATTAAATGAAAGAAACGCATTCACTAGGAAAGAATGTGAATTAGTCGCTGGAAAACCTTTCGAGGATACGGACCAAGATTCATATGATGCACTTATGACTTTAGAAGATAAAGAGATTAGATTCTGGGATTCTGTTAACAAAACTCCTAATAATATGGAAGAAGACGAGTGGGCTTTAATTAGGTCAGATTATAATGAAAGGAAGAGAATAGAAAGAATTGAAGGTATTAGTAATGAAAAAAATCTTGTAAATGATATTTGTATGAGATTGGAAGTTGATGATTATAATTTAATGAAAAATGAGAATAAGTTACCAAATGAAATATTATCTTTCTGTGATTTATTTGAAATTGATGGTAGATTTGTTTTAATATCTAATAAATGGGGTGTTGAATTACATGACAGTTCTATTTTACTAAAATATGAGCCTCAAGCAAATGAAAGACAAATTTATTATAATACTTTGGTTGAAGATGTTGATGATAGGTATCAACAGTGGATTGATTATAAAGAATCGTTGAAAGATGTGAACACAACAAAAGATGTTATTAACGATGTAAATGGTTTAGAGGCAAATATGATTAAATTATTAGAGGATAACTATTGGGAGGTAGGTTATGATGGGTCATGGATTAGAAAAGACTGGGATTATAACAAAATTGGTAGTTTTACTTTGGAAGAAGCTTATAAAGCTGAGATGAGTTATCAAAACGATTTAAATAAAGCTAAGAATCAAAAATCAGATGATTTAATTATGAAATTTAAAGATGATTAAAATAAAATAGGGCTAAACAAAGCCCTTTTTTTATAATTACTTTAAGTAGAACCCTAATGGTCTAAACTTTAAATGTTTATTTAAAAACTCAGCTTCATTAGCAGCTCTTTCCATTTGTTTAGTAGATGATAATCTATCAAGTCTGGCGTCAAGTCTCTCTAATACAGATTTTCTTTCATCATTACCTTCACTTAATAATGACTCATAATCCATTGTTCTTTCAGCTTCTGGTGGCCCTACTACTCCACCAAATTTACCTCTTGTTCTACCTAAAGCCCTTTTAGCTTCAGATATAAATAGTTGCCTAACAAGTGTTTTTGTTGGTTCATTGAAATCTGAAAAATCTAATTTAGATAATGGTACATCGTTTGGTAATTTAATAATATCTGGATTATCTCTTCTACAATCATCAACGTTTGATGGGTTTGTGTCATAATAGAAATACCAAGCCTGACACCCAGTTATATTTATTGAGCTACCTGGACCACCTATACCGTGACCGAATGTAAATTTAGAACCTGGTGTGGATAGTAAGTGTAATAATCTAGTTCCATTTGGCCCAGCTGTTAATTTATAAACCAGTTCACTTCTTAATAACCTATTCTTTAAATTTAAGTCACTAGCTGTTAGTAAGATATCAAAGGCTGGTGCGATATAATAACCACCATAACCACCAAATCCGTAACCGTTACCACCACCACCTACGCCACCTAGCTGTCCGTATCCACCAGCGAATCCATAATCTAAACCAGCATAGTTAGCAAACAATGCCGCTTGTGTTGTTGGAGGTGTTATCCATAATACTTCGTTTACTTCTCTACCAGCTGGTATTTCATAAACTTGTCTGCCAGCTTCTAGGGTTACATAATCTTTTTTTAATTCCCATGGCCCCCTTGTTTGTAGTCCAACTTGTTTTGAGTATGCGTATGTGTATTGTGTCGTCAAATCAAAATCTCTAACACTTAAGGCAAATGCCATGTCAGTACTATCGATACTTTGACCTAATAATGATTGCCATTGGTGTTCTATGAGCCACTCTTGGACATATTGTGCGTAGTCTTCAATTGCAATGTCTAGCAGTGTGCAAAGCATGTCGTCAGTTAATTCAATCTGACGCAATGGTGCACCCATTGAAACTCTAAATTGTTCAAATATTCTATTCTTATCTTCGTTACTAATTGGCATAATATTATGATTTATATATAAATATTAAGAAATTAGGTAATCTTTTATTTTTCTTCAGATAAGAATTTTTTAGTTAAATCAAATGCTTCATCAATACTCTTAAAACTAATTTCTGGGGATAATAATACTTTTTTAACTAGAATTATCGGTACATTTTCAGTTTTACCTAATTCCATTATTTTTTCAACTTCTTTAGTATGTTCTTTTAATTCAATATCTACATAGATATAATCAATCCCACCCTCATCAAATTTAGTTCTAATTTCTTTACAGTATGGACAGTTTTCAAATCCATATAATCTTACATTATTCATAATCTTCTATTATTTCATTTAACATCTGGTCTATAACTTCTTCTTCATTGAAGTCTACTTGACCCATTATAGTGTTTATTATATTTTGTTTTCTTTTTAGCGTGCCCCATATTCTTATTGATATAGTATCTTCAAATAATTGGTAGTATACAGTTACATTATTTTTTTGACCTATCCTATAACTTCTATCCTCCGCTTGTTCATTATTACCTGGAACCCAGTCAAATGAATTAAAAATAACATGAGTGGCTTCGGTTAATGTAATACCAACCCCAGCTGATATTATATTACCAATAAATACTGTAGTTTTACTAGACTGTTGAAATTTATCAATTGACTTTTGTTTTTCTTTATCACTCATTGAGCCATGGTGTATTACACATTTATTACCAAAGTAATTTTCCAACTCCATTAATTCGTCTGTAAATGTACAAAATATAATTACCTTGTGACCTTGTTCTAATACCTCCTCAGCTTGCTCTATAGTTTTTGGTATTGCTTCCATAGCCACATATTTTCTAAGTAACCCTAATTCTACCAAATCCCTTTCGGGTTCACCTCTTTTTTTCTTAGCTCTTCTTTCTTCTAAATATTCTTCCCATAAATTATCATAATTTGACCATTGTTTTTTATTAAATTTATGATATAACGGAACTATATTTTTTTCTGGCATATCACCTATCTCGGTTTTAAGTCTTCTTAGGTATATGTGTTTTGTTTTCATGGCTAATTCTTCTAAATTGGTTGCTCCGTTAGTTAACCAAATTCTTTTTTGTCTACCGTTTTTAAGTGTGGTAGTTATTTGTCTACCTTCACAATATCTTAGGACAAAGTGTTTCCAATTATCAGCTATTGGTGATTTTATTAGTTTTAATAAATTATAGTAATCCATAGGTCTATTAGCTACTGGGGTTCCACTTAATAACCATACTTTTTTATCACCATAATTAGTACATATATCTTTCATTATAGCACCCCTATTACTGTTCGGGTTTTTTAATTTATGTGCTTCGTCAATTATTATTAAGTCAAACTTTGCTTTAACTAATTCTTGACTGTCCCAACAAATATCTTCTTCTCTAATGTTTTTTCCAGGTATTTCATGAAAGTTTTTAAGTATGTCGTAATTTATTATAGTAAATTTAGCATCTTTCCACCTCTTACCATCAATTATTGCGGTATCATTTTCTTTAAAATATTGTATCTCTCTCTCCCAGTTAATTTTAACCGAAGATGGACACACTATTAATATTTTTTTTGCGTTACATTCTATTGCCGATATAACGCTCATCATTGTTTTACCTAAGCCCATGTCATCTGCTAACAAACATCCGTCATTTGTTAGTAGGAATTTAATACCTTTCTTTTGGTGTTCGTATGGGGTTCTACCTATGGTTCCGTCACTTAGCGTGAATTGGTCTAATTTTTTATATTTATCAAAATCAACTTCAATATCAATTTCTTTATGAAATGGGTCGTCAAGAACTTGTGTTTTTGGTACAAAATACATTTCAGATTTATCTTGATTTCTCTTTAATTTACCATATATATGATATGTTTTTTCACTCTCGGCCAAGACATATTCAAATAATATTTTTTCTGGTGTAAATGATAGGTTGTAGTTTTTTTTGAGTTCTTCACCTAAATATGAAGTTATTGGTATAATTTTATTTACGTGGATGGGTTCTTTATCATGATTGTTAACTATATACTTTGTTTGATTGGCGGTTAGTTTTAACTTACCAGACTTACCAAGTTTTAGTTTCAATTTCTTTAAATACGGGTTCTTCCCGTTGTAATTTTCAAGAATAGTAATAGCCGAACGTCCTTTTATGTCATCCAAATTAATCAATGTTAATAATATTTAACAATATTGTTATAAGTTAAATATAAGTATTTTTTTATAAAAAATCAATACTTTACTGATTATTCTTTGTTTCTAAATATTTATCTAAAAAGATATTACAACGCCAATAAAATTAATTAACTATGCCAAAGAAAAATGTACCTATCAATAGAGTTAACAAATTTTTTTCAGAAGAAGATTTCAACCTAGAAGTTTCTTTTGGTAGAGAGGCTGTTGAGGGGGATGGTAATTTTGTTGTTGTTTTATACAGAGTTGACAGAGAAAGAACGGAATCCGATGACTTATATGGTGAAGCCGTTAAAGATGGTATTAAGTTTTTTCCACCAGTAGAGCTTCGTGTGGTACCCATTATGAATGAACCCGATAACAAAGCTTACAATAGTGGTGCTGGTTCAGTTAGGTATTTACAAGATGGACAACTCACTTTTGGTATTTATGATGCTCAACTAGAAGAGCTGGGTGTTGAACTTAGTTATGGTGATTATATAGGGTATCAAGTTAGTGAAACTGATGTAAGATATTTTTCAGTTACTAATGATGGGGTTAAAAATTATGATAATAAACACACGATTATGGGTTATAAAGGTGCTTTTAGAACTATCCTTTGTGCTAGTGTTGAAGAAGATGAATTTAGAGGATTATAAAATATAATATTATGGGATTACCTAAGGGATTTAGAAAAAATTTAAACTTTATCGAAAAAAAAGTTGGGCCTGAAAGGAGACAAGAGCTTCTAGATGAAATAACTAAGAATGGTACTTTTTTACCTAGGGGTGTTATGTATGAGGACATGGATAAAGCGTTCATTAAGTTTGTCGAAGATGAATTAAATTTAGTTCTAGGCGGTGATAAAGTACCTGTTTTATTCTTAACTCTACAGAGGTGGTCTGAGTTTTCTAAAACTTGGCAACATTCTGATAAATATAAAAATATTAAAATGCCTTTCATAACTATCGTTAGGCAACCAAACCCACAGGTAGGTAAGAACCAGGCTGGTTTGTATAATATACCTGGTAGGAATACCTATACTTATATGAAAGTACCTACATTTGAAGGTGGTAGAAGAGGGATTGATGTTTATAAGATACCTCAACCAACTTCTGTTGATATTAATTATGAAGTTAGGTTATTCTGTAATAGGATGAGGGATTTAAATAAATTTAATGTATCTATTCAAAGGGCTTTCAATGCTATACAGCACTATATTAGGGTAAATGAACATCCAATGCCTTTATTGTTAGAAAATATTGGTGATGAGTCAAATATAGATGACTTTGAAAATAAAAGATTTTATGTTCAACCATTCGATATTAGATTACAAGGTTATGTTTTAGATGAAAATGATTTTAAAGTCATACCAGCGATTAACAGAGCTTTAGCTATGATGGAAATTGAGGATAAGAAAGCTAAACCCAAATTAATGGTTAATAACAGTGCTATAGACGGTTCTGTTACTTATAATGTGATATTTAAACCTAACTCTGAGACTGATTTCACATTTAGTTCTGATTTTGATATTAAATTTACACAAATACTTAATATAGAGAGCGTTGATAACATAATTATAAAGGTTAATGGCGTTGAGAAGTTCAACGGTATAGATTTTGTCGACCCAGTAGTTGTTAATACTGGTGATGAAATATTTATAGAAATAAATAAAAATTTATTAGCAACGGGTAAATTTACCCTAATAGGAAATATATTATAATATGGCTTGTAATTGTAGCACACCTAATGTAAATAAAACGTTCATTATAGAACAGGTTGACGAGACACCAGTTTTTAGTGCTTGTACGTCTATATTCACAGATATGGTAAAAAGTTGTAGTGGTGATGCTACTATGACAATGGGAACTGGTTTAGTTACCTTTAATAGTAACGTTGATGGGATTGATTCATTAACAGCAAACACTGTAGAGGCTACCACTTATTTATCTGGTGGAACCAATATTTTAAATATTGTAAATGGTAATGATACATATATTACTAGTGCGGAATTAACTGGTACAACTTTAGACCTTAATAGAAATGATAGTGTAAAAGTATCTGTAGATTTAAACCCGATAGTAAGTGGTAAAACTGATTTAACTTTATTTAGTGCTTACACTAGCACAACTGAAACTATATTGAATAATAAGATTGAAAATGGTCTTAATTTTGGTGGGGCTAATGAAGTTTTTAGTGCTAAGTCAGGAACAGATTTATATTTCAGAACAATTACTGGTGGTAGTAACACAAACGTAATTGTAGACGGTGACGTTATAAAGATTAATAGTAGTGGTTCTTCTTCAGATAAATTTGGTTCGATATACTTTGTTTCTTCGGACGGAGATGATTCTGTTGCAGAAAAAGGTAATATATTAAAGCCCTGGGCTAATATAGCTTCGGCTAGAGACCAAGCAATTTTAGATGCTGATACATCACCTTTAATATATGTTTATCCAGGTGTTTATGGTGGGTCTAATTTTCAATACAATGGTGCGTATTTTTTTACACCTGGTGTAACTCTAACTTCGGTTACACAATATCATGGAACTAGTGGTTTGGTTTCAATTAATCAAGGTTCTAAAACTTTTACAACTCCAGGTAACTTTGATTATCATTTTATTCCTGGAAAAAAAATATTAATAATAGATAGTAGTTCTGGTAATAATGGATTATATACGGTTGTTAGTGCTTCTAATAATGGGTCTAACACTGATGTTGTTGTACAGGAACCTATACCTAGTCCCACGGTTAGTGGTAGGTTAACAGATGTCCAACCTATTTTTCAGTTTGGGGATTCTGGGGAGCCTTTACTTGATGGTGTTGTAACTAATAAATGTAGGGTTTATGGTGAATTAATTGCTGATATAGCTAAAACAATTGATGATGATTGGTCTGGAGGGTTTGTTAATTCTTATGAAAATGCTGATTCTTATATAGAGGTTCATAGTATTACTGTTGAGAAAGGTATAGGTCTATTTCAAGTAAGTAACTCTAAGTTAACACTTAAGGGTGAATTTTTTGATATTACTGATGAGGGTTACGCTATGACTTTTAGAGATAGTTCTGAGTCCGTTTTGAATTTCCAAAAAATAAACATTAGTAGTAATGCAGCATATGGCGTATTTGTTAGGAATGGAGTTGTTTCTGGGTTTAACGGTAAGCTTTTGATTGAGGCTGAAGAAATAGTTCGTTCTGGTTCTGGGGACTTATTGGTGTTTAATTCTGTAATTGATGGTGCTAAGGTTTGGATAGAGTCTCCTAATATAAATCATTCTGGTTCTGGTAAAGCAATATTCAATGTTTTTGCTGGTTCTGGTGGTGAGATTAAAATAAATGGTAATATTTCAGCTACTAAAGCTATTGATTGTTTTGGTAATTCTGGCGGTATTTTAAAGATAACTGGGGATTTAATAAGTAATGGGTCTACAACTAATTTTATTAATCACCCTAATGGTGGGTTATATGTGAATGGTGACATATATCAAGATAGTAATCTTAATGATGTTACAAATATGGTTAACCAAACTGGTGGGGACTTAAGGTTAAATGGTAAAATAACTAATTTAACTTCTGGTGGTTGTGCGATAAATAAGAGTGGTGGTAATTTATATTTAGATTCTGTTACATTAGAGACTTTAAATAATTTTACTATAAATGCAACTAATTCTCAGGTTGTAAATATAAATAATTCTTTAAAAATAAATAAAGAACTCAACCCTAACATTACAACTAATGGGTTATTTAACTTTACTGGTACAACAAATGTCAGTGATTTAGTAATAACTAATGAACCCGATAATGATGATTCATTAACTCAAATTTTAGGTAGAAACTCATCCAATGGTAATATTGAATATAGAGATGTCGATAGTATTACAAGTTCTATTAATACGGCATTTACAGCTCACACTGGTAATACTGACAATCCTCATAGTACATCATT
>CETF01011829.1_pt1 | contig 17105 bp, 30 predicted proteins | sample 326991 | NCBI WGS metagenome assembly CETF01 (sample SAMEA2622331, study PRJEB7988) | marine metagenome | biome: marine biome (ENVO:00000447); feature: surface water layer (ENVO:00002042); material: "saline water (ENVO:00002010), including plankton (ENVO:xxxxxxxx)" | depth 5 m | reverse complement strand
CCCCCGCCTCTATTGTGTGCTAAGAAATCATGAACATAAAAATTATGATTATGTTCAACATCATCTAAGTTAAATACAGTATGTGTTTCTTCATGTTCTATAATATCTGTAATAGTAACTCCATATCCATCTATATGTAATACCTCATCTCCAATCAAAATTTGTTCTACATCCATTCCACTATCTTCTTTTGTAATTCTTGGATAGTATGATGAATATCCTTTTGCTAAAACAAATAATGGATGGTCTGGTGTACCAGTTAATGTTGTTCCATTTTCAAACACATATGATACTACATTTTCATCTTGTTTAATCATTGTTGATTTAACTGCCTTGTATTCTGCAATATCATTGTCGTGATTATATGTAATTACTTTATCACCTACTTTGACATCTTCAATAGGTTTGATACCATTCTCTGTGTGGACTGGTGTACCTGCAACAAAACAAGGTGCGTTGTGAACTATTAATGGATTTGATGAACTAATAAAGTAGGTATCTGTTGATTCAACATCTGTTCTATACATTGTATATGAATCAGGTGCATCAACGATACACACATTAGATGATGATATTTGAAATAATGAACCACTATGATTGTATAAGAAATCACCAGAAGCAGTTGTATGAAATGCTGATTTAAATGAAATCATATCTGATGCTGTGTCGTAAGTTAGTAAAGCTTTACTTTCACCAACATATATACTATCGCCAGTTACTAAGTTAACTTCCATAACAACACCATAGTTTAATGAACCTGTAGTTATTGCATGAATAACAGAATGAGTTACTTCTGAACCAGCAGGGAATTCTGGTCCATCAACTGACCATGAATAAAATATAGATGCTGAATCTGAGTTTGGTGAACCTGAAATAAAATATGATTTAATTGATTCACTAACTGCTAGGTTGTAAGGATACTCAAATGAATCATCAACCTTTTGTATTTTTTCAGAACCTAAGATACCATCAAGGTCTCCTGCCTTGATAAAGTTTGTGGTATATTCGTAGTAATGTTTTTTTGGTAGTTCTAATCCCAAACCTTCATAAGTATAAGATGAAACATCTGGTAACTCAAATAAACTATCTATTTTATAACTAGCTAATCTAACATATTCTATATCATCTCCATATACAATACCAAACTCTCTAATACTCTGTACTCTATTGTTAGTAAGATTATCATTGTGAATATGATATCTTTCAATGTAATCAGAACCAGTTGCTAGATGATTTTCAACATAATCATTAATTAAATCTATTGATGATGAATTTGCTGAATCTCTAAACTTATAAAAAGTTAAGGGTTCGTGTTGTTCTCTTACATTTTTAATAACAATATCAGGTACCTTTGAATTGTTCGGTAAAGTTGATGTATGAATATTGTTAGAGGGAGGATTTCCTCCAAGATAGAATTCTGGTATACTACCAGTTGCATCGTTCTCATGCATTAATTTAAGAACATCAACTCTTTCTTTACAATATTGAGAATCAAACAATGCGTTTTCATCATATGCTAATCTCAATATAAATCTATCTGATGCATCGGTAACAGCAGTTGGATATACTGTATCAATCTCTTCTTTAATTTTTGTAAACTCAGTTATAAAAGTTGCATCAGTTCCGATAATAGCTTCTAGTTTATCAATAAAATTTACATGGAATGATTTATAAATTACTGTAATCTTAGTAATGTTATTACTATTTAACAAACTTATAAAATCTGTAAAATTAAAATGTGAATCTAATGTAGATGTGATTACTGCAGTATCTGTGTTAAACTCCAATAACCTTAAATTATTAGATTCATCAATGATAAAATCGGATGAAAAAAAAGTACCTTTCATGAAATATTTTCCTTATTACTTATATAAATATAGTTAATTATGTTTTTAATTAATTATTTGAGACATTTGATAATCGTAGTGTTTTATCTATTTTTCGTTTCTCTGTGATATCTGTTTTGATTGTTTTTATTAATCCACACCTTTCATAATTTTCATATTTAGTAAAATATTTTATTGCAGTATTTAGGACTGTTACAAAATCTTTTTTTGGTATATGGATTGCATAAGATAGATTAGGATGAATCATTATTACAAGTTCTTTTTTTCCATCTCTATATGCCTCATGGATATTTTGACAGATTTGCCAGAATACATCTTCACCTCTTGATTCTAAGAAGTTTTTTACTCTTTGATTTCTTGGTAGTAGATATTTTCTCCAAGATACTGTTGCTAGTAAATTGTTATTTATCATCTCAGTTGTATCCAAACATTTCTAACTCTACTCCATCTATATCGTGTACCACCCTTCGTTCTGATTTCATTTTTTCTTCTACCCTTAACTCCGAATGGAGGATATAATAAAGCATTGTTACCATTAGGTATTTCATTATCATTATCATCACTACCACCGCCAGGTTGTGTATTACCTGCACTTACTTCACCACTACTATCACCATCTGTTTCAGTTTGGTCGATATTATCTGAGATGTTTGATTCTTCGTTTAATATTTTAGAGTTTAATTCATCTAATGGTCTCGAAAATGACATACCTAAATCTTCAGTAATATTGACTGTCCAATCTCCAATCTCTCTAGCTCTTCTCAAAGTTTCATCACTACTAATTAACCAATCAAGGTGTTTTAATACATCTTGTTTTGTAGTAATGGTTTTAGTAACTTCTACCTCTGCATAATCTTCTGGTATTTTAAACTGTTCTTGACTTCCATATCCTTTGATAAATTTAAAATCAAATTGTAAGACTGGTACCTCTGTTCGTGTCTTGTATGGATTGTTAGAATTCATTTCTGCTTGTAATTGTCCAAGTAAAACTGGTGATGACCAGAATTCTCTATTATCACCATCTATAAATTCAACAATAAAATTAAAACTTGTTGGATATTCATTAATATCTAATGACTTAATATCATCAAATTTTTGTGTGGAAAATGTAATAAAGTTTTGTTTATATTTACCTGTATATTTTATTGAATCACCGTCTTTAGAATAATTTGGTGAGGGGTCAGTTCCTATTTCGACTGGATATGGGTTTTGTACGAAAGGTAAAGTACTATCACCTAATATTTGAGATTGTTCATTTTCAGTTGTTATCACCACCTCATCTGTAACAGGTGCTGGTTTTTCTGATAAAGTTTCAACGGGTTTTGCGGTTTCTGGTACTGTGTTTGGTTTAGGTGGTTGTATATCTTGTATGGGTCTTAGACTATTTAATAGACTTGGTTTATTTCTACCACTACCACCAATAGTAATTGTTTCTTCTGTATTAGAAGGTCTTTTTCTACGATTAAATAATCCACTCATTACAAATTCCTTTAATATAAATATCTTTATATTTAATTTGTAATCTTAGATAATTGTTGTTGTAGTTTTTGTATTCTTAATTTATCCTTCTCAGATAGAGGATGTTTTAATTTAAGGTCTAAAATCTCATCAAGTAATTTTTGATGTTTTTGTTCTTTTAAATAATTATCCAATGTTTCCATATTAATTTGTTATTTGAAAATAAGCTTTTTGTATTGCTTCGTGTATAGTAAGGTGTGGGTCATCTTCCCTTAGTTTATGAACCACCTTCCACAATTCATCCTTAATTCCTAATGAATGTGATTTGTATAGTAACTCTTCTGAATACTCTTCGTTTGTGAATCCCATTGGTACAACCTCCTTATGTTTTTATAAATATTATAAACCTCCATATTCATCGTCATAAAACTGAATATTAATTCCAGCTTCTTCTAACATAGCCCAACTTCTTTCGTAGTTTTTTTCCCAATGTACACCTTTAGTGACATCACCCTTTTCACAAAATATTCTTGTGATACCTGAGTTTATGATTCCTCTTGCACAATCTGAGCAAGGGATTCCACAAGATAGATACATAGTACAACCCTTGGTTGATACTCCTATTCTTGCAGCATTATATATTGCATTTCGTTCTGCGTGTTCAAACCAAAAATACTTTTCTGGTCTTTCTTGTCTATCTTGTATGTTATCCTCCAATCCTCGTGGGAATGAATTATAACCAGTAGATACTATTTCCTTATCTTTACCAACGATGACAGCACCTATTTGTGTGTTCTCATCTTTGGATTTAAGTTTTACTGTATGAGCAAGTTTTCTAAAATATTCTACCCACCTCATATCATTTTATTTTTACCATAGTGTTTATCATATAACCATAATACAATCGCATATCTCACACCAGACATCATTTCCGATACCCAATGTGTTAGACCTGAATCAAAAAGTAACAATGTTCCTTGTTGTTTTGATGTTCCCCAACCTCCTTCACCAAGTAGTAAAGAACCACCTTCATAGTCCGATTCTTCTGATAATTGTATTATTAATGTTTGTTTTCTTCCTTCATAAAATTTTCCTCTATCTACATGGGGGTCATACTTGGAACCTTTCTTGTATCTTAATACATAGAAATCAGGTATACTTTGAATGTTTAATTCATAATCATAAGCTTTCAATCTTTGTAAGATTAAATCTTTCCAACTATGAAAGTTCCTCATTGCAGATGATTGTTCTACTACACGATAGGAACTATCTATCAAACCGTCTTTATCAGCGTTATCATTGACTACCTTGCCAGAATCGTATTCTGTAACATCATTAATAATATCGTTACATTCTTTTCTTGATAAAAGATTTGTAATTTCTATATGATGTTTTTTATTTAAATACATTCTTAATCAATTGGTTCCCAATTTGCTTCTTCAATCGTATCACAAAAATAATATTTCCCTTCTCGTTGTACTTTAAATGCAGTATCAACACCTAACCATTCCTTAATCATTGTGATATTCTTACATCTTTCAATGGGAATAATTGCATGAATAAGGTATGGGGTGTTGTTGATATACTGTATTGGTCTTTTGTATGAGGGAAATATCATTATTGTTTTTTATCCAATATGTTTCTTAACTTTAGAATTGCCAAGTAAAAGATAAAAACTCCATACTAATGATAAAATTAGAAGTACTATATAGATAGGACTTTCAGTAGGACTTACATATGGTGCAGGATTTTCAAAATCCAAATTAGCTCCACTATTAGGATTAAATCCTTCAAGAACAAATGAGAATAAAAATGTTAGTACAGTTAATAAAGTTGCTTTCTTAGGAAAGAATGCGTTGATTCTTTTATAAGTTGTTGCTAGTGAAAACCATAACATTGGTATAACAAATAACGCTCCTAATAAAACAAGAATACCAGCTAATAATCCATTACCACCTGTGGTCATTATTCCTACACCAACTCCGATTAGTAATCCGATTGGAATAATGAATAGCAACATTGCTAATCCTCTTAAAAAATAATCTGTTCCATTAATGGTATTTTTGAACTGAAAGTACTTACCAAACTTCGTTTTTAAATAATTCATAATTGTGTTTTAAAAAATTAGAGCCTTTGGAGGGACTCGAACCCACGACCTGTTGATTACAAATCAACTGCTCTAGCCAGCTGAGCTACAAAGGCTTAGAAGTATTATTCTTCAATATCTTCTTCAGTACTTTCTTCTTCAACTACTTCTTCTTCTAACACAACAGTTTCACTGTCAGTTACAACTTCTGTAGCATCAGTTGCTTCTTGTACTTCCACTTCCGCTTCTACGGCAGGAGTTTCCCCCTCTTTTTCTTTTTTATCTTTAGGGTCACATGATAGTAATCCTAAAACTAAAAATAAACTTAATAAATATTTCATAATAAATAATTTAGTTAATAACCTACATTCGTAGATTGTGGAGGATATCGGAGTCGAACCGATGACCTCTTCGGTGCAAGCGAAGCGCTCTAGCCAGCTGAGCTAATCCCCCATGGCGGAGAGAGTGAGATTCGAACTCACGGTACCTCTCGGTACGCTGGTTTTCAAGACCAGTGCAATCGACCACTCTGCCATCTCTCCTAAGTTTTGATATCTTACATATTCATTCGAAGTCTGTAAGATTCTTCTTCTATCTTTTTAATTCTATCTAAAAGTTCTTGATTAGTAGGTGGAATCTTTTCTTCCAAATACTCTACAATTTCTTTTGCGGTTTTATCAATTTCTTTTTTAGAAATTATTTCTGTTGTTTCTATGGATTTAGAAAACTCATCTTTAATATCTGATATTTCTCTATCTATTTTATTTAAGTGAGCTTCAACATCACCTAAATCTAATTCAAAATCTACCGAACTATCTTCTAGTTCTTTTATTTTGTAAATACAATAACCTAGTAAACTAAAGTTTGCTAGGGCTCCAACTATCAATCCAATGTTTAATATATCCATAATTTAATTTTTGTACTCGGTAGGGGAATCGAACCCCTCTTGCCAGGATGAAAACCTGAAGTCCTAACCGATAGACGAACCGAGCATAAGTTTCTTTTCAGAATATCTAAATGACCACTTCAATAGATAACTGAAAAAGAAATCTCCTAATAAGGAGTTGATAAAGAAAGGTATTGCAAGTGTGTAACATAATACAAAACCCTCGATTGTTTTGGGATATCCCATTAACCATACACCAAAGTTGGTGATTATAAAAAAGATTAAAGATGCAATAAACACATTCTTAACCCTTATTTTTTTCCAAATGGTTCCTAATATACTAATGAGTAAGAACGAACCATACACCCAATAAGAGATACCATAGAAACCCAAATACACATCAGATAATCCCATTGCTATCAGAGGTAAAGAGATACCTAACCACTTGTTTTTAAATGTTGTACCACCGAATAAAGCCAATGCTGTAATTGGTGTAAAGTTAGGAGGATGAGGTAGTAATCTTATCAACACTGCCATGATTACAAATCCTATAATAAGTAACTCTCTTTTATTCATCATCAAGATTTTTGTTCTTGTGTTTTGTCTTTCTACTATAATCCTTTTGAGATTTATGAACTCGTTCAGTAGTTTTTCTACCGATATGATGAGATGCCTCACCATATGTCATATCATCCCAACTTAACTTTTCTTGATGTAGGTTCTTTCTCTTCTGTTTCTTCATCACTAACTAATTCCATGGTTGTACCCATGCCTCTATTTCTTAGATATTGAGATTCAGTCCAATCTGGTGTTCTATCAGTTATAAACTCAATATGAGTAATAGATTGAGATTGTGGTCCTTCTTCAGTAATTTTATATATTAGTTTTCTCATTACCAATTACCATTATCTTTTAAAGATTGGAATCCACCTGTTTTTCTATACTCTTCGTTTAGATGTCCAAGCTCAACCCAATCATCTCCGAACTTTTCTCTTGAATCAGAATAAACCTTTCTATCGTGATATCCATCTTCTAATAAAAGATTTTGTAATTCTTCTTCACCATAAGTATCTTTGTTGTTTTCAAAGAAATCTTCACTATTGTCCCAATCGTAAACATTTTCTTCTAAGTACTTCCAAAGTTCTTCTGTTGTACTTCCCTCATAAGGAGGTTCACATTTTCTTAGTTTGTCAACATGAACCTCAATTGGTTCTTCTGTTGCTTCCCAAATGGTGTATTTCTCACACCTTCTTACATATAGTTTTTCACTCATAGTTTTAAATTTGATAATTTGTAATTACAAATATACGAAATTATTTTCATATATCCAAATATTTTAACATTTTTTTTATGATACAATTATTTCACCTACATTCCAAGACGGTATATAATAGTTGAAACCATGTTTATCAAGTATCTCTTTTTTGATTCGTTCTTGTAGTTTATGAGAGTTACCAGTAATTACTCTACATTGAAATCCATATTTTGTAGATTCCTTTAATACAAAATCTTCTACTGCAAATACTGCCTCATCGTGGGTAAACCCATGCAAATCTATTTCATTCATTGATAAATCTTTTTTAGTTCTGATTCTGGTGTATCCATATATTCAATATTATCATCAAAAATAAATTTACCTAATTTATATAGGATTTGATTATCAGATATCATTAACTCCCAAATTAATTCTTGATTCTTAATAAATCTATCTTTGTTGTTTTCGTATATTGTTTTTATATCTAAAGTTGATAATCTTTTTAATTCTTTAACCAAAATAGGAATACGAATATTATCAATCCATGCATCTACTCTAAAATCAACTTGTGAGTTTCTTCTTGGATTGTATTGTGGGTGTTCTGAAACATTATCGTAATCGTGATTAATAATATCATCAAACATATCAAACCCAAGTTCTCTTAAATCATTAACAATACCCTCGTGACCATATATTATTGGAAACTGTAAGTTGTAAAATGGTTTTAAGGATTTTTCTGTTTTAAAAGGCCAGTAACTTGTTGATGATTCTGTTACAACATCTATGTAGGTTTTGTTACACACTTTGGTTTGTAAACCAAATCTATTTCCCATACCTGCATCTATTGTTGTTCCATTTTCCCATGGTAAAATTAATCTTTTGGTTTTAACATCTAATTTGACTTCACCTTGTTTGTTAACCATTGATACTTTACTTGAACCACCAAATCCAAGGTAAGAAACATAACCATCATCTAATAACCCTTCTTCAGTTAAATAATGAACCATTAAGGTTCTATGTGCTCTTTCATCATTATTCAAACACATAAATAGTTTTTCTTTTTCTTCAGGTTTCCATTTCAATCCTGCAACTACATGATGAGCATTCTCATCGTTTTTATCTTCCTCGATAATTCCATTTTTCTCACATACACCACCTGATATAATGTGGGATTGTTTTCCACAAAATAAAAACCAACTTGCAAACTTTTCTGCAAAGAATTCTACAAAAGGATATTTTGTTTTAAGATGTTTATAATCGTGAAATGGTGCTAACCATAATACTCTATTCACATTTAATACATCTTGTATTTTCAACTCATCAAGTAAAACTCTCGTATCATCAGTAATTGAGAATCCTTCACCAAGTTCATCTAATATTAGTACATCACCAGTAACATTGTATTCTTCAAAATCAGAAAGTTTATAACCCAAGTTCTCACTCTGATGTCGTCTTATTCCAAATACATGAGTAACAACATAATCCCAATGTGTATTTTTTATTTCTTCTATATCTGATGTAGTTCGTATGGTTGTACATTTTGTTCTTCCATGAAAGTTTAACCCACACCAATGTGAGTTTTGTAAATCACAACCTGGTTCTAATAAAAGAATTTTTTTATTCAGTATCTTAGTTCTGAATATTTCGTCGTATCTTATTTTCCTTTCCATAAAAATTGTACCATTAATATCATACAACACAAAACTATTTGTACGAATATCTTGGGTGTAACATGCTGTTTAAATAACCAAGATGTTAGAATCGTGTATGAAACAATACCTATAATAAATCCGATAAATCTATTAGGCCATAAATCACCTTGGAAGGCGGTTACTCCATAGTAGGTTCCTTTTAGAAAGAACCAAGTTATTGGTATTGCTAGTACATACCAACCCCACCACTCTGGTGGAAATCTTTTATCTAAAAATTGATAATTATGCTGAAGATATGCTCCAGTCTGTCCGAATGTTATTAGTATTACTGCGTAGAATAAGAATAACCAATTTACTTTATCTTCCATTTATATAACGCTTTTGAGTGTTTTGTTTGACATCTGAAGTATCTCTCCTTTTGTCCAAGTTTTATTTTGTGGTAATAGTGTTCCATTAATCCAAGTTTCAGCGGGTACATCATAATCACCTTTTGCATCTCTCTCCATAAGTTCATGAAATAATCCTCGATTGTAAACTGAGTAAGGTATTCCTATTTCTTTAAATACCTCTTCTATTTCGTTTAACCATGTCAATCTTTCTTCTGTTGTATTATACAAGGTGTCAAACATAACTGAATTGTAGAATCTAATTAAAGGTTCTCCTTCCTTTATCCATTTATTTTTTAATGTAGTGTGTAATAAGAATGCAGAACAAGTTAATATCTCAGACATACAATCATGATATTCTTTTACAAAATCAACTGTCTTTTGAAAATCTTTTCGTGTTTCGTTTAGGTATCCTATAATAATTTGCATTGCAAATTCCATCTTTGGTGCCTTTGGCATTGTCTTTTCTAACTCTTTATTGATTGTTCTAATGTTATCAAATATTTCTCTTACTCCTTCCATGGAGGTATATTTCTTCATGTGTTTTAAAACAGGTTCAGATGCTGATTCAAAACCAGTAATCATCTTTGTTAATCCTGCCTTTCTAAATAACCACATTGTATCTAAATTTCTCATTACATTTTGTAATCTCATATTACCACCGAAATCAATTTGATATTCTCCCCACTTTTCAATAATCATTTCAGAGAATTTCATTAACCATTTGGGATTACCATTTATAATACTATCGTGCATAAAGAAACTTCTTCTTCCTTTGTTTACCCAATATTCCATTTCTTCTAAAACACTTTCATGAGTTCTATATCGGAACACAGGTATAAACTCAGGTACCGAACAAAATGTACATCGGTAAGGACAACCTCTACTTAATACAAGTGGAACTTGATATTGGTAGGTAGAGTGATAATAATAGTTTTCTTCCAAGGATGAATAATCAGGCATTGGAAGTTCCTCCATTTTTATATTTTCTCTTTGTGGATTGTGGATTAATTCCATCGGAGTATCAATGTGTTCACCATTTGATTTTCTCCAAACAATCCCTTTTATCTTTTCAAGAGATTTATCCTCCATATCACATTTGAGGATTTCAACAAATGTGGCCTCCCCATCACCTCTTGAGAATACATCTACAAAATCATAATTCGTTGTAGTGTATTTATCGTTGGGTAACATTCCAAAATCCAAAACCTCGATTCCATTACCACCCATAAGAATTTTAATATGAGGGTATTTCTTTTTAATTAAACTTGCGATAGCAAGAGAGGCATCTATATTACCATCTATTATACTAAACCCAAAGAATGCGGGATTACATTTATCAATGTATTTAAAAATAAATCCCTCACACATATCGTGTACTTCTTGATACTTAAGAAGTTCTTCCCATTCACCTTGTCTCGCGTAGGTGTTAAACATTTGGAAAAACTCCGATTCCTTATTTGGTGGATTTAAATAAAAGTAATCGATTATCGGGTCTACTATTTCAACACGAAGTTCCGAATGGAATTTATCAACATATGATTTTAATGCAACTACACCCGCATAATAGCCGGATTCGTTAATATTAGGAACTTGCATGAGAAGTGCATCTTGTTCCTCAATTGTTTCGAAACGAAATTGGTGTTGGAATTCTTCCTTACCTTCCATAGTTTCCTCGTAGTGTCTAGCACGATTTTCTTGTCGAAGGTATTGAACCAAATCAATCTTTAAATCAGTAACAGGTACATCGTTATCTAATTGGTGAAGAATTCTTTTTTCAACTTCATTCATTATAAAACTAAAATTGTGTCGTTTTTTTTAAAAAAATTTTTTCGTGGTCGGATTTTTTGAATCCTCCTTTTCTATTGATAGTATTATAAATATACAATTACTTTAAGTTTATGCCATGAACTTTGGCGATTCTCTTTTGCTTATCTATCCATGTTAAGTATTCGTGTATGATACTGCATAGTTCATATTCTTCTACTTCCTCATTATGGACTAAGAGTAGTGAAGTCCACTCACGACCGAAAAGGTCTAGTAGTTTCCATTTTCCTTTGTTGGATTCTCCTAAACGGTGAAAGTGTCTTATCCATACCTGAGTCAAAGCTTTCATATCTTCTTCGGTGAGTTTGAAGAGTTCTTCCCAATCGGATGGAGTCAAGGGTATAGGGTTTCCCCTACTTATATCTTGTAGTAGTAAGTTCTTCTCGACTTCTCGTTGTCTCTCTATGTATGGGTTGTTGGTACCGAATACATCATCATCTTCGTTTTCATCATCCGGTAAGAAATCATTCCAATCTTTCATGTTACTACTGTGTTTATGTTATATCGTATTAAGTTGGGTTGTGGTACCGTTCTTAATTGTTATATGGTTATTATTATTGATACGCAAGTTTCGTTCGCGGCTCTTTTTTTTTATACGAGGTTGAAATCCTTTTGGATAACTTCCTTGTATATAAATATCATGCGTTGTATATGTAAAGACCGTATCCTATCAATAAATTCAAATTAATGATTACAAGGTTCCATTGTTTTGCTAACCATACTTGTGGTATGGATAATATCGCACCTATTAAATAAGTGTATGCTCCTATGTTATCGTAAGGTAGTAAATAAGGGGACATCATAATAAACGCACTTCCCATATATCCTAATCTATTCCCTAATCTTTCACTCGGTGTTAGTTCTCTTTGTTTAACTAAATGTCTTAAGAACCAACCATACCATGTTCTTTCACATGAACGACAAGTTTTCTTTCCTTTGTTCTTGTACCATATATCGGGTCTATAAGTTTTACAAATGTTACACTTCCTCATTAATGATTATATTATCTTCCTTTACTACTCCATTACACATACTACATATTAACATAAGGGGAATCTTTGAGATACGCAATCCTCTTTTACAATGGGGACACTGATATCTTGGTTTCCCTTCTATACCCATACGATGTTTTATGTTTTCATCTTTATATCCCATATGTGAGTCTTAATCATCATTAGTGTTACCGAAATAACCACTCAACCAACCGATAATGAATGTTAGAAAAAAATATGGCCACAATGTACATTGGATATATCTTTCACCATTTGTCCAAGGTGGTCCTATGTTCTCTCTTGTTGTAAACCATTCACAAAAGAATGTCCACAAACATCCTAATGCAAGGTATAAACTTATATCTTGTATTATTTCCATAGTATGTAAATATACGAAAAATATTTGAGAATTCCAAATATTATAGAGATTAATTTCCTCTACCTACTTTTCGAATACCCATGTTAGCACCTTTTCCTTTACTATTGGTATTCTTATTAAATTTGGTATTTTTATTATTTGTCTTGTTGTTATGTTTGTTTCCAAAAAATTTACTTCCCATTGTCAATTTTATCTATAAGTTTAATTAATCCTTTTGCTATATCTTTTTGTTTACCAACTACAAAGTGCATATTTCCTTTTGGTGATAAATCCTGCCAATTATTTTCTTGTATCCAACGAGTAAAAAGTATTGGAATACAATTAATAGTTTCAAAATAACCTTTTTCATCATTAAACATTGTATATACCTTTGTTCCTCGTTTTTTTAATTCGTATAATATTTTATTTATTTGATGAACAATGGTTTTGTTAATTACAGTTTGGAGTTTAGTATTAGTTGTAAATTTTATACTTTCCTTTTTTAATAATTGTTCATTAGAATATTTTGCTGCACTTATATAGTCGTCTTTATCAGTCATATAACCAACTCTATGTAAGGAAGGAATTCCTACTAACAACATATCACCCTTTTTACAATCAAACATTATTGAAATTAATTGAGTAAGTACATCGAAACAAGCTGCACCACCATGTCCTACATTTACATATTCTAGTTTATAGTGTTCTGCTATATGATAACTATGATTGAAATCGTTTGGATATCTATGAGATTGTACCTGTGACCACGAATCTCCTAATCTATATAGTTTGTTTGAATATCCTAATGATGAATTATTTTCCATCGTGATGTCTCCTTTTTAATTTTTGTACTTTCTTTTTGAGATGTTTAGCATCTGCTCTTGCTCTTTTCTCTACTGTTTCTACGACTTCTTTTGTCTGTTTTCTTTTTTTTCTTGCAATGTATGATTTATACATTCTTTCTTCTCTACTCATAATTTAATAATTTTTTATATGATTCTACTTCTAGTCCCATATAAGGATTAATTTTATTTCGTAACTCTTCGATGATAGGTTTATTGCTTTCATTTTCTAACCAAGGTTGATAATGTATCTTGTTTGATTCCAATGATGAAGTCCTTTTTGGTTCACCAAATCTTTCTTTAAATATTGGTCCATATAAATCAATAACCTCATGGTCTTTGATTTGATAATGTAATATAAATTCAATTAAAAAAGTATTCCATAATGAACAATGAGTATCACATAAAATATTCTTATCTATCTCAACAACTTTTTTATTAAATGCTGATTGTTTATTTTTTATCATGTCTCTTGCTTGAATGAATGGGTCTATTCTTTCCCATAACCCACTCCAAAATCTATCCCAAGGTCCTCGTGTAATAAATGTGATTGGAAAGTTAGTGAATATATCTTCTATCTTTTCTACATCAAGTTGTTTTAAGAAGCCTTCTATTTTACCTTCACAATCCTCCATGTTCGAAAGTTCATAATTAAGTACAGTATTTAATGAAGGTTGTACATTACCAACATTGAGAACTAATGAATTATACATGAATTGTTTTGGATAATCTTCGAAGTTTTCACAAGTACCTGATTTCTCTTCAAGAAATCTACTTGCTATTTTGTGTGTTGTAATTACAATTCTACCATTGATATTACAAATAATTAATTGTGGATAAAGTATTCTAAACATTGTTTACCATTTACCTAAAGGACATTGTGATGAGGGTGATAGTGTTTTAGCACTGATATTACAACCACATCCACTTTTCCTTTCGTTTGTTATAATGTGATATCCATACATGGAGGGTGAACAAGTGTTACCCTGTCTTAACCCACAAGGGTCACATTCTTCCAATCTTTTTTTGGATACTGCCTTTGTGACTGGGTCTACTGCATCAAACTGGTCTTTGATTACATTCGCCCATCCTTCTATGATTTCTCTAATTTGGGACATCTTTTCTTAATTTTTTTTCATCCATATATCCTTCTCTGATAATATTCAATATGGTTTGTTCTTTAAAATCGTAGTAACCTTTATCTTCTATCTTAGTAATTAGTTCTCTAGTTTTCATAACAGTTTCCATATCAGAGTTATCACTCCATGGTTGTTTAGCTAGATAATCATCTAGTTTTCTTAATCCTGCCCTAGTTTCTTTTGTTAACCATGTAGTGCGTTGTTTGTACTTTTTACTATTCATAGAAAAACTTAATTAGTGCAAATCTCTCAAAGTTCTCATTTTCTACTTTTAAAACTTCGTGTTCTATGTTATTATGTAAAAAATCTAAAATAACAATATTGCCTTCTTTAGGTTCAACCTTCAAGTCATGGTTTACAATTATCTCTCCACCATAACCTTCTTTGTAATCTTCGTTGAGATATATTAACATCACACATAATCTTCCCTCATCATATCCATCTTCGTGTGGTGTAATATAATTATCTTTTAAGTACATGGTAACATCTGTTCCTTGTGTAATGCTTTTGTGTTTTCCATTATAGGGCCAGGTTGAATAGTCCTCATCGTTTTTGATGTAATCTTTGTAAAGTGTTTTAACTGTTCCATCGTACAAATCTGAAATTAATCTTTCTCTTGTTGAATCGTCATACATATCAAGTGCTCCATGGAACCACTTTTGACCATCATCTATCCATGGATATTCTTTTAGATAATCATCAAACTTCATCAACTCTTCATATTCACCTCTAACATTTGTTCTGACTTTAGTAAGAGTTGAGGTATGAGTATTGATATCTATACTGATATCATCGAGGTTGAAATTTTTTTCTACAAGTTCTTTGAAATTGGATGGTAAGGATTTGGTGATGATTGTTGCATCGAATCTTAACTTATTAATCCTTTTCTTTAAATAATTGTCTGAGAATTGTGATTGGATATCATCAAATAGTTCCTCATCCAAATCTTGTAGATTAAATGTTAAGTAACCTTGCTCAAATAGTTTGTCTTTATCTAAAATCATCTACTGTTTTTTTAATAGTTGATTAAATTTCTTTTTCGATACTCTCTTATAATCTGAAGTACCTACAAGATAAATTGTCTTAAATACAAATTTATCAGTTGGTCTGTTTACCATAGGATTACTTGAGGCAGGAATAATTTCTGTTTCAAATGTTTTATAGAATCCATCAGCTACAGTTTCGAATACCCAACTATCATCCTTATAAAACACAACATTAAATTGTCTATTGTTTATCTTGAAATACTCCACATTGTTTGGAAGTATCATTCTTGTATTTGTTGTTAAGCCATCACTTAGTACATAGTGTAATTGTTTGAGGTATCCATCTATGTTGGCATTTTTTACAAGTACAATCTCATCTGAATCAATTAACTTTACATAAGCATCTTGTTCCCATGTCGGAAATAAATATCTGTTACCATCGATTGATGTCTTTATTTCACCACCTTGTAAATCCATTGATAATTGTACCTTGTTTCCATTTACTGTTATTTGTTGAGCACTAAAATTTAATACTCCCGCTAATAACAATAACACTAATATTTTTATTTTTTTCATTGTATTCCTTTCTATTATAAATACTTTGTTAATAAGTTTTTTTTTCGTTTTCTTCGCTTAGTTATATATACTAATATAGGGGGTAGGGGGAAAAGTTGAATTAAAAATTACCCAAAAGAACTTAGAAGCTTTAACACTAGCTTTTTCTGCGAGCCCTTTCTCTGAAAAAACTATCTAGTGTTTTCACATCAATTCCCTTTTTTATAATATCAATATCCTTTGGTTTTAATTTGTATTTTTTAACGAACTCTTCAGCAGAAAATATATAATCAGGTCTTTTTTCATCCCCATGATACATTTCAGAACGATAAACTGAGTTAATTAAATCACAGTAAATTAAACATTCGTGTTTAGTTTGAGACATCAATTTATTAAGATGTGGAACAAAAGCTTCATAAACCGCTGTTTTTAAACTATATGGTCTTTCGTGTAATTTACTTGTATCTATCTTTATATCATATAAAGTTTTAAGTGTATCACCAATATCTTGTCTATCAATATCAATTATTTTGATTTTACTTTTATCAACCTTATTGTTATTAGCAATAAGTAACTTGTAATGAATAAAATAGTTGAGATGTTTGTGGTCACAATTAACTGTACCTAAGAATGGTATTACATTAGCAAACCAATCATCAACACTTACCTTAACTAATTTTCTAAGTATAGGTAGGAATTCACCTTCTTCACCAGTATAATAAGGAAATCTTTGCCCACCTCCATCAGTAGCGTTTTTGAATCTTTGTATTTCATTTCTACTGATTCCTTCATCAACTAAGTATTTTACTATAAAAGGAGATTCAAGAGACCTATCG
>CETF01004747.1_pt1 | contig 17159 bp, 21 predicted proteins | sample 326991 | NCBI WGS metagenome assembly CETF01 (sample SAMEA2622331, study PRJEB7988) | marine metagenome | biome: marine biome (ENVO:00000447); feature: surface water layer (ENVO:00002042); material: "saline water (ENVO:00002010), including plankton (ENVO:xxxxxxxx)" | depth 5 m | reverse complement strand
TTGGCAGGAATGATTGTTAATAAAGCAAGAGGAACATGTCAAGTTGCAGCTGTTAAGGCACCTGAGTTTGGGGAAAAACGTGATTCATTTTTAGAAGACATTGCTATAATTACTGGTGGAACAGTTGTATCAACTAAAAAAGGAATGCAGTTAGATAAATTGGACCAAACATTTTTTGGCTCTGCAAAGAAAGTTACAATATCATCAAAGGAAACAGTAATTGTGGATGGTGAAGGAGATTCTGAGAGTATTGGAAACAGAATAAATGAAATAAAGTCACTGATTGAAAATTCTGATTCTGAATATGATGTTGAAAAATTACAAGAAAGATTAGGAAAACTTGGTGGCGGTGTTGCTGTATTAAATATAGGTGCAGACTCTGAATTGGAAATGAAAGAAAAAAAGTATCGAGTTGAAGACTCACTAAATGCAACAAGGGCTGCACTAGACGAAGGTATTGTTCCTGGTGGAGGTATTGCATTAATGAAATGCCAAATGGATTCAAACTATGATCAATTACTATCAAATCATGATCAACACCTTGGATTTGAAATTGTTTATGATGCACGTAAATCTCCATTTAATGCAATCATGGAAAATGCAGGATTGAATTCAGATGTTATATGGAATAAGATTGATGATGATGGTTCTGGCTTAATTGAAAATAGAGGATATGATGCAAGAACAGATAAAGTTGTTGATATGTACGATGCTGGTATAATTGATCCATGCCGAGTAACAAGGACAGCATTACAAAAAGCCGCATCAGTTGCTGGGACACTAATAACAACTGAATGTGTAATAAGTAAAGATCCAGATAGTAAAGATGATTCTATGCCTGGTATGGGAATGATGTAATGAATATGAATAAAAACCAAGGGTTAAATCTAAATATAAATCCAAATGAATTGGATGATGTTGTTTGCGATAGTTGTGGAAACTCTACATTTATACAGGCAGTACTATTAAAAAGAATTCCGGCATCTCTATCGCCAAATGGAAAAAAGACTTTTTTACCAATGCCTATATTTGAATGTAGTGAATGTGGAAATGTAAACGATGAATTGATACCTAAAGTAAAAGGAAGTGATGACGAAATTATCAAATAAGGTAGAACATCCAAACCACTATAACCAAGGAATTGAAATGTGGGACTATGCAATGTCTCATAATCTTGATTTTATGGAAGGTAATATTGTAAAATATGTTACCAGGTGGCGTCACAAAAATGGAATTGAAGACCTACTCAAAGCCAAACAATACCTTGATAAGCTTGTAGAAAAAAACACTAAATAATTTTTTTATCCCAATAGAAATGGTTATATTTAGTTATGCAACTTAAAACACCTAGAGATTTAGCAATAAAGGCAAGAATGATGGGTAAGAAGACAATTTCTTACAGTCAATTCAATATGTATAAAACTTGCCCGCATCAATGGAAGTTAAACTATATAGATAAACATAGGGACTTTGAACCTTCTATATATCTAACATTTGGTACCTCCATGCATGAAGTTATTCAACATTATTTAGATGTTATGTACAATGACTCAATAAAGGCGGCTGATAATATTGATCTTCATAAAATGCTTAAAGAAAGAATGGCACATAATTACAAGGAGACTTGCGATGAATTTGGTGAACACTTTTCTAGTAAAGATGAAATGATGGAGTTTTACTGGGATGGAGTTGAAATCATAGATTATCTAAAAAGAAAGCGTGGTGGATACTTTAGCAAAAAAAATTGTGAGTTGGTTGGAATTGAAATGCCTATTTTCCATGAAATAGAATCCAATCCAAATATTATGATGACTGGATTTATTGATCTTGTCATTAAAGAACATGATAGGATAAAAATAATAGATATAAAAACCAGTACTATGGGATGGAAACCTGCACAGAAAAAACAAAATGGTGACCAACTTAGAATCTATAAGGAATATTTTGCAAAACAATATCATGTTGATGTTAAAGATATAGAAGTTGAATATTTTATTGTTAAAAGAAAATTATATGAAAATTTAGATTTTCCTCAAAGAAGAATACAGCAATATAGGCCTGCTGCCGGTAAACCAAGTTTATCAAAGGTAAATAAAAATTTAAATAAATTTATTAAGGAAGCATTTACAGTTGATGGAAAACATAACAAGGACGGTATATACCCAGCAATAAAAGGCGAAAAGAATAAAAATTGTAGATGGTGTCCCTTTAAAACTAATTATGAATTATGTCCTAAGGAAAATAGAGTATTGGTATGAAGATTGGAGTTATAGGAAATTCAAGATATGAAAACAAAAGACGAATAAAAAAAGTCATATTTGATCTTAAGAATAGGTTTGGTGATAAATTAATTGTTGCAACTCTAGGAAACAGAAATGGTGCAGAAAAATATGTAAAGAAATATGTACTAGAAATGGGAATGCAATATAAAGAATTTAATCCTGCGCATACGCAAAAAACTTTATACAGTGCAATGAATGAATCATACTACAATAAACCATATCGTCCTAGAAATTTTTTTCATAGAAATACAATGTTAGTAAAATATATTGACTACATAATTGCATTTATTGATAATGCACCAGAAACTGGGATTGATGATATTTTAAAAAATGCAAAAAAATTTGAAAAAAAAGTAATGGTAATTGAATAATATTTGTTTCATTTATATATTTATATTCAAATATATAGATATACAAGGATATGAATTATGAAAAATGGATTGATGAAATTAACTTCTGTAAAAATTAAAAATGATTTACATCGTAAGTTTAAAATTAAATGTATTGAGGATGATATAACAATTCAAAAAATACTAAACAGGTCTATACATTTATACTTAAATAATCGTGATTTTAAGCAAAAAATATTAGAAACAACAATTGGAAACAATTTATAGATTAAGGAATAAAGGTTATGGATATAAAATTACCAAAATTAAAAAAGATTAATCTCAACAAAGTAAAAAAGAAAAAGATACTTTTAATGTCAGATGACATGAGGGTACATAGCGGTATAGGAACAATGTCAAAAGAATGTGTAATTGGTACTGTACATAAATATGACTGGGTACAATTGGCAGGTGCAATAAAACATCCAGAGGAAGGAAAGGTTATTGATATGTCAGCTGATGTTGCAAAACTATCAGGAGTTGATGATGCATCAGTTAAACTATACCCAATAACAGGATATGGAAGTTCCGATATCTTACGCCAAATAATTGATCTTGAAAAACCAGATGCAATACTACATTTTACAGATCCAAGATTTTGGGGATGGTTATATAATATGGAACATGAAGTAAGACAACAAATTCCAATAATGTATTACAACATCTGGGATGATCTCCCATACCCACATTGGAATGAAAATTTTTATGAATCATGCGATTTACTTATGGCAATATCAAAACAAACATATAACATTAATGCAAATGTTTGTCAAAGAAAGCCTAGGACAGATTGGGACTTAACATATGTACCTCATGGAATAGATGAAAAATCGTACTTTCCAATAACTCAAGATCATAAAAATTATGAAGATTATATAAAATTTAAAAATCATTCACTCAATAATAAGGAATATGATTTTATTTTAATGTACAATAGTAGAAACATTAGAAGAAAAAGTACCTCAGATTTAATGTTAGCATTTAGATTATTTTGTGATAGCATTCCTAAAGAAAAGGCAGATAAATGTGTAATTATACTACACACAGATCCTGTTGATGATGCAGGTACTGATTTACCAGCCGTATCTAAAAACATAATGAATGGTCACAATGTTATATTTTCAAATAAAAAACTTGATAGCAAGCACTTAAACTATTTATATAATATGGCAGATCTAGGATGTAATATTAGTTCAGCCGAAGGGTTTGGATTAAGCTGTATGGAATCAATAATGTCAGGAACTCCAGTGTTAGTCAACTGCATAGGAGGTTTACAGGACCAACTAGGACTAACAAAGGACGATGGTACACCTGTTACATTAGAAGATTATAACACTAAGTGGCCAAGTAATAGTGATGGAAAATATAAAAATCATGGCGAATGGTCGTATGTTGTATGGCCTCAACATAATCTTCAAGGTTCTCCAATGACACCATACATTTATGATTCAAATTGTAACATTAGAGATGTGGCATTACAAATAAAAAAGGCATATGAAAATAGAGATAAGTTAAAAAAGCAAGGTTTAGTTGGTAGGGAATGGGCAATTGAGAATGGATTCACTGCAAAAGGAATGTGTGATTCAATGATTAAATCTATTGAAGGTTGCTTTGAAAATTGGAAACCTAGAAAAAGATTTACATTAATTGATACTAATGAACCTAAACCGATATACCCAGATGGTATAATATTGGAGGAGATATAAGTTATGAATAAACCACTTTTAATTATGAGTGCACCAGTTGCAACCAGGTCAGGGTATGGGGATCACTCAAGGGATTTATTAAGAAGCTTAATTGCAATGGATAAATATGATATAAAGGTTATGAGCCAAAGATGGGGTGACTGTCCATTAAATGCACTTAATGATAAAGAAGATCAAGATATAATATCCAGACTATGGTTTGGAAATCAGCTTCCTAAACAACCTGATATATGGATTCAGGTAACAGTACCTAATGAGTTTCAACCAGTTGGTAAATATAATATTGGTGTTACAGCAGGTATTGAAACAACTCATATATCCCACCAATGGATAGAAGGTTTAAATAGAATGGACTTAAACATAGTTCCATCTGTACATTCACGAAATAGTATTCTCAATTCAGTATATGATAAAATGGATGAAAAGACTAAACAGAAAGTTGGTGAACTTAAATGTGAAAAACCAATTGAAGTTTTATTTGAAGGCCTTGATACTAATGTATTTAAAAAAGTATCTGATGCACCATTATCCTTTGTAAACGAAATGAAAAATATAAAAGAAGAATTTTGTTTTCTATTCGTTGGTCACTGGCTAAAGGGTGATTATGGTCATGATAGAAAAGATGTTGCTGGTATGATAAAAACATTCTGTGAAACTTTTAAAGGTCATAAAACTCCAAAGCCTGCACTAATACTAAAATCAAGTCATGCAACGTTTAGTGTAATAGACAGGGAACAAACAATAAACAAAATAAATGAGATTAAACAAATGGTTGGTGGATCTTTACCAAGTATATATGTACTACATGGTGATATGACTCAAGAAGAAATGAATGCATTATATAACCATCCAAAGGTTAAGGCTCATATTAGTTTTACTCATGGTGAAGGATTTGGTAGGCCACTATTAGAAGCAAGTTCTACTCAAAAGCCTGTCATTGCAAGTAATTGGTCAGGGCATATAGATTTTTTAAAACATTCAGTATTACTTCCAGGCCAATTGAATAATGTACATAAATCAGCTGCTTGGAAAGATGTTATATTGAAAGAATCAAAATGGTATTATGTTGATCATGCATATGCAAAAAAAGTTCTAAAAGCAGTATACAAAAAATATAAAAAGTTTTTACCTGCAGCTAGAATACAGGCCAAGTATACAAGAGACAACTTTAGTTTAGATAAAATGACAAAGGATTTTCAAAGTATATTGGAGTCATCAGTACCAGCTGTACCGGAACAAGTTAAATTAACCTTACCTAAATTGAAAAAAGTGGGAGTATAAAATGGATAATAAAACCATTGATAAAGAAACATTAGATATAAGTCCTTTTACAGGAAATAAAGATGTACTAATTGAAAATGACCAAACTAATGGTGAAAGTAGATTATGTTTAGTATCAGGATATAATACTAGGGAATTATACAAAATAGATAATCCTGATGTTGAAAAGTTTGAATCAACTTCAACTGAGTTAATAAGAAGCCTAAGGTATGAAGATAAAAAATTAGGTCAGTACTGGTATTTAACAACGGTTGTAACTGACAAAGGAATGATATATCCAGACCACCATGAAGTTGATGGATATGAATGGATATTTGCACCACTCATAACAATTGATGAAAGTGAAAAGGAAAAATATCCTATACCAGATAAACCTGGTGAATTCTATGCACAACGTTTAGCAATAGAAGTACAAAGGAAGTTTCATAAAGATAGTTTCATGGCAGCATGTAGAGAACTAGGAGCGCTTAGAGCACAATAATGCCTAGAAAATCTGACATAGCAAAAAAGTCAAAGTTTCTGTTTGCTCACTTAAGATTAGGTGGAATTAAGAAAGCAATAACAGTTAATTCTTTAGAATCTGGTATGATTGTTGAAGCTGTATATACATCTGATTCAAAATCAGGTGGAGGCGATAGATATATGCTTCTTATTTTAAATCCATCTAAGTCAGGAAAGGTGCATGCATTATCTTTAGGTGATATATCTGTAAATTCATTTAATGTATTGGTAAAAGAATTTGGTGTCTCACTAAATGGATCCTTTAATGACAAAGGATTTAAAGCAAAAGGTTTACATCTAGAAGAGTCACCTCAATCCGTGTATAATGATTTAGATTCAAAGTTTAAAAAGAATTCACCATTTTCAGGAAGTTACAGAACACTATTTAAAGGAGGATTTAAAAAATTACTTCTATGTGATTATGAATTTGATGAAACAATTGTTAATAGGGATTTACCAAGATTAGAAATTGAAAAGAAATTGGAATCTTTAAATCCTAAGGATGACCTTGCAAAAAAGTTAACTGAGGAAATGAATCAGTTACCAGAGAATAAAATATTAAGACCTAACTAGGGAATTAGACATGAAGATAAGTTATGCAATAACAGCATGTAATGAACATAAAGAAATAGAAAGATTATTAACATTTCTATTTGAACATAAGAGGGATGAAGATCAAGTTGTGGTTCAAGTTGATATGGATAATGGAACAAAAAAGGTTGTGGATATATGCGAAAAGTTTGAAAACAGACCACTAGATGAATATAAACTACATGAATACTCATTAAATAAAAATTTTGCAGAATATAAAAACTATCTTAATAAAAATTGCGATGGAAATTGGATATTTCAAATAGATGCAGATGAACAACCAAGTGAATATTTAATTAAAGCCCTCCCTTTTATTTTAGAAGCAAATCAAGATACAGAAGCATTTTGGGTACCAAGGGTAAACACAGTTGCCGGCATAACAGATTCTCACGTTGCTAAATGGGGTTGGAAAATGAATGAATATGGTTGGGTTAATTTTCCTGACTGGCAGATGAGAATATATAAAAATAATGAAAATATATATTGGATTAAACCTGTACATGAACAATTAAAAGGCTATACAAAATTTACCAATCTGCCAGCAGAAGAAAAGTTTGCATTATATCATCCAAAGGATATTGGAAGACAGGAAAAACAAAATGCATTTTATGAGACAATATAATGGCTGAATTTTGGAGACTATATAACAATAAATTATACAGGCTATACGATACTTCTGAATTAGGTTTCCCTGAAGCAGATCCTTCATATATACCTGATGAATATTTAAGTAGTAAGAATTTTGTTCTATTTAGAACCTGTCATGCAATTGGTGATTGGGCAATCCTATCAGCCATGCCTAGATTGCTAAAAAGAAAATATCCTGACTGTAAAGTATATTTACCATCTGAAAAATTATTAGAATCAATATTTGAAATGTATAGACATCAGTGGGGATCTTGGAATAATCCATTTAGTAATGTTACAAAGGTATTTGAAAACAATCCCTATATAGATGACTATGTTGATTCAGTTGAAGGTGATGTTTTTCATGATCACTATAGAATTTATCCAAAGGATAAAAATATTCCTTTAATAAAACAAATGTTAAAGTTTTGGCAATTTAAAGAAAACGAAATGAATGATTGCCAACCAGAATTATACTTTTCAGAAAAAGAAAAAGAATTAGGTGACAAAATAATAAATGAACATTCATCAGGTAAAATAGGCACAATACTTTTATCAGATAGATTTGATTATTCACCTAAAAAAATTGAAAAAATACAAAACTTAATTAATGAAAATGATTTTGAATATTTCTATTGGACAAGTATACCTAACACTGGATTAAATTTTAAAAAGGCTTTAGATATGAGACACATTGATATTAGAGTTCAGTGGTATATAAAAACAAAGTCAAATATAAATATAGGTAATCAGACAGGTGTTAATGATATGATTGCAAGATACGCACCAACCTATACTATACCTCACGGAGAGTTGGAATCGAGTTTAGGAGGAAATGTTATAGAGGATCAAAACTATATATGAAAAAAGTAATATACACAGCAATATTTGGCGACTACGATAACTTACATGAACCTGAAGTTATACCTCCTGGATTTGACTTCATATGTTTTACTGATTGTGATTTTAAAAAGGAAGATACTGTTTGGGATATTAGGAAGGTAACTCCAATATATCAAGATTCAACCAGAAATGCAAGAAAGTATAAAATATTGGCACATAGGTATTTATCTGAATATGATTTTAGTTTATGGATAGATGGAAATAAAATTATAGTTGGTGATGCAAATAATTACATAAACATGTTAGGTGATCTATCTTTTGCAACCTTTGATCATATGAAATGTTTTGACAAAAGAAACTGTGTATATAAAGAAGCACAAGCAATATTTGATTTAGGAAGTAATGATAGTAACAATTGGAAAGATAGTCCACCAGTTATAGTTAAACAAATGGAAAAATATCAAAGAGAAGACTACCCAGGAAATAATGGTTTAGTTTTTACTTCGAATTTAGTTAGAATGCATAATGACGAAAAATGTATAAATGCAATGGAAGAATGGTGGACTGAACTTAAGTACGGATCTAAACGTGATCAACTTAGCTTTAATTATGTTGCTTGGAAAAATAATTTTAAATTTAACTATCTACCCGGCGATGGTCGTGATGATGGTTATGTTAAGCAGGTTATTGGCCATAAGAAATGAAAAAGATTCTTTTTGTGACAACTCAGTATAGAACTGGAGAAAGAATATATCCTGTTTTGCCTTGGCTGTGCAAAAATTTTAGTGTTGACCTATTCAGATCATATCAGATGGACTATAGCCACAAATGGGTTGGTGATATTGATATGAGAAAAATATTTGACCAAAAGTACATCAACTTATTTAAAAAAGTATATGCACTTTCAGAATTTTCATCTATAAACGTATCTGATTATGACATAATATTAACTGATGACAACAGAAGTAGAAATTTATTACCTGAATTTTACAAAAATAGAAAAGGAATAATGATAGGTTGTAGTCATGGAAATGCAACTGTGAAACATTACAATCACAATTATGGAAAGGCATTTGATAAATGTTTTGTATTTGGTGATAAAGAAAAGGAAGACCATACAATTCCTATTGGTATTCCTGCAAATGATAACTTAAAAAAATATAGAAACATTGAAAAAGAACACATATTAATAATAGTTAACTTCCTAGGAAATCGTTCGCATCCATTTAGGGTTTCATTTGATAAAAAATTATTTTTCAATTGTAATCTCCATCATTTACAAAAGTACTATAAGAAGAAAATTATTTTAAAATTAAAAAGTAGGGCTGATGAAGGTGGATATGAAAAAAACCTATCCTATTTAAATTCAATAATGCCTAGTGATTTAGATTGGTCAGTTACAATAGATAGCAAAAATGATAATGAATTAATTGCAAAATCCTGTTGTGTAATATCTGCACCATCAACACTTACATTTAAATCAATACAATTATCAATACCTACAGTGGTAATAAATGATTCTGGGCAAATAGGATTATTTAATGATTTTTGTGGTTTAGTTGATATTAATAGTGTTGGTCAAAATAGATTAAAAATATTTGAAAATTTAATTATGCAAGAGTCAAATAGTAATTTACTTAATGATTTTATTTTAAAAACAATAAAGGGTGGAAGTAATTTTTCGTCAACTAAAATCATGATAAAAGAATTGGAAAAAATATCAAATGAAATATAAAACAATAGCACTCATAACACCGGTAAGTCATTTAAATGGAATTGGTGAACTACTAAAATCAAAGGGGTTAGTATACTATTTGGAAAATGGTAATAAATATGAAGTTAGAAATTTATTACTTAAAACTAAAGCAAATACTATACTGTGTAATCCTAATCAGCAAACATATAAAATAGATAGCCAATTATTAGATGGTACTAATGTAAAACTAATAAATACATGTTCTACAGGTATGAATCATATAGATGTAGAATATTGTAATAAAAATAATATTGAAATATATTCATTAACTAAAGATATGGATTTAATAAATAATCTACCATCAACATCGGAGTTGGCATTTGGTTTAATGATGTCTCTTTTACGAAAAATACCAGATTGTAAAAATCACGTTAGTAATTATGAATGGGACTATACTCAATTTATGGGAAGACAAGTTAAAGACTTAAACATAGGAATAGTTGGTTATGGTAGATTAGGTAAAATGATGTCTGATTATTGTAAAGCCTTTGGTGCAAAAGTTACAATATATGATCCATACGTGTTTCCTTCACAACATAAATCAAACCTAGTTGAAATGTTTAAACAATGCGATGTAATATCACTTCATGTTCACGTAACAAATGAAACTATTGGAATAATAAACCAAGAATTATTTTCAAATATCAAGAAAAATTGTTATATTGTAAATACAAGCAGAGGAGAGATAGTTAATGAAGTTGATGTTGTAAATGCACTCAAAAGTGGAAAGTTAACAGGTTATGCAACTGATGTTATTGAAAATGAGTTTGATGATTTACATAAGTCAACAATAATTAAAGCAATGAATGAAGGTGAAAACATAATAGTAACTCCACACATCGGAGGTATGACTTATGAAGGACAACAAAAAGCATATGAATGGGCAATAAATAAATTATGAAAGTATTAGCAATTATACCAGCAAAAACAGATTCAAAAAGATTACCAAAAAAGAACTTGCAAAAAATAAACGGTAAAACATTAATTGAACATTCTATTGATTATGCAAAAGAATGTAAATATGTAGATGATATAATTTTATCAACTGAATCATCGGATGTTATAAGTATAGCTATTCAAAATAGCATAAGAGGTATTATTAGAGATAAAAGTTTATGTGGAGATACTGAAGTTACTGATGTATACATTGATGTATTAAATAATATTGATGAAAAATATGACTATGTTGTATGCCTTCAACCAGATCATCCTGATAGAGAACATTCTCTTAAATACTGTTTAGATTATATGATAGATAATAATTATGATGACATTATAACAATAGAACCTAATTTCAAAAGAAGTGGTTCAGTTAGAATATTTAAGTATGAACATTTATTGAGTGGAAATGTAAGTAAAAGAATTGGCTGCATTAAAGATGACGCAACTGATATACATTACCAAAAAGATTTAGAAAAAGCAAGAAAAAGATTATGATACAAGTAATAGCTGAAATAGGATGGAATCATTGTGGTGATATGGAATTGGCAAAGAAAATGATTAAGGCTGCCGCCGATAATGGAGCTACATATGCAAAATTTCAAACATGGAGTGTAGACAGATTAAAGCCAGGTAGTTGGGACAATGATGGAAGACGTCAAATATATGAAAAGGCTGAACTATCCAAAAAGGATCATATTGATTTAATAAACTACTGTAATAAAGTTGGCATTAAATTTTTATCAAGTGTATTTAGTATTGATGATGCAATGTTATTATTTCAATTAGGATGTGAAGAAGTTAAAATACCAAGCTTTGAATCTAGAAATCATTCACTTATTAAATATTGTGATAATAATTTCAATACTGTGTTTATGTCTACAGGTACATCAACAATGGACGAGATAACAGAGTCTTGTGATTTAATTAGTCAACGTACTAAGCTATATCTTCTTCATTGTGTTTCAACATATCCATGTAAACCTGAAATTGCAAATATTAGAAAAATTGAATCATTAAAAAGGGCATGTCATTTACCAACTGTGGCATATGCTGATTGGATAGGATATAGTGATCATATGCAAGGAGTTGAATCAGCTAAGGTTGCAATAGGATTTGGTGCAACAGTTATTGAAAAGCATTTCACTATAGATAACAATTTACCAGGCCGTGATAATAAGTTTGCAATATTACCGCATGAATTAAAGGATTTATCTAACTTTATTGAATTAAGAGAAAAGATGATGAAGGATCATGGTGATGATTATCAAGATTGTGAATTAGATTCAAGAAAAAATTATACAGGAAGATTTGATGGATAATATAAGTATAGTAATTAGGAATAGAAATGAAAAGGATTATATTGGATTTGCAATACAATCTTGTCTAGACTTTTTTAAAGATCCTGAAATAATAATTGTTGATAATGGTACAACTGATGATTCATTAAGAATAGTTGACCTATTTAACTGGTCTAATATTAGAGTAATGAACATAAATAACTACTCACCAGGAATTGCATTAAATACAGGGGTAAGACAAACATCAAATTCTCATGTTTTAATAATGTCAGCTCATACACAAATAACTAAACTTAATGCCGATATAAAAGGCTTATTAAATGAATACAAAGCAGTGTTTGGAAACCAAATACCCATTTATAGAGGTAAGAGAATAAATAAAAGATATATATGGTCTCACTTTATTAAAGGTGATGTAATGAACATGTTTTCTAAAATTGAAGATAGACATTTTTTACATAATGCATTTTGTTTTTATGATAGGGATTTTTTATTGGAACATCCATTTGATGAAACTTTAGCTGGAAAAGAAGACAGGTACTGGGCCGATAATTTGGTAAATGTATTGGGTGAAAAATATTTCTATACATCACAACTTGAATCAAATCATTATTGGACACCAAATGGTGCAACATGGAAGGGATTAGGATAATATGAAAGTAGCATTATGTTTATATGGATTGGTTGGAAGCACAGCAGGTAAATCATCTGATAAAAAGGGTGGTACAAAGGAAGTTTTAAATTTATGTTATGACGCATTTAAAAAAATGATAATTGACAAAAACGATACTGATGTTTTTTTCCATACATGGGACACTGATGTTGAAAATGAATTGGTTGAAAAATATGAACCAAAAAAATATCACTGTGAAAATCAAATTGTTTTTCCTATGGGTAAATGGGCAAATGATGTATGTACTAAATATGAAGGAAAAGTTAATTTTGATATAAGAAAACGAATTCAGTCACATTATAGTAGATGGTATAGTACACAGGAAGTTTTAGATTTAAAATCACAACATGAAAATGAAAAAGGTTTCAAATATGACATGGTTATGATATGTAGGTTTGATGTTGTATGGAATAAGCCAGTAATTTTTAAACAATTTAATAATGAACTTTTCTATATATCAAATACATATAAAAGAAACAAACCTTGGGGTTGGCCTTTTGGAAAGGAGATGGACGAAGTTGATGACCTGTGGTTCTTTTCAAATAGTGTTAACATGGATAGGTTTGGTATATTATTTGAAATGATTGATTCATATATGGAATCAGGTTGCCCAGATTACAATGGAATATCCAATCATATGTTGGCAAAATGGCATTTAGAAAAGTTAGGTTTATTACCAGATAGTATAGGATTTGCTTTTCGCAATGATTGGTTTGGAATGACATTTTTACATACATCTCCAACGGCTAGACATTTTTATGGAGTTAAGATATGAGAATAGTTGGTTTCCAATCTGGTGCACACGATGTAGCTTACTGCATATTAGAGAATGGTGTACCAATTATACATGAAGAACTTGAAAGATTAATAAGAATAAAGGAACCTAGAGGTGATGGTTTAAAAATGTACTTTGATAGGGTAGGTGAAGATTTACATGTAGATAATTTTGCATTTGGAAATCCAGGATTTGCATATCCAGGTGATAGTGAAAAGGCAAAGAAAATGAGAAAAGATTGTTATAATCAATCTTCAATGGATGCAATGGAAAGGGTACTAGAAAAAAGTGGAGGTAAAATGCATGAAATAGGACATCACCAAAGTCATGCAGCAAATGCATTTTTCTCAAGTAATTTCAATGATGCTATAATATTCACTATAGATGGTGGTGGAGTTGATTTTGCAATGCCGCATCAACTAAAAGGTGGTAGTCATATTCAAACTGCAACCACTGTTTGGTTAGGAAAAGAAAATAAGATACACCCAGTTGATATAATGGATGTAAAGTTAAGAAATATTGGATCACCTTGGAGATTATACACTAGGCAAATATTTGGACTATCATCAGGATATCCTAAAGGTAACCAAGTTGGAACAGTTATGGCATTGGCATGTGTAGGAAATCCTGATAAATATTTTAGTGAATTTCTTTATGGATTTGAAGCAGGTGGTGGTGGTCATACACCTTTAACAAAAGGAATATGCGAAAAGTATAGAAAAATTGTACAGAGGTCTGAACAAGATAAGTATGATGTAGCGGCTGCAATACAAAAGGCAACTGAAATAGCAACATTTGAATTTATGGATTTTCATATCAAACAAGGAAACTATAAAAACATATGTTTATCTGGAGGAGTGGCATTAAATTGCTTAATGGTTGGAAAAATGTTGGATTGGTGGCCTGGTGTAAATATTTATGTTGACCCTGTCCCATATGATGGAGGATTGGCTATTGGTTGTGCAAGATATTTATGGCATCATATATTAGATAATCCTAGAATAGAGTGGAAAGATAATTCTTCACCATACCTAGGAACAAAGTATGATTTGGAAGACATAGAGACTGCAATAGATAATCATAATGTAAAGTATAGAAAAGTTACAGATGATGATATTGTAAAAATGTTATGTGATCAAAAGATAGTGTCAGTATTTGGTGGAGGTTCAGAATCAGGAAGAAGGGCATTAGGAAATAGAAGTATACTTGCTGACCCAAGATATAAGGAAATGAAAGATACTATTAATGAAAAAGTAAAACACAGGCAGTGGTTTAGACCATTCGCACCTGCTATATTATCTGAAGAAACTAAAAATTGGTTTGAAAAAGATGTTAATAGTCCGTATATGAGTTTTGCAATTCCATTCAAAAAAGAAGTAAGGGACAAGGTACAAGCAGTTGTACATTTTGACGGTACAGGTAGATTACAGACAGTTAGTAAAAATGATAATAAATGGTTTCATGGATTAATATCAAAATTTAAGAAAAAAACAGGAGTACCAGTTTTATTAAACACGAGTTTTAATGATAGAGAACCAATTGTAGAAACACCGGAAGATGCAATAAAATGTTTTATGGGTACAGATATTGACGTCTTATACTTTTTTGATGTTGGTTTAATAGTGGAGAAAAAATAATGAAAAATATAGTATTTATACCAAATGTAAAATTTAATGGAAGAGGTGGAAACTACCACTACTCAATAAAGAGTTGGACACATTGGTGTAAAAAAAATAATTGTGAATTGTTAGTTTGGGAAGATCCTATTCATGATCCTAACTTTATGACTATTATGTGGCAAAGATATTATTTGTTTGATATACTAAAGGCAAATGAAATAGATTATGATCAAATACTTATGGTTGATGCAGATACAATTGTACATCCAGATTGTCCTAATTTCTTTAATGAAACTGAACATAAATATTGTGGAGTAATGAATGATGGATGTTATGAATGGGTATTAAGAAGTTTAAATGTTTACAGCAAAAATGTATTTAATGGTGATTGGGTAAATCCTTGGGAATATATAAATGGAGGGTTTCAAATAGTTAATAAGAAACATAAAGATTTTTTTGATAGTGTTGTAAAATTTTATTTAGATAATCAGAAAAATCTCTATTCAATACAAAAAGCAAACGGATTAGGCACTGACCAAACTCCAGTTAACTTTTTAATAAAAAATAGCGATGTTGAATTAAAGATATTACCTCAATGTTATAACTTACACCAAATGGCTACAAAAAATCTATTATTTTTACATGAGTCACATTGGTGGGGCGATACACTAGAAAATATGTATAAATCTGGATGGGTATATCACTTTAATGCTATGCCAGGAAATCCTTTAAATAGAAACACAAATTATTGGTTAGAGAGATGTTACAATGAACTTTACGGATAAAAAAATTGCATTCTTTACTGAAATGCCTTTTATTGGAAAGGTAGGTAGGGATCATATACACATGAGAACTGAATTTGCTCAAATGTGTGCAATGGAGGTTGATCATTATTCATATTACAATTTAGAAAGATTATTTACAAAACACACTGGGTATGATCATGTAATAATGTTAGTTAGTAAAACAACTAAGCTAAGAGATTGGATGGTAGATCATGATCTTATGCATTATGCAAGATATATGGGTAAAAAGGTTTGGTTTATGCAAGAAGCAACATGTTGGATTCACCAAACAATGAAACTACACCACCAGATTAATCACTATAATTTATTAAATGAAGTTGATGGAATATTAGCTGAAAATTTTACAGACTTTGAATACTATCGTGGTATAGCCCCAGAAAAGCCTGTTCATGTAATTCCAACACTTATGATTGAAGAACCTCTTTTAAATGCAAGAAAAGTTGAAAGAGAAGACAAATCAATGATAGGTGGAAACTGTAATAGTTGGTATGGTGGATTTGATTCATACTTAGTTGCAAGTCATTTTAAAAATAAAATAAGTGTACCTAAAATGAGAAATGTTGAAAATGAAAATCAATTAGATAATCTGGAAATATTACCTCATATAAAATTTAGAGAATGGATATATCATTTGGCATCGTATAAATATGCTGTTCACTTAATGCCTTCAGTCACTGCAGGTACATTTAGTTTAAACTGTTCATTTTTAGGAATACCTTGTATAGGATATAAACAATCTGATACACAAAGATTATGCCAACCAGATTTATCAGTTAATCATTGGGATTTAGAAAAAGCAATGCATCTTGCAAAACGTCTTAAAGAAGATGATAAATTCTATAAGCACTGTAGTGAAACAGCAATAGAAAATTATAACAAACACTTCAATGAAGAAGTATTTATTAAACATATGAGAAAAGTTTTATCATGAAAATAAGTTTTATTCAACCAAGTAGAAACAATCTTAAGTATTTAAAATGGTCTTATGATTCAATTAGAAAAAATCAAGGTGATCACACTGTGGAAATTTGTGTGGCTGATGATTTTTCTAATGATGGTACATGGAATTG
>CETF01062372.1_pt1 | contig 17402 bp, 15 predicted proteins | sample 326991 | NCBI WGS metagenome assembly CETF01 (sample SAMEA2622331, study PRJEB7988) | marine metagenome | biome: marine biome (ENVO:00000447); feature: surface water layer (ENVO:00002042); material: "saline water (ENVO:00002010), including plankton (ENVO:xxxxxxxx)" | depth 5 m | reverse complement strand
GCGACCAACTTGGTGCATATATCTTCAATCGCTTTCTCAACATATCGTTCACCATAGACATAAGATACCTTGACTGCGTTCCATGAGAAATAGGGGTATGAGTTGTTGAAATAAATAACACCCATGTCGTAGTCAGCCCACCAATCACGAAGCCTTGCTTCATCACCTGTGGTCGTGCCAACATAATCAATCTTGAATTTCTTTTGCAGAAGTGTAGCACCGTTGATTGCTGCCGCGCTAATATCGGTTCCTCCGAGGTCTTGGACACCGTTGAGTGTAGTCCCTGTAATGCTGGTATAATATCCATACGCACTACCTATGTTGATGATACCGTATGGTGCAAGACCTGTAACATCAGCGACAGTAATGGTTGTGGCTGTTGATGATGATACCGTTGTTGAGATGTCAGTTGCACCAGTGAATGTAATACCGGAAGATGTGCAAGCGTAAGTAGCGTTCTCACCTGCTTCACCGCGACGCATAGAAGTAATCTTCAATTGTCCACCACCATAGTCAGCATTGGCTGATGCCATGAATTCATGATGAACATTTGCTGTGATTGTTCCGTCAATTTCGGTCGTATCTTCAAAAGAAAATGATGGGCTGAACGCAGTAGCGGCTTTACCTTTACGCGCATCTTTGTTGATGAGGTCAGCCAACTGTTGTGCTGTGCTTACATTGTCAAACTGTGCGCGGAACTTAGAAGAGCCATCACCAACAGTCAATGTTGCTACACCACCACCACCCGGACATAGATACAAATTATCCGTGTCAGCAGTCAATTGTGTGAAGTCGTCAACCTTCAATCGTATTTCTGCCGCAGCAATCTCGCGATAGTCTTGACCCTGCCATATCTCAAGTCTCAACACTTGCTGAACATTACGGAAGTAAAGAGGAACAGAACCAACATAGTCCGTGTAATATCTGCGACGATATGGTTTGTAAGTATCAAAGTTAAGATATTCAGCAGTCTGCAACATAGGTCGCCAAGCGTTGTTTGTCAAGTTGTCAATCTTGTCTTGTGTTCGCAAAATGAGAGTTTCAACTTGTGCTTTGGTTACACCTTTTCGTTTACCGTTAGTGAATGATTGTAGGTTTTGAACCTGCGCGTTATCAGCCGTAGTATATGTTCCTGTCAGTGCATCGCTGAAAGATAAACGCACATTACCGGAAGCGCGAGCAACACTTGTGATAGTTCGCTCTTCACCCATTTCGGCATCGCTGGTAATCTCAATCTTATCTCCAACTTCAAATCCTACTAATCGGTAGTCTGCGGGAGATACATCAACATGAGTTGAGCCGTCATCAAGTGCTAAGTAAACAGGGTCGGGAAACGGTATCTGCAATATGTCTGCTACCTTTTGCGCGGAAGTGTAATATAACCTATTAGGGAATAAGGGTCTTCCTTCACGCTCACCTGTTTGAAACACTGTCGGCATTACTTATCACCTCTCGCGCATCATACTCTTAGGGAAATGCCGTGGATAATGGCCGTGTTGTAAGAAGAATTGATACGCTGCTTCTCTTGCTTCACCGAGGTCGCCGCGATTACCTCTCTTGACCATAGCGCGTATGCGGTTTTCTTCCGCTCTCTTTGCGTTTCTTGCATCTATTTGTTGTTGATACAAACCGGTTTGTTCTGTTTCAACAGGAGCAGTATCTCGCGCTTGTTGATTTACACGGTTTTGCTCTTCAAAGAGTTGCTTAAATTGTTCAGCGTAAGCACCCATACCCATTGCGTTATATTGGTCAATCTTTGCTTGCTGGTCGGGTGTCAACTCTTTGAGCATTCGCCAAGACATTTCCATTGCTTCGCCAGCATTCATCTGTTGAAAATCGCGAAGACGCTCGCTGAAATCTCCGCGGACTGAATCTATGTAGTCACCTTCATTTCTGTTAGATGGCATAGGGGATTTTTCGGGGTCGCGACCAACATCAATCATTTGATTTCGGGGAATGATGTTATATCCTCGTTTTGCTCGCTCATCGGATAACTTTTGATGTATTTCAGCAGACGGCGCGTGTTGTTGAGCGATGTCTAATTGCGAAGAGTCCCATTCCGATAAATTATCAAGTGATAATCCGCGGTTTTTCATATATTGTTGAAACTGTGAATCGTCTATGCGATTAGGTTGATACTCCGATTTTGCGCGGCGCGGCGCGAATAAAACATCCAAATTAGTTTGAGGTTGCGGTGGACTATCACCGTGATATGGCAACGGTTCATCTTTCAATAACAACCAAGACATCTCCATTGGGTTCATCATATCACCTCTTCTGTTTTACCGAGATTGTAGTCCATAGGTTTCTTACAAGCACCGCATCGCTCAAGGTAGCAAAAGTGTAGCATACCGCAAAAGCGACAGCGTGTGCCACTACCGATGTTCACGATGTCTCGGATATTGCGCGTCTTCATGTTTTGACGCTTGACAACACCTTTCAACTTATCGCGCTCATCGGTCTTAACCATTGACTCTTCAGCCTTACGCCAGCCTTGTTTCTCAAGCCTTCGCAGTTGTTGTAGGTCCATGTCGCTCACCCTCATGAGGTGACGACTACGACATATAAGTTGCCCTGCATGGTATATGATGTTATACTCTCAACGGTCTTGCTTTGAGTATAAGCATCAAGCACCTGTTGGACTCCACCCGCAACAGCCGCGCCTGTTTCACAAGCCTCGTTAGGCGTGAACTCAAACACTTTGGTATCGGACAAGGTGAATCACCTCATCTCTTACCAATGACGGTCCACTTACCTGTGTTACCACTAACGCAATCAATTGTCAAAGTAGTAGCCGCAGTAATCAATCCATACGCGCCATCAACACCGCCGCCTGTAACATCACCCAAAGTGTCGCCATTTACTTGCGCGCTTAGGATTGTGCTAAGATGCGATGATAAGTCAATCGCGCCAGTTGTCACACTGTCTGCGTTGAAAGTTCCACTTAGCAGAACTAAATCACCAATGTTATGCGGTCTGTTATCTATCGTTGAACTAAATGCCATTATTCATCACTCTCCGTTGTATCTGCTTCTTCGCCTTCGGTTATAGTATCTTCGGGTGGGTTAAGGTGCGCGTCAACTGCCGCGAGCAACTTGGCTTTGGTGGAGAGAGCGGAGTATTGAACTCCGTTCTCATCACACCAAGTCATAATATCACCTTTCTTCCAGCCCATATCGGGAAGACCGTCATTACCATCATCAACTGTTTCAAAGAGATGTCCTTCAATTACGAAATCTGCTCCTTCAACTTCTTTACGATGAGCGTCAAGCCATTCTGCCGATACTTCAACTGGTTTACCCCAAAGCCACCAACCTAAGCGACCCATGTTCGCGCCAGCGCGTCTTGGGCCTTTGTAGGTTATAGTAGGCAAAGAAACCACCTCAACCAAGTATTAGTAGTAGTTGCAATGTTTCGGTCGCACTTGAGTTGTGAGTCAACTCAAGACCGGATATTGATAGACCACTATCACCGGCTGTTGCGATTTCGCTAAATGCTCCGTGAACTGCTGTTACTTCTCCGCTTAGTGTTAGAGTCGCACCGGCTGTTGCACCTGTCCAAGTTAGTATAACGAATCTTGGAGCGCGTGCTTGTGAACCATCGGTCTGCCTTGCGCTAAAAGGAGCCAAAGCATTGCCCGGTGTCCCTGCACCACCCGGATAGTCTGTCAACCATGTTGCATCATCAATGTCAACACCTGTGTTTAGTGGTAGGTCTAAAACTACCGCTGCTGTTCCTGCACTTTCTGTGTATGTAATTCCTCTATGTGTCACTGTCATTTTTCATCACCTCATTGTAAGTCGCGGATTGAACCACTTGCACCGAAGAAAGAACACCACAATTCTCCCATTGTTCTGTAAAGACCTTCTTGGCCGAGTCTGTTAATCGCGAATGGGTCGCCGGTTTCAATACCGGACTCATAATACTGTGTTGGTATAGCAGTTTGGAACCATAGGTAGTCTGTGTCAAGGTAATACATACGAGATAGTGAACCTGCACCATCTTGTGGCATATCTTTGGTTGGGATAATTGGGACACCGTTGTAGGTAGCCACAATGAAACCAGCCTCAAGACCCGGAACACCCTTTACACCGTTGTAGGTTGGGGTAACTCTCTTGCTGTCCATGAACCTTTGTTGGGATTGTAGCAACTGTTGAACTCTCATTAGAGTGTCATATCCAGTTAGCATAACCTTTGGATTACCACCACGGGTCCATAGTTGCTGGAACAACCCATCAAGAATGTTTAGAGATAGGTTTCTGTTAGTGCTTGAACTTGTTGAAACATCAACTTCCGCGCTGTGGAAGTCTGCACTTCCGTCGCGAGCAATGGAGTAAATGTCGTGGTCAGTGGTTGCGCTTACATGGCCTGTTCCTGTTGTCATCTTGTCCGGGTCGGAAGTTAATCTGTCAAGAGATTCAAAGTCGTTTCCAACTGGTGTGTCAACATCTTCAAGAAGCATTCTGTTAATGTGTTCAGCGTGGTGCTTACCCATTTCTTCTTTCAAGACTTGTCGGACATCGCCCAATCCATCGTCCTTATCGGAAAGGAACATGCTCACTTCGGATAGGTCAAAAGTGTGCGCGATGGTTTTTGGCTTTGCTGCTACATGTAGGAATTCGGGTCTGCTTGTGTCCGGTAGTGTTCCGTTTTCTGCAATTCCGCCACCCTTTGTGAAGTCAGCGCGACCAGTTAGAATTCTCCAACCACTTCGCTCCCACGGCTTCTTTGGTAGTATAGAGAACGCGTTGAACTCTTGGTTCAATTGCGACCATACTTTACGACCATAGATTGCTTGGTATGTTCCAGCGGTTGTGGAGAGAAGAGGCGCGTCTGCCTTTAGAATGTCTCCGCTTCCGTATGTGTATCCGGTTTGAGAAGCCCCACCGTAATAGTATCGCTCCATATCTTGAACTGTTCTTACATAATTTCTTGCCATCAGTTAACACCTCCGTTCAATGCTTTGTCGGCAAGTCGGTGAACATCGTCCCACGACATGTTTGCCAAGTCAGCAGTTTCGGGAATAGTTACAGTCGCGCTGTTAGCGGACTTTGCAATCATTGAACTACCGGAAGAAACATTGTCAATACGCTCATTTAGCGCAAGGACAGCCTTTTGCAACTCAACCATTGGTGCGCGAGCATCAAATTCTTGCTTTGCAATTGCGTCTGCTTCTGCCTTCTGTTCTTTTAGGAACCTTTGAGTGAAGTTGTTGTTCAAGTCTGCCTTGAATTGTTGCTCCATTGCTGCGGCCTTGTAAACTTCGTAAGCCGCTTCAATCTCGGAAGGTGAAACATTCTGTGAGTTTAGGTAGTCTCCCTTAATCACATTCTTGTTTCCGGTAGGCGCAGAACCAAAGTTTGGTTGTGGCCTTTTACCGGAGTCGTCTTCACCTGCACCTTCAAGGGAACCCTGTCCTCTCATATCAAATGAGGTTTCACCCGGTCCGTATCCTTTGTTGAAATGGTCGCGAGCAGCAGACGGGTCAAAGCCCGCGCTCTTTGCTGTTTGCTCTAACCAAATCAAGTAGTCGCTCGTTATCATATCATCTGCTTTTGCTGTCATGTCATCACCATACATCATATCTTCGTTTTCGTCATCCTCGTCATCGTCATCGTCCATTGCTGGTTTTTTGTCCTTCTTGTCTTCACGCGCTTCACGAAGAGTCTCCTTCATGTTGCCGTCATCGTCCTCGTCTTTTTTGTCGGGAGCATCAAGAAGGTCCTCAATGCCTTTGTCTTTGGATTCTTTGTCTTTCTTGTCATGCATTTTTGGGTCTTCACCCATCATTGCATTTTCTTTGTCTTCATCGTCCTTATCGTCAAGTTTCTTTGACAATCGTTCAAGGACACTTTGTAATTCGCTCATCGTATTGCTCATATTATCACCTGTGTCTTCCTTGAGGATACGAAATTGTGCTTCCGGGTTAATACCTTTTTCACAAATCGTAACCTCATGGAGTTCCATGCGACGGATTTCGCGGTAGTCTCCGCGAGTTTGGTCGCTCTTGTTAACGCGCTCAAATGCTTGACCACCGATAGAGAACGAACGCAAGTTCCCTTTACGGATTTCGGAAGCCACTTCGCGTGCCTTCTCAATGTCGCCTCGTAGTTTGATAACTACGAACATACCGGTGTCGTCAACTTCGGATTTCCAAAGACGACCGGAGGAATCAGTGTAGGAAGGAATGACACTTCCTACTTGAATGTTGGAGTGTGCAAGTTGCACATTGCGGAACCCGTCGGCTTTCATGAATTTACCAAACGCATCTTTCAAAGCACCGCGAGTAATGAGGTCGCCTTGCTTGTCAACCATTTCGACAGACGCATACCCAGCAACAACAAGGTCATCACCAATACCCTTCAAAATGACGGGATTGGAGGAAGAACTCGGAGCCGCGAGAATCGCCATTGCTTCCGAATTTTTATTCATGGTATATCAATGGAACTGTTCTCAATCGCGAGAACCCCATCGTCTTCAAGACGCGCAACTTCACCTTGACTGGTTCGCAGTTTACTCTTTTTCTTGCCTGTTGCTGGTTTTAATTCATCATCTCGTCGTGCTTGAGGGTCAAAATCGGGCATAGTGTTGTCGCGTATATTCTCAGTTGGGCCTCGCGGGGATTCATCATAGGTTGCATAATCCATACCTAATCCTTGAACTCCTGTGCTGGTAATCTTCTCTTTACTAAGATGTTCCAACCCGCGCTCTATCAACTCTAACCCATGCTTGATGACTTCTTCTTCGTCTTCCAACACATGCTTTCTTTTCTTGCTATGACCCGCTGGTGGTTCGGGTGTTACCTCGTCGTATTCGGGTTGTTCAACGCCTTCTTCTTCTTCCTTCATCAAAAGCCAAGCGGCTTTTGCAATCCAGTATGCTTCTTGGTCGCGTGCCAACTCAACAAGATAATCGTTGCCCCATAGAGATGATTCCGGCTCAACATACCAATAACCCTCTTCTTTGCGCGTTTTACAAATAACTTCATCATCAAACGCAGGGAATAAAATAGTGATTTTACCTTTCTTCATATTGACTTGTTGAGGAATATGATGGTCGCCGGACATCACTGCAAGAGTCTCAACACTGTCAGCGGCAAGCGGTTCGTCATCGGTTATCTTGGCTGAACGAACACGGTAGGTAGTATGTTCACCATTTGACGAACTTACACCTGTGCAACGAACAGTAGCAAAGTCTCCGACTTTCAATCCACGCGGACCTTTCGCGCTTCCAACATTCATGTAGTGTTCTTCACCAACTTGTTGTGCGCGCTTACCGTAGTTTTCGGGGTGCATCAATGGCCCTACACCTATTGTGTATGATTTACCATTGCGGGAAAGAATGACGACATCAACCATCTTTTCTTTACTCAACAACACCCACTTAGGGTGTCTTGGCTCACCTTTCATGTAAGTAGCGTTAGCATCACGGAGCAATATGTCCATATTGTTTTCATTTCTCAAACCATCAATAGCGACTTGCAATCCCTCATCATCGCTACGCTTAGTGTTGATAGGTTCGGGCATCTTGATGTGTTCGCTTGATTCGTATTGAGCGCGAAGATGACGAATGCGGTCTTTGGTTGGCATGTTGTGTGTATCTTCATCGGCAGTCTTTAGCAAATCAATAACGGTCATTACTCCATCGTGTAATATAGCATGAACCACGAAGTCTTTTTCATACACTTTGCTTGCTTCTTCGTTAAACACATCGTCTAACTTTACTTCACCATCAGCACCATAAGCAGTAATCTTATCTCCTTTTTTTGTCGCGATGATGTGTTCACCTTGCGGATATAGACTGATAACCCAATCACCTACGAAGCCGCGCAAATGCTCTAAGTCTCCCAACTCAAATATGCGATGCATAAATTTGATGGGTTGTGGTTTACCATCTTCTTTTATGATAAGTGTATCATCTAACGCGACATCAAGTAAATGTGATGAGTATGTTCTTAACGAATCGTCTGTGGACTGCAAGGCTTCTGTTCCAGTAAACATCGCTTGATTAGCCGCTTGACCCATACGAATGTTAGGATTCGGCTCGTTATCAAAACCGGCGTAGTTTGGATAATACTTATCACCGGGCTTAGAAGGTGGTAAAGGTGGTAAAGTTGGATTGACGCGTCTTATCATGTTACTCAATGTAACAAGTTGTTGTGCTGGTGGAGGATTGTAAACATGCTCGTTTTCATCTTCAAGATACAACATACCTTGATTCAATGAATCGGGTCTTGCAATAAATGGAACAGGGGTTCCTATACCACCGTGGAATTTTTTATCTGCGCTTGTAGCGATAGGAACGACAGGAGCATTCTTGAAATCATAACCACCCATGTTTGTATCCACATCTTCATGAGATGATTGGTCAAATATGCGCGTTTTCGTCACACTATCAAGCAGTGAAGAGATGTTATCAAGAGAGTCAAGTTTATTGAAATCCATCACTTTTTTGGCTCTTTTTACATCATAGCCCTTGAAGAATGACATTCCCTTGAAATCTAACGCTGCATCGCTACCTTCTCTTGTTTGAGAGAAACCATTGTATAACATCTTGAAAATGATTTCGCGCTCTTTATTCATACTAACTGGTTTGTTTTTCTTATCAAGGATTGACTCACCGCCATGCCTAAATATCGGACTACCGCGGAACAATCCTCCTTCATTGAAGCCCATACCGCCTACTCTTCGCTTCATGCCTTCTAAAGCGTCAAAAGCAAAACTTCGGTCTTGTCCTTTCAGTGGTATTCCGTTTGAGTTTGTTGGATAATAACGAGCAGCGAACGCTTGTTGGAAACTAATCTCTTGTTCTTTCGCGGCTTGCTTGACACTGCTGATTAGTTGGTCAAATATTTTTATCTCATCTTCGTCAATGTTGTTTGAGTCTTTCGCGAGATGTGAAAGAACTCTATACCCTTTTGGTTGAACACCACCAAAAGTGTTGTCAACCATTTTGCTCCCTTCAACAAATGATGAATCAAGATGGGTTTTACGCTTAACATTCAAATTCGCTAATTCTTCAACCTCATCTTCGGATAAATCAAATGAAGCCGATTTACCACCTATACGAATGTTGTCTTTACCACCAAACAATTTCTTCCTTTCGTCGGGAGATAGCATAGCAATTTGTTCTGCCAGTTTGAGTGTGTAGGCGGTAGCCGCTGTTGCTTTACGAACATCACCGGTATATACATCGGGGTAAATTTTTTCAATCGCTGGTCGTAACACTTTGAATATTTTTTCTTTGGCAAGTAAAGTGTTGACATGGTTTTGCAAGCGCGCTTCATGGTTGTTTAGTTTTATCTCTCCACCATCGTAAGGCGGAGATTGTCTTCTTACTTCCATCATTCTTTTTTCAATCATTTCTTGAGCATCTTCGTTTCCTGTATTGCGCGCTTTTTGTAGCGCGCTCTCAAGCATAGCATAATGTTGAGAAGCAAGATAAGAAGGGGTTGGACCGACGACAAGCGCGGATAATCCATCTTCATGTTCACGATAACCTACTATGTTGTCTTTATCATTCAGCATCGTTTCAATCTGTTTATGCAACTCATTCTTCTTTTCTTCATCACCTTCTTCAAAAGCGCGACGATATTGTTGGTCAAGTTCTTTGATTGATTGAATTAGTCTTCCGCGCGATTTAATACCCTTAATTTGTGCTTCCGGTAATTCGTATGGCTCGTTGAAATTCATCAACTTAACCATGTGGTCATCATAGTCTTCTTTGTGGTAAATTGCATGATGAGATGGTTCGGTGACATCTTGTAATAACTCTCTCAACATATCTTGACCAGTTCTGCCACCGCTACCTATAATGTCTTTGTGTGTGTTCTTTTTGATAATGTCCATTCTTTCTCCTTCTTTCGCGTTCATTAGCGCGTTGAATAACTCAAATGAATCATCATCGTGTTGATGGAGAGGATGATGCATACCAAGTAAAAACGCGTCTATCAGCAATTTGTCCTCATTAGAATGGTTATTCTTTGTTATACCAAGTTGTCGCGCTTCGCTACCTTTACGGTCGCCGGACATTTGATGTCTATCAAATAAACTTCTTCCACCTTTTGATTGAGAGTTGACTCGCTCTTTGCGCGTTGAATACATTGGTGTTTTCAATGCTGTTTCTGTGCTTCTTAGGGGCTTACCGTCAAGACTGAAAAAACCATTAAAGTCCGCCATACCCAAACCGAAGTTGTTGCTGTGAGCCATGTAAAACGAATGCAACCCTTTAGTTGCAATTGACATAGGTGTTGGCATACCCTCCACATATTGTTCTATTTGACCAAGCGGAGATGGTAGCGAGTCGGGGTAATTCTCCGCTGTATAAGGATTGATTATACCCTCCGCTACATCTTGAGTAGTCATCTCTTTGCGCGGAACATCAAGACTTACCACTTTACCGTTGTCAAACATATCCAAGTATTTCTCTTCATCTTCAACACCGTATCTTTGCAAAGCCTCTTCTAAGTCTCGTCTTAGTTGACCATCAGTTTCTTTCTTTGGGTCAAACTCGTCTTGTTGTTCAACAGTTTTTTGACTACCGCTACCGCTTCTTTCGCCTCTTGACGGCATCATAAACGCTATTGTTGGTAAATTAACGCGAATCATATTAGGCATTGATTCGTCATAAGAATTACCCAAATCACCCCATTCGCCGTTAGCATTACCTCTCCTACTACCAACACCTTCCATCAAAATACCAAGCGGTGATTGATATATAGTCGGCTCTTCCAACATATCAAATTCATCTTCAATATTATGGGTGTGAGTATAATCAGCGATTGATTGACGAAGTAAATCAGTATATTCTTTTGACCCGTAAGAAACAACGCTGCGCTCAATTAAATCATCTAACTCTTCTTGGTTGAAAAAACCAAAAGCACTTAACTTCCTAATGTCGGGTAAGTCCGAATTCATATACACAAATGTTCCATAGTCACTGTGGTCAATATGCGGGTATATTGGGTTATCATCATCATCAACCACTATAACATCATCTCTATTCTTTACAAATTCTGCCACCTTTGGGCTGAAATCAACACCTTGTAATGCATCTTGTAAAGCGTCATCACCGAGAGTTCCCCATCGCCCTTCTTTTAATCTCCTTCTAATTTCTTCATGTCGCGCATCTATATCACGCATCACTTCTTCTTTGGTTTTGTTCAAGAATCTGTTAGGCAATACATGACTCATTCCGTTTCTTTCTGCACCACCAGCATGTAAGGTGTGAAGCATGTTGTCAATCATAAAAGCATGATGAGCCATATATCCTCTCGCGTCGGGTCCAAGTATCTCGTTGATGACCTTATCATTACCAACTGTGCCGTCATCTTTCATACCACCGCTGGTTTCTAACATCCATCGTTTGATACGATAAATGTCATCATAAGGCAACATCGCTATACCAAGACGATACGCGTCATCACCAACGCGACCAAAGTTAGCCTCTCCTTCTTTTGGTCTTCTCCTTGTGTCATTGTATGTGTCTGCTAATTCGCGTAAAAGGTCAACAGGGGATTTATCACTTTTCTTGCTTTTACTTGCAGGGTTTCCATTTTCTTCATAGAGAACATCAAAAATTTCTTCGCGTGGTATGCCTTCGTTCTCCCAATTTTTTTGTCTTAGATAATATTCATCAAGCATTTTAGAAGACAACAAGGGGTGATTTTTACCGAACCTTTCTCCGAAGGCTTTGATAAAATCATCTTTTCCGCGCTGATACATTTTCATTATGGTAGCGTTGTTGCCTCTCCAATTGCTAAATAAATGAGGTTGTTTGAGAATCGGATTCATATTGTTAGCGACCTTAACCATCGCATCGTTTAACCGTTCAGCGTTTGCACCACCATTACCATACAAGAATTTACTCAAGTGTTGCCATAATGATTTTTCACCAAAAGCAACTTCACCTTTACGCGGCGGGTGAAGGTTGAGTGCTTTAAGTTTAGAATGTTTACCAACAACACCGTCAACTCCACGACCAGCGATGTCGGGTATAGTGTCTTTGAATCTCCTACCAGCAAACAACCTAACCATCATATCAATTGCATTTTCGTTGCCTTCCATCATTGCTTTAACCCAATCGTCGCTATGAAACAACCCTCTCGCTTTGTGATGACGAGTAGGTGTGGGTTCATGTCGCGTAGTCTTTGATGAAAATATCCTCTCCATACCTTTATCGGAGGGGTTTTTGATTTCCAACAAAGGTTTGAGGAAGTCTTCTGCTTGCTCCTTGAATATAGGATACGCGTATCCATTGTTCTCTAAGTTGTTTGCACTTAACAGAAGATTGACCGCTTCATCGCGAGCATCTTGTTTGTTGATGATTGCTTGTGCAAACTGATTCACCATGCGCTGATGGTATTGTAAAGCATCTTCGCGCACACTTCATCACCTCATAGATAGTCTGTGAGGTTGTATGCTGATTCGGGGTTCTTGTCCGATGGGTCGCCCTTCTTGTTTTCGCGCGCCTCAAGTGGATATGGATAACCAATAGGAGTTAATTTTACTTCCTCCTTCTTTGGTTTCTTCTTAGGAACATCTTTGATTTCTATGCGTCGCTGATTAGTATCATAATATCCAGTTTTCACAGGCTTGTCCTTACCTGTAACATTGACAAATAAATCACCATGTTCGGAACCAAATTTATCAGTTTCTTTTTGTTCAGCCTTTTCCATTAATTCATTTGCTTGCTTGAGCAATTCTTCAACATCGGGTGCATGTTCACCTGCGTCAACTTTCATTGGCTTCATTGGTCAATCCTCCTTCCTTCTGCTTGCGCGGCTGTATCAGCCATCGCGTGAATTTCCTCCCATGACATTTCATGCCACGCTTCGTTTGACTCCGGCATACTCATACCTGCATCATCAATAGCAGCAGCGGCTTTGCTGATGACATCATCACGGTCGCCGCGGAGTGGGTCGCCCCATACATCTTCGTTAGCAGGGGTGTTGGCTCTTACAAATCCAGCGCGTTTTAGCAATATCTCCGGTGTGTCTATACTTTTGCGCATGGCGTTGATTTCAGCGTCCATTGACTCCATTTTACTGATGAGGGCTTTCATCAATACCATAGCATCTGCTGATTCTTCCGACACACTCACACCTGTCCTTGTTTCTTGAAGTGCGCACCGATTCTGTCCGGTCCAATGTAACCCATTGGTCTATCACCGGACTTCGCGATAACTCCTTGTGTGCTGTTGAACTGTGCAACAGGGAAGCCACCAGCGAACCTATCGTTAACACCAATAACCTTGTCTCCGCCAGTTTGAGACTTGTAAATCGCGGTGACATCATCAGCAAGGTAATCGCTTGTTGATTGAATACTTCTCAAAAATTGTTCAGCCGATACAAGGTCATTATTCGCAAGCGCGACCTTAAATTCGGACATTGCAGTTTCTAATTTACGAACCATCGGGTCCATCTTTGCAAGTAGGCTCATGCGACTGACGAGGTGCGGCTATGCCTTTAAGTTATCCCTATTTCAAAATCCACTATCTTTTTGCTTTGAAGTAGGGTCTTTCGCGGCTTGAACGCTATCAAGTGCTTGTTCCAACGGTGTCTTTTTTGCTCCGCGTTGGTTCTTTTTTGTTGACGGTGCGCCCGATTGATGAGTTTCGGAACTGATAGGTGCAGGTCCGCGGTCGCGTTGACCAGTGCTTTCACCCAAACCTATCGCTTTCTCCATCATCATAATCGGCGCGCCGCCCGGTGGGAGTCCTCCCCCGCCCGGTGGCGAAGCCCCTGCCCCCGGTGGCATCATCGGACCCCCACCCTGTGGAGGTAAGCCGCCCCCCGGCGGCATAGGTGGAGCCATACCGCCACCCATTGGTGGCATTCCGCCACCACCCGGTGGCATAGGCATTCCTCCCGCACCGCCAGCCTGTTGTTGCATCATGGCTTCTTGTGGGTCGGGTTTCTTGTAAACGAAGCGTATATCGCGACCAGCATCTTCGGTCAATTCCGGTTGGAATCCAAGTGCTTGCATACGCTGTGCAATGTTGACTTCTTGCTCATCGCGGCGGAGTCTTGTGATTTCATCTTCTTCTTCGTTTGGATATAGTGTCAAACACCAATCTTCAACTCCCATTTGGTCTAACATTCTTGGGAACAATTCGCGTGAATATAACTTTTGACCGGATTCAACCGCTCGGTTTGTTACAAGTATTTGCATACCTTCGTTGTTCAAACCACCGGACTTACCAGCGTCCATCATGAAAACATTAGATACACCATAAAATGCCGCGATGCGCATTCTTATCTCATCACGGACTTGCGCGTATTGCATCTCATCAAGGCTGTCCATGAAACGAACAAACTCAACCTTACCACGACCCGATGAAGATTCAACACCAACCTTTGGTATGTAGTGTGGGTCGCGCTCCATCTTTTCTTCTGCACCTTTCCAAAATGATGCAGTTGATTGAATGTTATCAGTAGTAATAGCAAGAACACCACGCGGTATTCGTCGCTTTTGATATGCAAGATAAATGTAGTTATCCATAGCAGTAAGTGATTGCGCTTGTCTCCACATACTGGCAACAGGTGAACGCCCGTATAGTTTAGACGGATTGAATTTAGATAGATGCAACACTTCTCCGTCAATGTAATATTGCGTTTTACCGCTACCGGCTGTGTTGATGTAATGAACATCTTGAAGAGGGAGAGAACAGACTTCACATTTACTGTGGTCGCCGTTATGTGGATATGTTTTATCACGATGGACAGGACACAGTAAATATCTGCCTCCGCGCTTACCTGCTTTATCAGCAACTATTCTCATGAATGTAGGGTCGCCGCGCACCAACTCTTTGACGCGGAAGAATTCTATTTCACCGCTCTTTGGGTCAATGAAATATTCTTTGATGAGCAACAAAAACGCATCATCAACAATATCTAAATCCCATTCAATCTCTTTCATCACTTCAATAAATGATTGGTCCATACTGTTGCGTTGCTTTAACAACCAGCGCGGGTATAGTATTTGGTCAGCATCGGGGCTGTCAAACTCTTCATTACCACAAATACGGCATTCATTAACAGTATCATGTTGATATTCTTCATCACAATTAGTGCATTTCTTGTGAAACTTTTTCTCCCAATAATATCCACGGCGGAATATTTCTTGACATAAGGTGTTGATTGTTGTTCTCAAGATTATTGATTCTTGAACTGTCGCATAAAGGGCGGGTATTGATACACCTTGAACTAAAACGGGTTCTTGAATGCCCGTCTTCCATAAGGGCATCATAGGTTCGGGTGTTGTTCGGCGGTTGAACGGTTTTGTCAATCTTGACAAAAAACGCCCGACCAGTCCTTTTTCTTCTGCCATCATATCATCTCCACAAGTCGGTTAGCGTCGTCAAGAAGACGGAGGGTTTCGCCGTCCCGATTAAACATGGCATGAAGTCCGGCTTCATCAATGTTCCACTCTTTAAGCAATTCTTCACGCTTGTCGGGAACATCTTTCCAATTCAACCATTTCACTATACGATACAACTCATCGCGGCGTGATTTGATTATGTCTGTTTTACGACCGCGCAAATCAAGCAACTCAAGAACAGCACCCGCTTGACCTTTCTTCATGCGGAGATGTGGTCGCAACCCTTTCATCAATTTACGCAAATCATCTTCACTGTAAAATTGAAGTCTGTGCTGTGTGCGTCTGCTATTTTTATGTATCTTCAAATCTGTTTGAAGAACGCCGCAACCAAGAGCCTTGTGTAATTGCTCGCAATGCATTTTACCTCTTTCACCGGTAGCGATAAAACCAGCCCTCGGTTCAAGACGCTTTGTGATTGTGATATATCCATCAGCATCAAGGAATCCAGCAGCGTAAGCCCATACATCTTTGAAAATTACCGATTCATCGCGGACTATACCCCAACCAGCACCAACCTTCTCAATATCGTAATCAACACCATACATTTTGAATAGCGCGCTTAATTGATTTGTTGACAAAGATTTTGTTTTTTCCATACTGGCAAATATTTCATTAGCGGGTAAAGGACCGCGCTCTTCAAGTATTCTTGCGGCCTTTGTTAAAAATATAGCATCTGTTTTTTTGATGTTATCAATTGAATGTAAAGTGTTACGCCATTCTTTCTTTGAGTTCTTCTTTAGTTGTTGAGCATCAACCCACATTTGTCTTTGCTCATCATTGAAATCTCCTTCAAGTAGCAATAATTTACTGATAGTGTCGTTGGCTTTCTCCCATTGCGCACAAGCACGACGAAGTGCATATTCGCGTGTGTGTCCATGCTTACGCAATGCTTGTAAATCGCGCTCACTAATACCGAGATTACGAACTGTTTGTTCATGTTTGCCAATCCATTCAATTGATTGAAGGGTAGCCTCAACCTCTTGCTTTTTTGCAATACGGATAGCATCAATAGCGTAATCAATAGCGTCGCGCATATCCTTATGTTCACGACGAGCCATTCTCAAATCTTTGACTAAATCACCAGCACCGCGACCGAACATTGATTGAAACCAACCACCGTCGGGTAATGAACGCTTAAGTTGTTGCGCGACTTCTTTAGCCATTTCTTTCTTCTCTTCTTCTTCTTCAACTTCATTCGGTGGAGGTGGCACAGGATTTGCATTCACTTCACCTTGTCCTTGATTAATTGGTTGTGGACCATCGCCTATTGAAGCACCACGAATGGTGTTTTTCAAAATCATATCAATAAAAGCCGTTTCATCGGCTAAATCAATTTTCATCTTCACCACCTATTGGGTCAATAAAACCTCCACCGACCGGTTGAGGACTGCCGTTAGCCAACCAACATTTTCGGCAATACCCAAACGGGTAGCCATCATTGGTTGTATAACAACAGCCTTTGAAACAATCCATCAACAGTTCCACCTTTTCAATGCTGCACCTTTCGGTGTCAATTTACCGCCTTTACTGGTTGGTCCTTTCACGCCTCCCATTCTTGCACAGAATGATTTACGCCTCTTGGCTTTCTTACCACCCGGTTTCAACTTACTTGGTTTGGTAGTTACAGGAGGTTTGAGATTAGCACCGCTTTTACGCTTGGCGGCAGCGCGACCTTTAGCGTTCAATCCACCTTTACGACTGTGCTTGTTTGGGTTATAACCGTGAAACGGTTTGCTTTTTTTCTTCGCTTTCAACACAGAACTTGCTATATCAAACGGTGAACAGCACGAACAAAAAGATACTTCTTTTGATATATCTTCATCGTTCATCATTGCTAATTCTTCGGCTGTTATTGGTTCGTGCATAATGTATTCATATTCTGTCATTTTTTCACCTACCTTTGAGCATCAACCAAGCATCGTCCATTGCCTTAACGATGGTCGGCTTACCACCCACACCTTGTTTTTTACTGCGTTTGCGTTTTGTTGCCGCGCGTTTTTGACCCTCGGACATAGAGCCGGA
>CETF01039993.1_pt1 | contig 17494 bp, 33 predicted proteins | sample 326991 | NCBI WGS metagenome assembly CETF01 (sample SAMEA2622331, study PRJEB7988) | marine metagenome | biome: marine biome (ENVO:00000447); feature: surface water layer (ENVO:00002042); material: "saline water (ENVO:00002010), including plankton (ENVO:xxxxxxxx)" | depth 5 m | reverse complement strand
GGCAAGCGTGGGCAGTCAAAGACATCCATCGGGCGTGGCGTTGAGCGTGGCCTGAAAGGTGCGCGTGCAGATTTTATTAAGATACTAGATGACGCATCGCCAAAGATAGACGGTGAGAGCGCTTACAAAACAGCACGCAACAAGTTTGCTGGTGACGCACGTTTGCGTGAGGCCATTGAAGATGGCGAAGGCTTTTTCAAGATGAAGCCGGACGAGTTGGAAGGTAAAGTAAAAGCTATGTCCGACTCTGAGAAAGAGGCATTTCGCATCGGCGTGGCACAGGCTGTGCGCAACAGCGTGGACAACACTGCGGATATGGCAGACGCAGGACGTAAGATTTTCGGCAACAAAAAACAGCGCAAGCTGCTGCGGTCAGCGTTTCCTGACGGCGACACGTTTGACGCTTTTGAGAAGCGTATGCTGGCACGCACTGAGCAAGTCAAAACACGAGCCCGAACATCCCCGCAGGCAGGAAGCCAGACGGCACTCCGGCAGCAGGATGCAGCCAACCTGTCACAAACGGCAGACGCAGTATCTTCTATGCTTATGGGCAACCCACTCCCCGCAGTTCGCAGCTTGACTGACCGCGTTACAGACCGCGCAACGACATCTGGCAGAGTGGGCAGCGCTTTATCGCGTGATTTGTTTGCTACAGATGCGGCAGCACAAAGAGCGTTTCTCGACCGCCTGATTGCACGCAGAGCGCAAGAGCAGGCGCGTCTGGCAAGAGTTGGACGCAACACAGGACTTTATGGCGGCACAGTAGGAACTATGTCTGGCCTGCTTACAGGAGAGAGATAAATGGCAAAAAACTCCATTCGTGACTTTTCGGCAACCGCCGCGTCAAACACAGACATTCAGTCGGTGGACATTGATGAGAACTGCGCTGCCTCTGGCATAAACAATGCCATCCGCGAGTTGATGGCGGATCTGGCTGACGTAAACGCTGGCACTGTTGCTATGACCAGCCCATCGGCGGACAGTCTTAGCACAGACACAATCAGTGAAAAGACAAGCGGATCTGGTGTAACGATTGACAGCGTTTTGTTGAAGGATGGCGCACTTGGCTCGATTGCCTCTGCGGTTGCGGCACACCTGACCAGCATTAACGGCGGTCAGATTGGGGGCAACAGGAATCTGATTATCAATGGTGCGTTTGAGGTTGCCCAGAGGGCTACGAGTAAAGCGCATACTGAGTCAGCAATTAATGGCTATTACACAGTAGATAGGTTTCAACTGCTTAGTAACGCTATGGATCAATTACGAGTTACTCAAACACAATCTACGACTTCCCCAGATGGTTTCTCGAATAGTTTTGGAGTTGAAGTAACTGTAGCGGAATCAGCACTTGCCGCTGATGAAATTTTGTACATACAGTATAGAGCAGAAGCACAAGACCTTCAACATTTGGCTTATGGAACTTCTGATGCTAAAAAAGTAACTTTATCTTTCTACGTAAGAAGCAGTTTAACTGGAAAATATACTGTGCTTCTTTATCAAGATGACGCAACAAGAAGCAACACACAATCTATTACAATAAACAGTGCGAATACTTGGGAACGCAAGACAATAACTTTTGATGGCGATACCAGCGGCACAATAAATAACGACAACGGTTATGGTCTTCTTATGAATGTTGTGCTTGCCGCTGGGACTGATTTTGCGGGAACACCGCACACAGGATGGGGTACGTACAACCAAACGGATGATTTTGCACACGGAGACCAAGTAAACTTTGCCGCACAGACAGGAACATTTTTTATCACAGGCATCCAGCTTGAAGTAGGTAGCACAGCAACAGAATTTGAACATCGGTCTTATGGTGATGAGTTGAGAAGGTGTCAGCGGTATTATTATAAACTTAAACCCGGATCTACTGCGAGTGGATATGCTAGTTGTAACAGTAATAATACCTCAAGAAGCGATGCCATTTGCCATTTTCCTGTCACCATGAGGAGTATACCAACAGCCGTAGAAACAACTGGTGTAGCATCAGATTACGGATCTTTAACTGCTGGCGTAAATGTAAATTGTAATTCAGTTCCTACTTTTGTTCGTGCGTCATTAAATACATCATTTGTTAGATTTCCTTATGCGAGTGGTAGTGTGACAACGGGGCAAGCGGGTGTCATACAAGCAAAGCATGCTGATTCTTTTTTAGCTTGGAGTGCTGAGTTATGAGTTATTCAATTGTCGATACTGTTGATAATGAAGTTATTTATGGTGATGGAAAAAGAAGTTGCATTGGCATAGATGTAGTTTTTCAAAGATGGTTGCGAGATAATAGAGACAACCTTCCAAGTGACATCCAAGCTAAGGTTGATTCTGGCGAATTAACTATTCAGGAGGCCGATTGATGCCAAAGAATAAACTCACCGAATATGATGCTACCGCCGCAAACAATACGGATGTTGGTGGCGTAAATCTGGCAGAATCGAGTATGCTGCCCAGCGATGTGAACAACGCGCTGAGAGAGGTGCTTTCGCATCTCAAGAACTTTGCGGCGGGAACGGACGGCATTGACGTTCTGTCTTTTGCTGACGATGACGCAAGTGCATCCATCAAGTTTCAAGCACCATCAGCGGTCACAACAACGGTAACATTCACGTTGCCAGACGGTGACGGTTCTGCTGGTCAGGTTCTTAAAACAAACGGTTCAGGCACACTCGATTGGGTTGACCAAAGCACAGGCGGTGGCTCGTTCTTGGGCGATAGTGGCGGCGGTACTGCGGACATCATTCGCGTACATGAAAAGCAACTGGATACAAATGTGACTGTTGCGGCAAATACGAATGGGCTGGCGGCTGGCCCACTAACAATAGCAACTGGCGTGACTGTAACGGTCAGCAGTGGCGCAACATTAGTGGTGGCTTAGATGAGTACGTTAAAAGCAGATACAATCGTAGCGTCAGACGGCACTAGCCCTGTCACGCTGACTAAGCAGAGTGCGGCAAAAGTTTTTATATCCTTAACTGTAGCAGCTTCTATAGAGAGTAGCTTGAATGTAAGTTCGGTAACTGATGTTGGTACAGGAGAATTTGACCCACAGCTTACAAACAACATGAATGATGCTCTTTACTGTTGTAACACTGGTGTAGACCTTACTGGTCATGCGGTTAGGTCAGGGGCTACCGAAGAAAGAACAACTTCTTCTTTTAAGGTAATTAGTTATCTTACACACTCAACAGGTGCTAGTGAGTCAGCAATAGACGGATTGCACAACGCATCATTTGGAGATTTAGCATGAGTACAGTTAAAGTAAACACGCTTACTGGTACAAGCACTGCTGGCTCTATTGCGGTAACAGGTGAAGGCAATAGCACAACAACTAATCTTCAACAGGGGTTGGCGAAGGCTTTGTTTAACGTAACCAATAACAGCACATTAGTTTCTGGTGGGTTAAACGTCAGTTCATTGAATGACAGAGCAAATGGAAGAATGACCATATCTCTAACAAACAACATGAGCAATACAACAACAATGTCCTGCGTTGGAGATTGCTCTGAAACTAGCAGTGCTAATGGTGCAACAAACTCAAACAGAAATTGTAACGTCATTCGTGGAGATAATGCTGGCGAGGTATTTGTTGCGACAACAGAGCAAAACACTGGTTCGCTAGATGACACGGCTATTTCAAACGGTATTGTTATGGGGGGGCTAGCATAATGGCTGGAAAAATTGTAGCAGATCAACTAGAACACAGCACCGCTGGTACGGTTAGTACGGAATACGTTGTCGATGGTAGTGCGAAGGTTTGGACACATTATAGTGCAACCGCACTGGTAAATTCACTTAACTCAAGTTCTTTTACGGATAATGATACGGGCGACCACACTATTGCGTTTACGACTAGTTTTTCAAATGCTAATTATTCAGCGCAATTTGCTGCAAAGCACTCCAACAATAACGCTCTTGCGAATAGTATAAAAACTCTTTCTACGGGCAGTATTGTGACGATTAACGGTGGCGCATCGAATAACCTTCTTCATCAATCAAATAGAACAGATAATGTAGATAACTGCCTTACAATTCATGGGGACTTGGCGTGATTCAGACATCTGAATTTAAAGGTACACATCTCTGGGATAGACTATGCTGGGCTAAAGAAAACCTAGACGGTGTGCAGTCAGACTATCGTGTTGTCTATGAGGACAGCATTGACGAGTGTGCTAAGATACTTGTACCTGATCCCAACTGGATGGCCTGTGCATTGCAGGGCGGCATCTTACCGCCTGTGTGGGTGTATTGGGAACTTGCCAAAGACGAAGCACAGCCAGACTTTAAAAAGCACACACGCGGTTATTTGTTGCATGAGACTGAGCCGATGCCAGCTATGACTGAACAAGAAGCAATCGAGTATCTAATCATGAAGGACTGCCCACGTCACGTTTGGGAAAATTTTGACAAAGGCAATCGTAGAACTTTGGTTATCTGCAAAAAAGAGCAGTTACCACCAACCCGCGTCTGGCGTAATGCTTGGCGCATTGATCAAGAAGCCGCATAGGAGTTTAAAGTGGTTGATACATACATCATTGATAAAGACGGCAATCAGGCAAACGCCTCAGAGGTTACTGTCCCAGCGAACAGAGATTTTCGCGGTGCTTGGTCACTTAGCGGGAATGTCATTACAGAAGATCTGGCAACAGCAAAAGAATTATTTAAGGACAAGATTCGTGAAGTCCGCGCTCCTTTGCTCGACGCAGAAGATGTTGTTTATATGAAAGCGATGGAAGCCGACGACGCTACAGCAAAAGCCGCATCCGTTACAAAGAAAAACAACTTGCGTGACGCACCAGCCGCATCTGCTATCGGAAGCGCATCCAACATTTCAGAACTGAAAGCAGCGTGGGACACTTCACTGCTTGGCGACTCTCCATACGCCTGATGGAGTTATCAGGCATGATGTTTTGGAACATCATATTGACACTGGTTATAGCACCAGCGATGTGGGCGTTCCGTCAAATGTATGCGGAGGTTAAGCGACTCCAAATACTCCTAAATCAAACCAGAGAGACTTACGCACGCCGCGATGACGTGCGCGAAGATATGGGTCAGGTCATGCAACACCTTCATCGCATTGAGGACAAGCTAGATAAAGTCCTTACTCGCTAATTTTTCAAAAAAGTAGGTCATCATGCTTGAGATAGGTGTGGCTGTTTCAGTCGCCACGCAGAGCTTTGCTTTGTTAAAATCTGCGTTTGCGGCTGGGCGGGATATCGAGCAAATGTCGGGGGACATAGGCCGTTGGCTTTCAGCCGTATCAGATGTCGAGCGCAGAGAAAAGGAAGTAAAAAGACCACCATTTTATAAGAAGCTCTTTGCTGCGGGTTCTGTCGAGCAGGAAGCTGTACAGGTGTTCGCTGCGAAAAAGCGGCTGGAAAAGCAAAGGCAAGAGCTAAAGAACTTCGTTATAGCCCATCATGGCATAAAGGGTTGGGACGACCTGATCAAGTTGGAAGGCCAGATCAGAAAGCAGCGTCAGCGTGCTATATATGAGCAACGAGAGGCGCGGCAGCAGCTTATAGAATGGACGGCAATTATTTCTATTGTTTCGGCAGCCATAATTTTGTTGATCTATTTTATATGGCTGGCAAGTGAAGCAAAGGCGTTCTGAAGTCCAGACAGGCCGCATCGGTGAGTTGTATGCGGCTGCAATAATAGAAGAGTTAGGGTGGCAGACAGCTTTCTGTCAGCAAACAGGCGTGGACTTGCTTTGCTGGAAAGATAACAAGTTTTATCGTTGTCAGGTCAAAAGCAGCACCTTTCACACCAGCCTAAACAGACTTCAGTTTCATTTCGGCATCGGCAGGGCAAAGCGGAGGCCAACTTGGGAAGATTATGATTTTGCCTGCTGCGTGAGCGTGCCACACCGCAGAGCGTATTTTTTGCCGATCACTAGCGTTGATAAAATAACCCACTCTCGCAGAGGGCAGTTTTTTGAACAGCCGGATGTTGAAAGCGACACCTTTAGCAAAACAATAAGGATTTTAGATGAGCTTTATAGAAAGACTCGCTGAACAATTAATAGAGCATGAAAGCCTGCGTCTAGCGGTCTACGATGACGCTACAGGCAAGCCTATCGGAAAGGGCGACACTTTGCAGGGCAACCCAACCATCGGCGTTGGGCGGCTTCTAACGGACGACAGAGGCATTAGCCACGATGAGGCAAAGATGCTGTTGATGAACGACCTGAAGTGGGTTGCAGAAAAGGCAGAGGGCTATGGCTTCTGGCACAAGCTCGATGCGGCACGCCAAATGGTGATCATGAATATGATCTTCAATATGGGCAACCGTTTTGACCAATTCAAAAAGATGCACGCTGCGTTAGAGCAGGGGGACTATTCTGAGGCCAGCGCTCAGATGCTGGACAGTGTTTGGGCCCGTCAGGTCAAATCGCGTGCGACCCATTTAGCAGAGCAGATGCGGGAAGGGCTTGTGAAATGACACCAGAGATGCTCGACAAATGGAAGATCATGCCGCGCCTAATGATGCTGGCGGTCACTGTGATGTGCTATCAAGTGACGCAGTGGTATATGTCACTCCCGACGCCCACGATTGAGCAGAGCGGTTTCTGCAGTGTTGTATTTGGCTGCCTTTCAGCCAGCTTCGCAATCTGGATGGGTGGCGAGAAAAAGTAATGTTCAGCGCCGTCATCATCGCCTGCCACATCGCTGATTTGCAGTTGTGCATGATGGTGAATGATACGAGAGGCCCATATAGAACAGAGGGTGAGTGCATCGAGCGCTTGAACGAAATGAAAGGCTCACTGCATGACATTTGGTCGATGTTCCGAATGCCTTACAGGATCACATCCAGAATCTGTGTAGAGCCGGACAAAAAGGAGTCAGTATGATACAGGCGCTTATTCCAGCCGTTAGTGGCATCCTCGACAAGTTTGTAGAGGACAAAGACCAGAAGGCAAAGCTGGCGCATGAGATCAGCACGATGGCTGAACGGCACGCGCATGAGCTTGCCAAAGGCCAGTTGGCAGTCAACGCAGAGGAAGCTAAGTCAAAGAACATTTTTGTAGCCGGATGGAGACCTTTCGTTGGATGGACGTGTGGACTTGCTCTCTTTACTCATTTTCTTGTCATTCCTGTGGCTGATGTGGTGACTGCATACTTAGGCTACACGCCACCACAATATCCGGCTTTTGATATGGATACCCTAATGACTGTTCTATTGGGTATGTTGGGGCTGGGCGGCCTCAGAACTTATGAAAAGCAAAAGGGGCTGACAAAGTGAGTGGTGGCGATACAAATCCCTCCTCCCGAAAGCGTGGCGATACATTGGCGATACGCTGAGTTGCTTTAGGGTTTCCGCCAGAAATGTCAGGCTCATAACCTGAAGGTCGTAGGTTCAAATCCTACCCCCGCAACCAAAAACCTATACATATCAATAGTTTACAGCCCTCCAAGCTTTTTAGCTTGCGAGGGCTTTCTGTATTTGGCTCTATAGTTAGTGGCGATACAGTGGCGATACATCGTCAGGCTTTCGTGATTTTATTTGCATAAATGCTTTACTATTGCGCATATATGAGTTAATATGAGGTGTAAGGTATTTATCAAAGGGAGTTACAAACTAAAGGGAGAGTAAAATGCAGGCAAAAATCAAAATTGAAAAGACCGATGTCAAGATTTTCGAATTGGTTATTGATGTAGATGAGAACGAACTAAAGCAGTGGGCGATTGACCATTACGGTGCGCCAGATGAGTTTGAGGATGATGAGTCACCTGATCTAACTCTGGATGAAGATGGCAACGAAGTCCCCCGCACCGAACCTGACCCAGATTGGTTTTACTCCCATCTTTCAGAGTATTTATCTGAACAGGACGCCGACGTTCTTTTTTTAGACAACTGCCATGACCACTCAAAATACGATCTAGAGACTGAAGAGTGCGTCGTAGTTCAGTCTGGTATCGTGCCGTTTACTGGAGAGGTGTGATGGGCAAGCTGCGTCATATAAATTTAAAACTGGGGGAAGCGCAGGCATTTGTTGAGCGCTTTCACCGTCACTCGAAACCGTTAAAAAGACACATGTTCTCTATAGGAGCATACGATACAATGCTCATGTTTGGCTCAAAACTTGTTGATTTTCCTGTTGGGCTACATGGCGTCTTGACGGTAGACAGATGCAGTTCTGCTTGGTCAAAGGACAGAGACCGCGTAGAAATTCGTCGTATATGTGCTGCGCCATTTGCAAAACAAAACACAACCAGCTTTTTAATCGGCAAAGCGAAACAAGCGTGCTTTGCGATGGGTTACAGACAAATTGTTACTTACACCCAGCCGCATGAGTCAGGGACTTCGTTAAAGGCGGCGGGGTTTAGATTGGATGATTATAACGTCACCAGTTTTACCAGTGGAAGGGTGGAAGGACTGTTAAGATGGGTCTGTGATGAAGTTTATTCACTCACAGAATATGGTCGGCAAAGGCAAAATGAAAGCCTTTCAGATATAACAGAAATTGTAAAAGAAGCTGAAAAGGATAGGGCGGAACAATGATCCATATCGGCACACCAACGACCACAGAGGTGGTGCAAAGAGACGGCACAACACGCACATCGTGGGTCGTCTCTTACAAAGACAACTCTGGCAAGCGCAGACGCATTTATTCAAAGTCTCAAGCTGAAATGTTCAGAAAGATTGCCCAGCTTGACAGCGACCTAAAGGCGGGGCAGCACAACGCTAACCGCATCTCTTTCAGCAAAGTAGCGGCTGAAGCACTAGAGGCCAGAGCCGAACTGGTTGGCAAGAAAAACGGTATTCGGTCTCAAACGCACAAGAATGACGAGCGCCACTTGCGCCTGTATCTTACGCCGCATTTTTCTAATGTGCAGATGCGCAACCTCACGACAGGCGACATCAATCTTTACATAAACAAGATGGCGGCTGATGAGATCAGCCCTAAGACACAGCGCCACGTTATCAACACGCTTAATATGGTCTGCAAGCACGCCGTTGCCAAAGGCTATCTTTTGACCAACCCCTGTGCCAAAGGCGACAGGCAACAGATACGCGGCTCGATGGGGGAGCGCAAAGGCTACACCGCAGATCAGGTGCAGGCGATCCTTTCGGCAGAGATGCCGCTACAGGTACGCGCTATGATCACAACCGCAGCGCTTACAGGACTCGCAGCAAACGAGTTGCAGGGGCTACAATGGAAGGACATAGACCTTTACGCTGGCACTCTGTCGGTGCAGCGCACAGGCTTCAGGTATATGGTGCAGGACGAGACAAAGACGGAGTATCGGCGCCGCAGTCTCCCGCTTCCATCTATCCTTATCAAGACGCTGCGTGAGTGGCAGCTACAATGCCACACTCAGGTTTGGGTCTTTCCAGCCGTTAGTGGGCGCATGGGTGAACAAAACGCTTGGCGCAAACAGGTGGCACAAGCCTGCAAGCAGGCGGGTGTAAAGGACAGAGGCTTGGGTGGCTTCCGCAAGTTTTATCACACTCAAATGGAAGTGGCAGGCGTGCCGGAGTCTATCCGCAAATATCGGATGGGTCACTCGAAGAAGTCGAACACTGCGAAGGTGCATTACACTGACGCGGATGTGAAGCTGGCGCATAACGTGTCAGATCTAGAAACGATTGCTCAGAAGGTGCTTGCATAATCACTGCATATCGGGCGTGGTGTGAGCCTTCAAAGCGGCTCACAACCGTCCAGCCCTTCTCCTCATAAGCACCTATCTCAGCGTGCGTAACGTAGCGGACGGTCACTTTAATCGCCAAATTCTCCACCCGTCCGGCAGCTTGCGGATGCGGTAGCAGCCCTCTCCATGATGGTAGCGCATACAGTCCCGCAACTGGTAAGCCTCTCGCTCCGTACCAACCAGAACTGACTGCCCTATCTGCATCTTTTTAGCTGTGATGCCGTTAGCTGTTCTTGCGCCCCTATAGCTTTGTGGGATAGGTATCCCGCTCTCTATTACTAAAGATCCTTCCATGTCGCTTCTCCCTTTCGTATCCTTTCGCTGCGTTGATAGTTCTCCCAGTGACATTGGCAGGAGCAGAAGAGCGCCCCGTTCCCGTTCACTGACCAGCCGAAACCATTTAGATTGAACTGCTTTTTGCAAAACTCACACTCCCTCATGCGTGGGCTTTCCAGATAATTTTCGATGCGTTTTTTCTTTTTTCTTGCCACTAAACTCGCCTTCCGAAAGCGGGTAATGACAAGACCCGCACCGCACTACATCAGGCTCATCGGGGTGAACACGCGCTCTCGTAAGTGCGCCGCAAAAGTCACAGGTGATGTGCCTGTCATGTATCTGTCTGAACATCGTCAAGCCTCTGCAAAGCGATCTGGATCAACTCGATTCCTAACTGCGCTTGTTGCTTTGGTGACATTTCATTGATTGCCTGCCTGCTACCGATCACAAGCAGCGCCCCTTCAGGGCGGGGGACGCAGAGGACAGGATGTCCGTCCTCTTGCTTTTTTATCCAATCATCGTTGTACGATGTGTCGACCATGTCAGAAGGGAATCTGGTCATCTAGCCCACCCTGCGCGGGTTTTGGCTGCTGCGCAGGCTTATCCACCCACTCTGAGACTTTCAGTCCGACATAGTCCTTTCCGCCTTTGCTGGTATTGTTCCAGCCAGACAGACTGTACTTTGTGCCATTGATGGTGACTTCCCCACGCATATCTGGGCGGCTTGGATTGTCGCCCTTATCATTGTGGAAGAGCGCACCCTTCATTTCATTGTCCATTGATCGCATCCTTTCTCTTGCTAAACAACTGGATCACTTTCGGGTCTGTAGGTTTGACCCTATTGAACAATGCGAGAAGCTGGTCTTGCGTCTCTGCCATTGACAATTCTTCTTCTAAGGACATCCCCGCCCCACCAGCTGGAGGATTTGTTTGGGGGGCGGGGGTAGCGCCGTTGGACAGGGAGTTACCAACTGGTGGCGCTTCTTTCGGTGGCTGGCTTGCTAAATTGCCATCGTCATCTGTGTCGGCGATGCCGAACAAAGACTGCAAGCCGAAGCGTTTTGCATAAGTAATCCCAGCCCCATATTTCTGTGGGTCTGAGGAGTCTTTCGACTTTATCTTTGTGCGTGCTACACGCTCCTCACCGCCTTCATGGATCATAATCGTTTCGACATAGTCGATATCACCGTCAAAGCCTGTCGGCTGCATAAAGGTGATGCCATAAGCGGACGCGCTATTTACGCAAGCAATTACACTTTCCAGCGATGCAAACTCGCTTTTGAAGTGCGGGTTCTTACTGTCCAGCCGCGCCTTCGGGTTCGTGGCGTGCCATTTGACCAGCGCCTTTGCTAACTCACTCATTTGATGATCTCCACTTTCTTTGCATTGTTCTTGGATACCTTCACGCGGATGCCATGCCCGAAAGCCTCTGAAGCACTGGGCGGCACTAGCTTTTTGATTTCAGTTTCAGTCTTTTTGAATGTGTCGGCTGCGCCTGCAACTTGCCTGTAAGTTTCGGCGAGTTGTTTCCAGCGCGGCCCGTTGTTGCTCTGCTCCATATCTACAGGCAGACGTTCCTCTGGCGGCAGTGTGACTTCCCTGCGCTCTACTTCTTCTGGATACACGCCCATCTCAATGCAGCCCATAAAGTATGTGGCAAGCCCGATGAGGTGTTGTGTATATTCTGGATCTATAGGCACTTCATGAAAGGTCGGCTCGTTGCCGCCACGCAATATAGAAAGCAGGCCGTACTCGACAGGCTTGTTTGTTTCTTCTGCTAGAAGGTAAGCGTTCCAATGAAGCTGCGGTGTGTATTTGCGCACCAAGCGGGGGATCACTTCATCCCACGCCTCACCCTTCATAGGGCGACCAAGCGTAAACTTTGCGTCAAATACGGCTTGCGTGCCTTTATACTTTCTGACAGCGCCGTCAAGAGTGCAGCGCATAAATTTGTACTTTTTTCCGCGTATAATTCGTTGACGGTCTACAATGTCGATTCCCTGCTTATACGCACACCATTCGGTGTTTACGTCCTCAGTTACATGGCCCATCAAAACAGGCCAGACCATACTGAGGTCATCATGCAGCGCGTTTACCTTTTTATCGTAAAGGCGGTTTATTTCTTTAGGGTCGGCGCTTGCCAGTATATTGATGTCAGAGCCGCCTATGGTGGTCAGGCGCTCATCTAATGACTTTGTGCTTAAAGAAAAAGAGCGAAAATACGCCGGAATGTCCTGCGCGTCTTCACTCTTTTCTGGCTTTGGTGTGTCATCACTCATAGCCCCTTTTTACATTAGGGCATAAGTTAGGTCAAGCATATATGCTCATAAATGCTATCTAGCCAGATTAACGGCTAACACAGGAGCGACCTGTTTCAGGTCTGCCCCAAAGCTCTCCTCTTCGGATTTGTCCAGCCGTAGCCAGACATTATCTCCAAGACACTCTCGCACTAAAGCAACCAGCCTGTTACCGCGCTGCAACACTAAAACACAAATGTCATTACCCTTTGCAGCCTCATCTGGGTCGCAGAAAAGGAAGTCCCCATGTTTTAAGCGGGGCATCATGGCTGAACCACAGTTAAACATACCGAATGAGTTTACTGCATCAGCCAATACAGGTGGGCGTGCTATACGGCTCGTCATAGCCATATCAAAGCGCACGCTTTCACCATCTGGTTCTGGCAAAGCGTAAACAGGAATGTCCTCTGGTAAGATACTTGCGGCTGGCTGGTATTGGTCGGGCGCTAATATAGCATCCTCTTTGCACTTTAATATTTTGCTTAGTGCTTTGAGATGCGTGCCAACCCTTCTGCGCCCTTTCTCTATGCGGCTGTACTCAGCCTGATTGATGCCAAGCTGATCTGCAACTTGACCCTGAGTGAGACTCTTTGCGTCACGCAAACGTCTCAGATTGTTTGGATACTCCACAATAGATTTCCTTTAACAGATTTGTCAGGAGGTGAATTCACCCCAACCGATGCAATATTCCTGTTCCACCGCAATCCGTATGCGATGCCTTTTTTACACTCTCTTCTACCTTTTTTAGGCGGCGCTGTAGGTATATTTTCCCAATGTTCCGAAGCAGTGAACAAACTCATATCAAACCTCCAATGAAATGTCACAAAACTTTAATTTTACTATAAGGCATATATAGCATAGCCTAACCACGCAGAAATGCTAGTAAAATGTCATTTTGGGTTATCTGCTTATTGACAGATGTGGATATATGCGCAAATATGCCCCATAGTTAAGCAACCGCATATTGTGTTCTTCGATGAAATTAAATCAATATCTAGTAACAAATGGCCTGAGTCAGAGCGATTTTGCGAAACGATGCAGCGTATGTCAGGCCACAGTGCATAAGTGGATTTATGGGCTGTCTATCCCTTCAGGCAAAAGAATTATGCAGATCCATACCCTCACGAAGGGTGATGTGTCGCTGGAAGATTGGGTGCGAGAACATGGGAAAAAGCCAGAGGGATAAGGGCTACCGCGTCGAAAATAACGTGCGCAAAAAGGCTATCGATCATGGGCTAGACGCCAGCTACCGCGTGCCTTTGTCCGGCGGTGGTTCGATAAAAGGTGACATTGTTGTTGGCTGTGAGAACAGCAAAGAGCGCTGGACGCTGGAGGTGAAGTGCCGCGCTTCAGGCTTCAAACAGATCTACGACTGGATCGAAGGTAACGACGGTCTGGTCATAAAGGCAGATGGAAAGCGTGAGTTGGTCGTCCTCGATATGGGCGACTTTTTTGATTTAGTGGCGGGGAAACACAGTGAAAACCATTAGTGATAACCCACGCTATTCAAAGCCTTTTAAGGTGCTGCTTTGCTATGAGGTCATGGAAGATGTGGTCGTAAAGGCTGCGGACGAGAAAGAGGCGCGTTTAATTGCAGAGGGTCGGCTTCGCAGGCGCAAGCATTTAAAGCTGGATAACGTCAACTTTGGCGACTGCGACGTCTTAGAGGTGGTGGCTGTTAATGATTGAGGTGACGCTTACCGATTACGAAATGGCGATGGCGTCCAACGCTGCCTGCTTGCGGCATATATCCGCAAAGCGGCGCGGCTTGCCCTCTCTGTTTGCCGGACGTGAATGGCAGGGACACATCGAAGGGGCTTGCGGGGAGATCGCTGTAGCCAAGCTGATGGGTAAGTATTGGGGCGGGTCTATTAACACGTTCAAAAACGGCGGTGACATCGACAGCACTGGCTGGGAAGTGCGGACACGATCTGAGCATGATTATGACCTAATTGTCAGGCATGACGATCCTGACGGTCGGGTGTTTATTCTAGTGACAGGACAGTCGCCTGAATATCTCGTCTGGGGCTGGATACGCTCAGAGGATGCGAAGAAAGAGGAGTGGCAGAAGAACTATGGCGGTCATGGGGCTGCGTTCTTTGTGCCGAAAGAGGCGTTGAGACAGATGGGAGATCTTGATGAGTATAGAAGCGCTAACGTGGGCGTTTAAGCAAAAGCTGGACGATCCGACTGCAAAGCTGGTGTTGTTAGGAATTGCCGACAAGTATAATGAGGATAGGGGTTATGCGTGGCCTTCGGTGGAGAGGCTGGCAGATATGGCTGACTGCACTGAGCGCACCGTAAGCCGTAAATTAGCGCTGCTTCAAGAGGTCGGATTGATACAGATACTGCACAATCCACCGCAAACAAACAGATACTTTTTGCCTACCCTGACAGAATGTCACCCTGACACCAGATGTCATGGTAACCCTGACACGGGTGACGGGGTAACCCTGACACCAGATGTCAGCCAAACAATAGTTAACAATAGTAGTAACAATAATAATATGATCAATTCGTCTTTCGATGCCTTTTGGGAAGCCGTACCGAAGAAGGTGGGAAAGAAGGCAGCTTTGCGTGCTTATAAGACGGCTCTCAAAGACATCGACGCCGATACGTTGCTGGAGCGGGTAAAGGCTTATGCGCAGCGGGTGAAGGATAACGGGACGGCACAGCAGTATGTTTTGCACCCGACGACGTGGCTTAATCAGGGACGCTGGGATGATGCAGAGGATGAGGTAGAGGAAGTGCGAGACAACTTCGGTGTTTCGCAGAAGTGGATGCCCAAGTCAAAGCAGGAGTTTCTGGAAAAGGTTACGCCGACTATGAAGGATTACTACGCACGTCACAGGCCAGAGGTCATCATTGAGGCAAAGCGGAACGGCTGGATATGACAGAAGAGAAGCGTGTAGATCCGACTGATGAGTTTTTGCAGCATCACAGCGTTGAGCGGGTGGACACAGCAAAGGCAGGCAAAAGACGCACGCGGGTTACAGATCAGCGCTGGATTGATTACTACAAAAAGCATGGGCATATCACACCGCAACAGCACATGGCAGCAGAGCGCTTGCTGCAGCTTTACAGAGCGGCAGGACGTAATCAGAGGGTTACTGGCAGTCTGGACGGGCTTCCAAAGGGATCTGGCGGTGATATGAGCGATTATAGTGCTACAGCGCTATTGGATTATTTCAAGCTGAAGTGGCTGATGGGGACAGAGAGCTTCGGCTGTGTTGAGGATATCGTGGTGCATGATTACAGCGCACCAGAGTGGGCAAAGAAAAACAGCCGCAACCCAAAAGCTGCGACTGAGATATTGCGTATGTCACTCGATCACCTGAATGAGGCTTTTAAGAATTTACGCACTGCTCCTCGTCCTCAACCTCAATGACACCATCGCCCTGACAGCGCTCACAGGTCATGCGTTCACCTTTTAAGTAGCCGCCATGTTCCCAATCAATGACAGCTACCTCATACTCGCAGCGGCCTTCACCGCCGCACTCAGGACACTCGACTTCCACTAGCCAAACATCACGAGCAAGATGAACATCCACATAAACATCGCCACAAAGAAAAACACTGTGCAGATGCCTTCATAAATCCACTCTTTCATCGAAATCTCCCTTATAGGACTCATATATGAGCATAATATGCTTTATAGTAAACAGATGCAAGCATATATGCGCATAGAGTGTTGACGGGCGTCCCCGCTTCTGATAGCGTTTTTCTAGAGTTGGAATTGATGCGCCAGAGGGCGCTTTTTTTATGTCTGGGATACAAATTCAATACTTGGATGCAAAGGCAATCACGCCTTATGCACGCAACAGCCGCACTCACAGCGATGAACAGGTTGCACAGGTAGCGGCAAGCATTAAAGAGTTCGGGTGGACTAATCCGATCCTTATTGACGAGACAAGCACGATCATAGCGGGTCATGGCAGGCTTATGGCTGCGCAGCGCTTGGGCTTATCCGAAGTGCCGACAATACGGCTTGAGGGCTTAACAGACGCACAGAAGCGTGCCTATGTCATAGCTGACAATAAGCTGGCATTGAACGCCGGATGGGACTCCGAAATGCTGGCGGTAGAGGTCGAAGAGCTGCTTGAGCAGGGGTTCGACCTAGACCTGACCGGCTTTGGTGCAGACGAGATAGACAGCCTGTTGGCTGAAGCCAATAAGGTGGATGAAGGGCTTACTGACCCTGACGACGCTCCAGAGCTTGCAGAAGAAGCTGTGAGCGTAAGAGGTGACGTGTGGCAGCTTGGCAGGCATAGAGTGCTATGCGGGGATGCTACGGTTCTCACCGATATAGAAACTCTGATGGATGGTCAGCTTGCCGATATGTTGCTGACAGATCCGCCGTATAACGTGGATTACACCGGCAAGACAAAAGACGCGTTGAAGATACAAAACGACAAGATGTCGGACGATACCTTCAGACAGTTTCTAGTCGATAGCTTCAGCACTGCTGATATAGTGATGAAGAAGGGTGCGGCTTTTTATATTTGGCACGCGGACAGCGAAGGATACAATTTCAGAGGCGCTTGCTACGATATCGATTGGGAAGTTAGGCAGTGCCTTATCTGGGACAAAGACGTGATGGTGATGGGACGGCAGGACTATCACTGGAAGCACGAACCATGCTTATACGGATGGAAAAAAGGCGCCTCGCACCTGTGGGCATCCGACAGGAAGCAGACAACTATCCTGAAGTTTGACAGGCCTAAGCGGAACGATGTGCATCCGACTATGAAGCCTGTGGATTTGATTGAGTATCAAATACTTAATAACACGAAAGGTGCAGATATAGTTCTGGACTTGTTTGGTGGCTCTGGAAGCACGCTGATAGCGGCTGAGAAGAGCGGCAGGAACGCATACATTAACGAGCTTGATGAAAAGTATGTGGATGTAATTTTAAAGCGCTGGCAGGAGTTTACAGGCCAAGACGCAGTGCATTGTGAGACAGGAAAGACGTTTAATGAATCCGACAAAAAAGACACCTGAGGTCGTTGCAGCCTTTCTTGATATGATTAAGAACGGACGCTCCTGTGCGCAAGCTTGCAAGCAGGAAGGTATGCCAAGCAGCAAGACGATACAGAATTGGGTGGATAGCGATCCAGTGTTTGCACGCCAGTATGATCAGGCAAAAGAAGAGCGTGGCAATTACTATGGGGAATTGGTGGCTGAGATATCGCTGGCTGGCCTGCAGGGGAAGTATAAGGACAGTGCTATGCTGCGTGCAGCTATAGACGGGCTCAAGTGGAGTGC
>CETF01000134.1_pt1 | contig 17508 bp, 6 predicted proteins | sample 326991 | NCBI WGS metagenome assembly CETF01 (sample SAMEA2622331, study PRJEB7988) | marine metagenome | biome: marine biome (ENVO:00000447); feature: surface water layer (ENVO:00002042); material: "saline water (ENVO:00002010), including plankton (ENVO:xxxxxxxx)" | depth 5 m | reverse complement strand
AAATCTTGTATTTTTGTAAATAAAGTTTCATTAAACTTTATATCACCGCTTTCTATAGCATCAGAAAATATAGTAAAATACTCATCAGGATTATCTAGCATGTACTGCTCACTATAATTTTCATCTATTCTTTTTTGTATTGTAGCAGTAGCTTCTTCACCTATTATGTTTTTAAACTCATTTATGGTGTCTATACTAATATCAGCTTTACTAGCTTTTATAATACCATGTAAAAGCTCATGATTACCAACATTACTACCATCTATTTGTTGTTGAGCTTCTTCTCTATTTATTACAATTTCATCTCTTAAAACAAAACCAGCAGCACCTTTATATTTTTCACCATACTTTTCAATAATCTCATCGTTTGTTAAATTATCAATAAATTTTAAACCATATAAGCTACTATGTTTTTTAGCAAAAGCTATATCAGCCTCAAACTCTTGATCAGCTTCTGCTTTTTCTACTTCAGCTACAATATCTTCATCACCAGATAACTTAGCTTGTTCCTTAGCTATTTCTTGTTTTTGTTGAGCTTTTTTACCAACACCTGTAAAATCATTTTTTATTTGTATATCAGCAGTAGCAATATCTATTGGATCAGCTTCATCAACAAACTTTTTCATTTGTTGATATGTTACTTTTTCTTTGTTAAGCACATATTCAGCTGGTTTTGCGGTTAAAAGCGAATAACCTACAGTAAGAGGTGCTGTAACTGTACCTGTTATAGCTTCAAAACCTATTTCAGCAGGATCCATTTCTTGATCAGCGGCTAATCTACCAGCAACTTCACCTGTAGCTCCACCAGCAGCTTCAACAGCAGTACCAGCAACACCACCTGCAAAATAAGCTTTTTTAGCACTTCTAGCAGTACCTACTAAGCCTTTAGTAGCTTGCGCTGCTTTACCAGCTAAACCACCAGAAAGTGTTTCTATAGCACCTATAGCAACACCTCTACCTAAAGCTTTATTTCTTATTTTACTACCTAAATCACTTTGTAATAACTCAAGTACATTTTCGTCAGTAAAAGGTTTGTTTTGTTTTTTTAACTCTTGTTCAATTAACTCACCTAAAGTTAAAGCTGTTTCCATACCAGTAGCTAAACCACCCATTAAACCAGCAATAGCACCTAAAGGCCCTGCAGCAAGTCCACCGGCTACAGCCGTACCAGCACCTGTTGCTAAAGCTTCTGGTGAATCAAAAGCTGTGCCTAGTTGAGTACCTAGTGACTGTACAAAAAGCTCTGGCATTAAACTAGGATTTTTTCTTATACCTCTAAAAAAAGCTGTCCAAGTTTTACCTTCATCATTATACTGCTTCATAAATCTTTTCATACGCTCAGATTCAACATATGTTCTAGCTTGTTGTTCTCTAGCTCTTATGAAGTCTTGTACTGTTTCTAAAGTAACGTTAGAGCCTTCTAAAAAAATATCTGAAGCTTCACCTGTAGTGCTAGCAGCAGCTATACCTCTACCTAACCAAGTTTGATCAAACCAGTTTACAGAATCTTCTTTTTTACTCGAACCTATTGGTGGTAAATTATTATTATTTAAAGGTTTTAAAGGCATAATTATATTTTTCTTTCACCTGGTTGCACAAAATCAGGATCAATATTAATAGATCCTCCAGTTTCTTTTTTTTCGGCTTCTCTTTTTGAAGTAAAATCATAATCACCAAAAATATCTTCAACAGTATACAAGCTATCAAAAGCATCGTCTAATATTGTTTGAGGATTTTGTAGCTCACCATCAACAACAAAAGAGTTTTCACTTTTATCCCACTCAACAACACGTCCATTTGGCATTTTTATTTCACCGCTTTCTTTTGTTATTAAATCTCTTAATCTATCTATTGTTTTGTTTATTACTTTAGAACTTCTAAAACCGTAACTAAAAGTTTCACCTCTACCCTTTTCTTGATTTTCTTTTGCTGTTTTTACTTTATAAGCTTTGTTAGCTCTGTCAAAAATTTTACTTCCTTCACTAGCAGCATACCAATTTGCTAGCAATTGACCACCAACATCTGGTGTTTTTAAAATATAATCAGCTAAAGCGTTATAGTTTTGTTCGTTTAAAAGATCAGTTTTATCGACTTTACCATCTGGTTTACCATCAGGCCCACTAACATCAAACTTAGAAGGTAAATTTGCGTTTAATAGTGAAGTGCTTAATACACTTGATAATAAATCATCTTGATATATGGCCTCTCTAAAAGTCTTACCACCAGCGTACCTATAATTAGCTAAAGTTCTATAAGCGTCAAGTTTACTTTTACCATCACCACTACTTTTTATTATATTGTATATGTTTCTAGCTATATAAGCAGCACCATCACCATCATATTTTGTATATCCACCAGAAGGCATTTTATTTGCTAAATCTAATTGACTTTCAAGATTACTAATAGCCGTGTAATCTTTTGGTGAAACTAATTTTTTAATATCTTCTTGATTTTTTTCTATGACTTTACCACCTATATTTACTTGATAAACAATTCTACCATCTTTAATTGTTTTTGTAGCTTTTAAACCCTCTTCACCACTATGTAATCTACCGATAGCAGATAAAAATTGAGCGTCTTCTGGATTGTCAAGAGCTATATGCTCTTCATTAGCTACTATATACGATAAGTTAGTTAAAGTTTGATTCATACTTACAACATCGTTTTTAAACTTACCAACCTTTGACTTCCATAACAAACGAGCATCATCACCAGCTTTACCCTTAGGTATTGACTTCCACTCATCTCTAAAACTGCTAAGTTGATCTTGAAAGCTTAATATATCAGCATCAGTATAAGTACCATTTTCCATGCTTTCATATATAGGTTGAAAAGTATTTTTCATTTCTTGATCATACTTTTCTACATCAGCAAAAAGTTTATCAGCACTTTCACTTACTTTTTTCATAAAATCACCGTGTGATTTAACTACTTTATCATACACACCTGATAAGTCAGCTGGCACATTAGCCATAGCTGCTCTATAAGCCACGTTTATTAAACCTGTATCTGCTGTTCCAAATAATTTATCTGCCATAATTTATATTTTATTATCCTGTATAAGTTTCTACTGCTTTTTCACCGTGTCCTAAAATACTACCAAATAAACCACCACCACCTTGACCAAATTTATTTTCAATACCAGCAAAAGCACCTTGTTGGTCTAAACTTGTAAACATGTTACCTAAAGCACTAAGACCAGAACCTTGCATTTGTGCTAAAGCTTGTGATGATTGAGCTGTGTTTAACGTATCTTGTTGAACCGCAGCGTTTAAACCTGCTAATTGACCATAATCAACACCTAATAAAGTGGCTTGTCTTGACATTTCAGCTTGTTGAACACTAGCTTCACCTTGTCTTCTTAACATATCAGCTCTTTGAGCTCCTTGTGCAGATAATATTTGATTTTGCCTCATTTGCTCTGCTTTTGCTACAGCCATTTTATTACTTTGTAACTGTAAGTTATTAGCTAGAGTTTGAGCTAAAGCAGATACACCGCTAGCTCCAGAAGCGGCTTGTAATTGTTGCAATACGTTAGCTGACTGTTGTTCTAAAGTTCTTTTTTGTTGTTCAAAAGCTTCGTTGTTAACAGTTAAATCTTCAAAAAAGTTTTCTGTATCAGCAAAAGGGTTTACAAATTCAATAGCTTCGTATTTAGCTTTTTGAAGCTCTAACTTTTCTCTTTGCTCTTTTTGCATTTGTATATTCTCTCTAGCAAGCTGCAATTGATCTCTATGAGCTTGTTTTTGAAAAGCCAACTGCTTGCCAGCAGCTTTATATTGTAAAAAACCACCTATTAAAGTTCCTATCATTGTTTTTTATTTTATTTCGTTATTTTTATAATTACAGTTTTTGCACTTTATTTACTGCTAGCGGTAAATCTAGAATTTAAAGCAAACAGTTCAGACTGATTTTCTTTATCATCATTTTTTAACGTTACTTCAGCGTAATAACCTTTTAAATTACTGTTATTTACTCTCCTGTCTTTTGAAAACATTAAAAAACCACTTATACTACTAATAGATAAATCAGTTTCAACATGTATAAAATCAGTGCCTACTTTTACTATGCTACCTATACGTACAGGATCATTTGCAACTGTTAAATTACCTACAACTGTTGTTGTTTGATAAAAAGCTTCATCACCAACTTGTAATGAAGGGTTATTCATATTTTCTTCAAAAGATATTTTTATTTCAGCCATATTTTATATTTTAAGGGTCGGTGTTAATTCCAGGTGTAATAAATTTATCTAAATCAATATTAACAGTTAAATCTTGATTTGGAAAAGTATTTATTGTAGCTTGAAACTTAGTTCCATCTGCAAGTGATAAAGGCACTGTTTGTGAACTACCAACAAAAGTTATTGTAGCACCTGAAGGTATAGCGCCTACACTAGAAGCTGCTAAAACACTACCACCGCTAGAGCTAACACTATTAATACTGACAACACCTGTTCCAGCGGTTATATTATATCCTCTCATACCAACAGTTACTTCATCAGCAGTATCTTTAGCAGATATACCATAAGTACCATTTAAAGCTATAGTATTACCGCTTCCAGTAACACCACTGGTAGTTTTAGTTACAATCAAAGCGTCTGGATGCGTGTTTGTGCTATTAAAATTATCAGTATCATTTTTTATTTTTTGAGTTATATCTAATAAATTTAAAGTAAAATCTAAACCAACTGCAGCTTTTATATTACTTAAACCTCTAATTCTAAAAGTTAAAATTTCACCAGGTGGTAAATTTAAATTCTGTTCTGTGTCCATATTGACAGCGACTGAAGTAGTACCAACACCAGTTGCAACTAAGTCTGGAAACACTAAAGCATCACCACTACTAGGAGATAATGGCGTTATCACTGCTCCTGTAGTATCTAAAGAACCACCACTTCTACCAACTAACTCTGCTCCTTGAGTTAAACCTTCTACCGTATCAAGTTTATATTGAAACGCGTCGTCAGCTTGTTCAAGTAAAGTATATGTTTTGTCTATAAAAACATCTTGTTCGTTATCAAAAACATCTGTTATACGTAAACCAAAACCGTTTGCATCTGAACTAGTGTTTGTTAATGTTTTTGTTAAATCAACAACAGTAGCTGGAGACTGTACACCTTGAAAAGAAACAGATGTAACGTTTGCAGCCGGTGGATTTGAAGTATAACTACTAGTATTAGAAGTAACATAAGCAAAAGTAATTGTTCTATTAACATTTTGCGTTATATCTCTACTAACAACATTTTTATTACCACCAGTTATGTTTTGTGATATGCTTGTTTTACCATCAGGATCTGTCATTAAAACAACTCTATAACCATTTGTTGTTGCATCAGGAAAAATTATATTAATTGAAAAAGAATTACTTTTTAAAACTTTTTTTAAAGTTTGATTTACATTTCCTGTTGGCGCTACAAAAGTTTTTGTAGTAAAATCGTAAAATTTATCTAAAACACTAGAAGAACTAGATTTTTGTATTACTTGTATTTTAAAATTAGCACCTATATCACCTGTAACTTTTAACTGTCTAATAGTTCTATTTACTGTTAAATCTGTAGTATCTATTTGAAAAGATTTTATTTCATAAACACTTTGACCAACAAAATTAACACTTTGACTATGACTAAAACCAGCCATATATCCAACTACACCCTGAAACGTATGGGTATGGTAACCTGTTAAACCTATACTTTGGCCGTAAGATAAAGCCTGTTGTATACTAGAAAACAAAGGCACGTTATCAATATACGTTAGTATACCTGCTGTTTGATTATTTGTATTAATATTAAGATTGTGATAACTCATTTTTTATTTTTTAATATGTTCCACCGCTACTTCCACCGCTTCCACTACTTGGAGGTGTAACTGGTGTTGTAACTGGTGTTGTAGTAGGTGTTGTAGTTGTTGTAGTTGTTGTAGTTGTAGTAGTTGTAGTTGTAGTTGGTGTAGTAGTAGGTGTTGCTTGTGGACTACTAACCACCGCTGTAACTGACTCTATTATACCAATACCTTGAAAACTTAAATCTTCAGTATTTTTAGAAATATATTCTGTTGTTAAATTTTCGTTTTTAACTGTACCTTTGATATAGTTAAACCATTTACCTTCTTTTTCAATAAAATCTGGTACAAAGCCTTCTTTTTTGTCTGTTGATATATGATCAACGTACCAACCGCTTTTATCTATTAAATTATAGTTTTCTATATCTGTAATAGTAATGTTATTACCGTTTACATCTGTGACAATTTGTTCTTTATATTTGTTAACTTTTGATTGAGTACCTTCGTAACCTAATGTTTTAAAAGATTTAATAACAGAAGGATTTTCGTTTAATATAGTGGTTATACTTGAATCGTATTGAACATCGTAAAAGTTGTTTATAACACTATTTTTATTATGTTCATATAAGCTTCCATTTTTAAAAGTATAATATTTTTTAGATAAACTTAAACCAAACTCTGGCGTAAAAGATTTAAAACTAGTCCAACCTTTAACATCTTCACTAAAGCTTAAAGTTTTGTTTTGACTAACTACAATTATTCGTTTAAGAGTTATATTGTCTATAGACATGTTTAGCTCATCTGCTAACGTTGGATAAAAAACAATATTATTTTGCACATCAAGTATATTTCTACGATCAGTATCTAAAACACCTATAGGAACTTCTACTTCAAATTGATATTGTTGATTAATAACTAAATTGCTAAACTCAGCTGCAGTTAATTCAAAAGGAACGTATAAACCTTTACCTTCAGAATTTGTATATACAATAGTAAGTATTTTACTACTTATTGGTAACTTTAAAAACGTATAGCTAAACCTTAACCTGTAAGTTCCTTCTAAAATATCTTTATTTAAATTTTGATAAAATCTAACATTATCATCAATAACTGTTGTTGAAATTTTATTTTCAGTATCTAAAACTATACTACCATTACTCCAAACAATATCACTTTCGTATGTACTGTTAAAACCACTAAAAACCCAATTGTTAGTACTTCCAGGTGTAATATATTCTGTTAAGTCAGTAATAGATATTGATTTTATACTACCTACAAAAGGATTTGATGATGAAATAACGGGTTGAAAAAATATACAACCATCATCGTAATAACCAAAACTACTATTAGCAGTGCTTCTAGTTGAGTGCTGTATAGTTGCAGATGAACTAGCTGGTTTATCTATTGATAAAGTTTGTCCGTTAGGAAAAGGATTAACGTGATCAAAATTAAATACAGCTTTATAAACACCAACTGCATCAATATCTTGAACTTCAACACCAAAATAATTAGGTGAAGCGCTTGCAGGATCGTCAATACCAAAAGCTACTCTTAACAAAGCTTTACCATCAAAACTGTTTGTGTAAAATTCATTACCTATTTCAAACTCTAACTCATAACCAGCAAACGTAGGTTGTGGTGTAGGTATTGGATTTTCTGTAGTATGCGATGCTCCAAATCTTTGTAGTAAAAATCTTTGATGACTACTGTTATTAATATCTACAACAGTTTCTCCGCTAGTACCCATATTAACTACATAAGAAGCGTCTTGATTAACGTAAACTTGTTGTTGAGCACAGTTAAAGTTAACCGCATTGTTTTTTACATACTGAACAGGTGTTGACAGTAGATGAAAAATGTGACTTCTATGACCATAACCTATATTATGAGGATAGTAGTTAGTTAATTCACCAGCTGAAATTGATTGAAAGACAGGAGTGCTATTTACTAATATAGTGTTATTAGGTGTTTGCACGCCAGCGTTTGTTATATTTATTAAAGTTATATCTTGAATCTGCACGTTTGCACTACCAATTTTTATAGGTAGTTGAGATAAAACAGGTGGATTAGAAGTAGCAATAGCACTATCTTTGTGCAATTGAAATATAGCTCTATAAACAGTGTCGTGGTTATTTGAATGATAATAAAAATTACCAAATAAACCATATCTTCTATCTCTTTGAACTAATCTTAAACCAACTTGAGAAGTACCAGCGCCTTTTATAATACCTAAATGACCTATAGGAAAATACTGGTCACCTTCTACAAGACCATCAGTAAAGTCAGTGTTGTTAGGGTCTAAAACACCTTCTAAATATATTTCATCTGAAGCACCAGCAGTAAAACTACTAACAGCTATATCTAATAAATAATAATTACCAACTTCTAAATTATCCGTAATACCAATTGCTTTTGTTATTGTTAAAGGAGTTGTGCTTGAACTACTATTATAATCAATTCTATCATCAACTACTAAAGGTAAATTGCTTGTAGAAATATAATTTATTTGTTGGTGTACGTTAGCAGCTGTTGTCATTGCGTTAGCAGCTGCTGGAGTTGGAGTTTGAGCTACTTGAAATACTTCATTTGTATTGTAATTTGTTTGGTAAACTAACGTGCCATTACTACCATCAGCATACCAAGTAAAATTACCTTCAGTTGTTAACAAAGTATTTAAATCAACAGATGTACCATAAGTAGCTTGAGCTAATGGTGATATAGATAAATTACTTATATTATTACCGTCAGTACCATTAAATTTCCAATTTTGTTTATAATACTCAACTCTAGTCCAACCAGGAACCGCTACACTAGGTATTGCTGGTGTAGCAGGAACTGCACTTGTAGCTTGTTGTGGCGCTACACCTAAAGCTGTTAAAGCTGTAGTTTTTTTAACTGTTATACCTCTAATAGTAAATCTATCAGAATTACTAAAACCACCTGTAGTTGCATTGTTATTTATAGTTGGATTAAATTTTATTTGTAATCTTAATTTATCAACAACTTTTTCAAAAAATAATTGTAAATTAGGATCACTTGGTAGGAAGTGCCAATACACTTTAACTCTACATATTCCATATCTATTTTCATTGTCATAATAACCAGAGCTATAACTAGGGTTGTTTTCAACACCATTATAACTAGGTTGACCTATAAACTCACCTGTTGTTGAATTGTTAGTCCACAAGCCTGAAGGAAGATTTTGAGGTGTTGTGTTTACAGTAGTATCTAAAAGAGAATCAATTAAATTACCATTATCTGTTAAAGTTAATATTATTTCATGAGGCTGTCTAGTGTTTGGAACCATAGCTTGAGCTGTTGGATTTACACCATTAATACTAAAAGGATTTGCTTGACCAATATTTCTTAAATAAGTATACTCTATGTCAACTTCAACTACTTCGCCTGCAAAAACACTTAAATCATGAGCTGTAGTAGCTTGAGTAAAAATACTGCCTGGATTAACAGTTTGAGTTGTAGTACTAGTTGCGCCTGGATAGTTTGTTCTAGGTTTTAACTGTATGTAGTTATTAGACCAATCAAAACTTGTTGTTTTATCTCTATCAGAAGCACTTGATGATTTAGCAGCAAAAATTATTTCACTAGTTTCGTTGTTAGTAAATATATTACCATCTAAACTTAAACCACCTTGAGCTATTGGTGAGCACAAATATTCAAAAGCGTTTACAAAACCACCACTAATAGTAGTAGATGGGTTATAAGAAGTGTTTTTTATTCCAGAAGGATATGTTGTGTTTTGATAACCTCTACCACCGCCATTTATATATCTTTTACCATAACCACCATGTTGTAACGTTGGATCTGTAGGATCTACTTGATTACCTAAACCTATGTTAATTACTGCTGGTTCAGTTGCTCCTCTTTTAAATATATTTTTATCACCTGTAAGATCGTACTGCCATTGAAAGTGAGGTCCTTGCGTATAAGCAAGTGTAAATGTAGGTGGAGTAAAAGGTGTTCCTGAAGTGCCGGGATCACCAGGTAAACCACTACCAGGTTGATTAGCGCCAGAGTTATTATATTGCTGAAACTGTCCTACCGCTATAGGCTCATGTTCAATTATATTAACTTTAGTTTCTAAAAACTGATTTGTAAACATACTACCATCTCTAGTATTACTGTATTGTAAAGAAAAAGGATATGTTGTTGGTGATGTTGAACTAAAATCTTCGTTTTCAGCTATTTGATCACCTTGAACAACTACAGATTCTTCACCTGTATCTAAATAAGAGTTTTCTATTAAATTATAATACGTATCATCATTTACTAAAGTAATATTGTAATCTTGACTATAAGCATCGTAACTACCAATTAAAGAGTTGGCTGGTATTAAATTATCTCTAAACCAGTCATGCATACCAAACTCTGATATAGGTGTTAAACCATCCATAGAAAGTCTAAGCACTGCTCCTCTTTGTTTATCTGTAAAATAAGCTCTATAGCTTTCACTAGCAAAAGAAGCTGGATCGTTAGATATACCATAATCACCAACAAAAGGTGTCGCGTCACCTAAAACATTTGTTGAAGATATAAGTTGAGGTTTACCATCTGCATTAAACAAAGAGTCTTTATTTGAAACTATACTTACAACTTTATCTTGACAGAAAGCTACTAAACTAATTCTTCTTTGAAATAGTTTTTGTATACTACCATATGTTGGATTTAAATCTTTTGTTATTTTTTCACCAATAATAAATTGGTTTAAATTGTTTATATTAGATGTAGAATTATATATACCAGAATATATTAAACCATTTTTTCTATTTTCTTCAGCGTAAGGCTCTTCTAAAACAATAGATGCTCTAGCACCGTTATTTATAATCATTTGATTAAAGTCATCTCTTATACGATTAGACTCTATACCGTTACCAAAAGAAAAAGAATTAAACCAGCTTAAACCGTATTTTGTTCCGTAGTTAACCGTAGGATCTACTATAAAACTAATAGGCCCAGAAGGTGGTTGATCTAATAACTCAGGTCCAGCTGAAATACGTAAAATAGTATAACTACCGTCTTTTCTTATAAATTTAAAATCAGAATTTACACCTCCTAAAATAACACCTCCACTATTATCGTATTGAGGATCTCTAGCGTAAACTATAGGGTTACCATTGCTGTCTGTTGAGTTTAAAGCTTGACTAAGCGTTATAATCGGCCTACCGTCTGTATGTGTTGACCAAGAACTTAAAAATACATCTACACCAAGGTTAGCGTCTGGTCTACCTATAACTTCAATTTTACAACCTATAGGAGCATAAAGCTCTCTATTTTTTTCATTTATTTTTATAGGTATAGCGTCACTAGCTTCATAATATATTTCTAACTCTTTATTTTCTTTAGGTTCTGTTTCCCATATAGCAGGATTAGAAGATATTAAACTAGTATTATTACTTCTAATGTTAGTTAAAAATTCAATTTTATTAACTATAGTTGCTTGTGAAGAAGTAATGTTAGAACCGTCTAAAGGATTATAGGTTTGATTAGTAGGATCTTTATCTAGCTCTAATATATAAACAGTTCTTCTATTACTAGGCTTAGCAAAATCTTTTATTTTATTTTCTAAAGCTTGTATTTTTGGACCTATAGTTGCAGCCGCGGGATTGTTTTCTAATTCTTTAGCCCAAACAACAGCTGCTTCTTCAACACTATCAGCACCAGGTATCATGTTTTGATTTAAACCGTATTGATCAGAAAAAGTTTGTTGAGCTGAATTGTAGCTAGGATCCACAATATATCTTCTTTTCCAAGGTGTATGGTTGTATAGATATTTAACCTTAACAGATTTTATAGTATAAACAGTGTTGTTAGCATCTCCAGAAAACTTAAATTTAGCGTTAGGTGCTTGTAAACTTTCAATAAAGCTTTTTATTTGTAAAACTTCACTTGGGCTTAAGCTAGAGTTTTCAGCAGGATCCCACTGAGTATCATGTAAGTTTTTATAAGCAAGATCATAACCTATATCTATATTAGAGCTGTTGTCGCTAGATCTTTCACACTCTATTATACGTGAGCTTTCAAAATCATTGTTATTATCAAATACAGAACCATTATCAATAACATCTTTTGCGGATTTAGTAAAAATACCACCACCATGTATACCTTGTAAATAAGCACCTATACAAGAATTACCAGTTATAGTAGCTGATGATAAATCAAGATTATCAGGTACTAAATTTTTACCTGGTGCTAAAAAAGACAAGTGCATGTATACCTTACCTTCATCATTAGCGTCTCCATACGTGTTGTCTTTGACAAAAGAACCCATGCCTGTGTTATTTACTAAATCACTTACATTGTCACTTCTCCAAACTCTACTACCTACAGTGTGTTCTGTTGTACTTGTTATTATACCATCTAAACCGTTAACTATTGAATTAATATCTATAATACCAGAAACATTACCTAAAGATATTCTATTAGTAATTTCTGTAAAACTAACAGGTGTTGTTGTAAAAGGGTGTGTTTTTGATAACAAGTGTTCAGGGTATGATCCTACAGAATTAGTTGAATAAACATGACCTCTAATTTCTGGGTAATTAATATTACCAATAAAGTTAGGGTCTTGTCCTAAACCGTCGTTTATGTGAAAATTATAACCACCAGAACTGTCAATATCTTTTGCAAAAGGTGACCATCTCCAAGTGCCTTTTGGAGGTAATCCTGCAGGTGATCCCGGAGGACCAAAGCTTTGTTGAAAAGCTTGAATACCAGCATTTGTTATTCCAAAAAAGTTAAGTAATGATGTAGAGTAATCAATTGCAATTTGACTATAATTAAACACAAACGGATAATAGTTTTTAGTTATGGGATTACCAAGAGCCGTACCTACAGATATAAAGTTTGCTGGTGGGCTAGAAACACTAGCTGCTGGATGAGGTACAGGTGTTAGTAAGTCTTCTGACCATGAAGCATAGTAATAACTAGTACCACCATCAGTATCAGCGCCTGACATACCTCTTATAATATCTACAGCGTATTTAGCTAAAGAGTTTTGAGCAGATACTTGACCTGCACAAAAATACATTTGATCTATAAAAAATCCAGTGTGATTAGCTTCTAAAGAATCCCATTGCGCAGCGGTATTAGTTATACCAGTACCAAAAGTAGTGTTACCTATTGTTGAAACACTAGCTGTGCTAGATGAACCTAAATGATTAACTATTGTGCTTGTTTGATCACCATAAGTACCAGAAACTTCGTTTGACCACCATCTTATTTCATTTGAAGCTTGACTAGTAAATTCATTTAATAAAGCAACTTTTAAATCTTGAATATTATTTATTAAATAATCAAATACAATTTTTACAAAAAATCTTCCTGAAAATTGATCTAAATCTCTAGTGTCTTTTCTATCAATAAATAACTTTGCAGTTGAATTTAAATCAGAACTCGAAGCCCCTACTGCTATTGAACTGTCATCAACGTTTATTTTTTCAGATAATTTTAAAGTAATATTACTATTAGCACTTACTCTTATATCTCTAATTTTATATCTTTTTGATCTTTGATTATCAACTTGCCAATAAATATAATAACTTTTTGCTTTTTCAACATAAGAAAAGTTAGGTAAAGTACCACCTTCAAAAGTGTCATAATAAACTGAAGAGTCTAAAGTTAAAGTATCAACATCGTCTAAAATACTGTTATCTATAAACAAACTGTCTAAATCAGCACTAGCATTGTTACTTGCGTTTAATAAATTAAAATAATCAAACTTAATAGAATCAGGAGGTTCGTTTTTAATATCTATTACTTTAAACTTATTGTTTTCAGTTATTTGAATTTGGTTTTTTACAATCTTTTTTAATATTAAATAAGTATCAATATCTATTTTATTTCTATCAGAAGAAAAGAAACTTATCCAAACATGATCAGGATTTGAATTTAAATTTAAGTCTTCAGCGGAAGTTGGAGAATAAGCTTTATCCATTATTAAATTATAATGCTCAGTAGAAGTTTCTTTTACATAAAACTTAAAATAATCTGCCCAGTCAGGAAAATTGTTGTTGTGTGAAGCGCATAAAGATAAAGATCTACTAGCATTTAACAAGCCGTTTGTTTTCCAATTAACTTTAGTAGCAGCATCGTTTGATGTAAACACTGGTGTTTCTCTACCGTATTTATCTCCATAAATTATACCAACTTGATAATTTCTTAAGGTTTTTAAAGACTTTAATGGTGAATCTTGAAAAGTTATATCGTTTATTCTATCTTCATAATCTACAGTTATATTAGTAGGTAGTAAATCAAGATTATTTCTATCTTTTTTTAAATCATAGTTATGAGTATAGTTTCCATAAACTATTCTATTACCAGTAATTTCTTGAGCTAAAGCTTTTTTAGGTACAGTATCAAAAACTCTAATAAATTGATTTTCAGGTAAAGCAGCATATATGTTTTCTGTGTTAATAACATATCTACCTTTATATTCTGAATTAACTATTGAGGTGTCTTGATTATAACCATTTAAACTCCAATAGTCGTTAAAAACATCTTTCTTTGGTAGTTTAGCTACAGAATATATTATTGGTGAGTTTTCTTGTTTATATAATATTTCAATTTCAATAACATCTTTTGGCATATCAGGAGCAACAAAATCGTATATTTCTATACTAGTTATTTTGTTAATCATTGTAGCGTTAAACGGTTCTTTTATTGTGTATGAATTTTCACTGTTATAAGATGTAAAATTACCAGTATCTTCATCTAGTTGATGTGTATTGTCTATATACTCAGGATTAAAAATTACATTTGAAAAAGGTCCAAATGCTGAATACTCACCATCAGCATATTTATATCTATAAGAAAATCTTGAAAAAGTTTTTTCAAATAAGTTAGGTTTATCTATTTCGTATTGAGCAGAGTCTAAAATAGTTTTTATTGTAGGTGCTTTCGTAGGTTTCTTTTTTATTACAGTAATATTTTCTTCTTCTATATCACCTAAGTCTATGCCATCTATAACTAATCTTGTATGTGTGTTTCTATTTGTTGTACCTTGTTTACATCTAGTTATATTTATTTTTTTAGGCTCACCAAAACCATCTGTCCAAAAAAGTAAGTCATCTATTAAATTAATACCCGTTATTATTCTATTTGGAAAACGTAAAACTGGTGAGTCTGTATTTTTTTTAGTATCAACAAAAACATATTCATGAGTTTCTGTGTTTGAATCATATTCTAAAATAGCGTCAAAATCATCTTCTTTAACAAACCAATATATTTTATTTGTTTTCTCATCAGCATAACTACCAACACAAACACATGTTTCAGGTAAACCAGCCACCTCAAGATTACCTAATATAGTCTGCACTGATCCTACATTAGAATCTTCTGATGTAGAAATCTCTATGTTCAAAGCGTCTCTATACTCACCGCTAGGTATTAGTCTTTCGTCAAGGTCTTTATTCATTCGACCTTTTAGAAAAGTGTTTTTAATCTCTGGCATATTAGTGTTTTATATGTTTTGATTTACCTCTTAAAACTTGAGTTAATTCTTCTATTTTTAAATTTGATAATCTTATTTTAGCTTGTCTAATAGCTGCAAATTTTTCTTTTTTAAATCTAGGTGCAATAGCTTGGCCAAAAGAAGATGTTGATAATATTGCATACATAATACTTTTGTACATAGCTTCTTCAGCAAATTTATGAACTTTCATCTCTTCTTCTGTACCTAAACCATCACTTATATATTCTAGTATTATATCTTTACCACTTAAAACAGAAGAAAAATTTATTAAACCTCTTAATTGATCTATGTAAAAAGAGCCGTTTATTTGCGCGTGTTGAGGATCTAAGCCATACCTTTCACCTTCGTTAGGCCAGTAAACATTATTTTCAAAATCTTGATAATCGTTTATTGCATTTTCAACGTTTTTATGTTCTTTATATTTAGTCCAAGTTCTAGAGTTATTATCAAATCTTGAAGGTTGTAAAAATAAAGGTTGTTGTGAGCTACTAACTACAATATCATCTATAATGTTTTTTCTGTAATTTGTATCTACAGAGTTACTAGGAGCCATAAAGCTAGTACCTAAAGTAGAAACTTCTGCAGTACCAGGATCACCATCATCATCGTAAGTACTAACTAAAGTTATAGCGCCTGGAAAAAACTGAACGTAACTTTGTATGTAAACCCAAACTACACTATGATCTGTAACATCTACTTCAGATAAACTTTTTTCACTTGTTGTACCGTTATTCCACTCAACATATCCTAATTCTATAAAATCAGGATTAAAGTGAGAAGAAGGTTTTGTAGGATGTATTGGGCTTGTTTGATCAGCGTGAGGCCTTGTTGCTGGATCTACAGCTGTCAAACCTATTCTCAACACACCATAGTTAGATCTAGTTCCACTACCAGCTGGTACATTATTTGCAGAAGTACCTATCGCTGATAAATCTAAAAATCCTATATCTGAAACGTCTATTGATTGCCAAATACCATAAGATCTTCCGTAAACAGTATTCATGGTGTGAGGCGCACCAGTCATATTTGCTAAGTGCTTTATAACTAATCTTTCGTTCTCTACAACAATATCATCTGGCTTGTATTTAGGTCTAATGCCATTAGTAGTTAAACTTTCCCAAACAGCTGACTTAGCGTTAGGTGGTGTTTTTGTAAAACCTTCTGCCGTAAACGCAGGTATTGAAAAGTCACCAGCATAAACAAAATTTTCTGGCTGAGAAAAAGCATATTCACCCGACTCTGTTTGTTTTACTGAAAATGGGTTTGAAGTTTTTGAAACAGGTTGTAAAACTCTTTGTATACCAGAATCATCACTAAAGCTAATTTTTGTATAATTAACGTAATCGTGAGGTAAAGACATAGTTAAGTTTGGTGGTAAAGTTATTTCTTGAGATTTAATAGATTTAAAAGTATCAAAAGATAATTCTTGTAAAGCTCTTTGTGCGTGAAAAGCTACATCTGTTCTACTTGCCTTAGGTATTATTTTATTTTCACCTACATAAACTAACATAAAATAATTAACAACATCTTGTAGTGAAGTAAATTGATAGTTACCTAAATTTCTACCTTGATAATAATCTTGTTGTGATCCTGTAAATAAAGTCATTTAATTAAGATTTTTGTTGTATTATTGTTTTATTTTCTTCTTCAGCAGCAACTTGAGTAACTTCATAATCTTTAATGCTTATACCAGCTAGTTGAAGTATTTTTATAACCAACTCTTTTTGTTCTGACTCATGCAAATCAAAATCTCTATGATCTTCTGCTGTAGAGTTATATAAAGGTTTTTCGTTTACTACTATGTATGTCCAGTTAGGTTGTTGAGGTTTTTTAATATAGTTTATTATTATAGAATCAGATGGTGGAGAAACAAAAAAGTTTTGATTATTTCTCATACAACATATTGCTCTTTCTTTTGTACCTCTTGTTAAAGGTGATAGTACAGCTTTTTCATAATCTTTAAAACTAAGCTTTTCTATACTTGAACCGTTTAAGTTTTCAATACTTATTAATCTATAAAAATTTTCAGGAATAGAGTGGTTTGATTGTGTAAAGCCCGCACGTCTAAAAAAAGGTGCGCCTCCACCAACAGTAGAGCTGTTGATAAATCTTTGAATTTTTTCTTCTATTAAATTAACCATATCAGAATAATTAGTATCGTTACCAGGTATTCTTTTAAATTGATTTAAGTCATAAAAATATTGTTCAAATATATCCATTTGAGCATGGTCAGCAAATAAG
>CETF01066693.1_pt1 | contig 17586 bp, 17 predicted proteins | sample 326991 | NCBI WGS metagenome assembly CETF01 (sample SAMEA2622331, study PRJEB7988) | marine metagenome | biome: marine biome (ENVO:00000447); feature: surface water layer (ENVO:00002042); material: "saline water (ENVO:00002010), including plankton (ENVO:xxxxxxxx)" | depth 5 m | reverse complement strand
AGAGCAATAGCACAAAATATCGGACAACGAAGAGTTACATTAGAAGTCAGTTATACTGATAGACCAGAATTATTTTTTACTTTTGATCCAGCAAAAATTATTGAATTAGCACAAGCATTACAAAATAGTCAAGTAACTGATGAACCATTATTTGGTAGTGATAGAGAATGGTTGAATAATGTAGATATTATTCAAGATATTACCTTACAAGCAGTAGAAGATACTAATGCTAATCAAAATGCTAATGGATCATTTTTTAAATGGTTGAATAAAACTCCTTTTGATTTTAGAAAGTATGGTATTTATGATAAATGTGAAAATGAGAATTATATAGATAACTGTTTAATTCATGCATTAAAACAAGTAGATGGTATTGAAAATAAAAAGATAGATGCGTGTAAAGGTATGATGTTTAATCGTGCAATTCCTATTTGTAAATTAAATAAAATAGCAGATGCTATTGGAATGAATATTAGATTAATGAAGAAGGATAATTGTAAAAAATCTAACATTTATGGATCTCATAAATATGCAGAAGAGATCAAAATAGGATTAGTTGATAGTCATTATTTTATTATTGATAAAACTAATTTTACATCTTATGCACTAAAAAATTATAAAGAATTACAATCAAAATATGAAACTATTGATGATTGGAGAACTATTTATAAAATGAAAAATAAGAAAGGTAAATTATATCCAGAAAGAGATGAAAAAAGATGTATTAATTCTTATCAAGCAATCAATATGTTATATGATGGAAGAAAAGAATATCTAACACCAATTGCTTATGATGATGAAATATTCGGAACTATTTATTTTGATAAAGCAATTGACTACATTAATGAAAATGCAAAAGGATTAGATTATGATGAAGATTATTGTTTGAAACTAAATGATTTTGATATTGAGAAAGAAATAAAGAAAAAGAAAGCATCAGATAAGTATAAAAATATATTTTTTGATTTTGAAACATCAAAAGTAAAAACAAAAGATCCATTTATTCATGAAAAAATAAATAATCTAAAAGCAGAGTTTCATAAAAAGAAAAAATCAAAATATTATATTGAAAAATTACTTTCACTTAAAAATAAATTATGGAGAACGATCCACAGACCTTACTTATGCTGTGCGAGATGGTATGATACAGAAAGAAAACAAGACGCAACAGCATACGCAATTGGTGATGATTGTGGAAAAAGAATATTACAGTTAGTTTGTGAAAATGGTGGTAATGATAAAGATAAAAAATATAGAATGATAGCACACAACTGTGGTTTTGATTTTAGATTTATGATAAATCATTTATTTGCAGTAGAACAAAAATCAAAAGGTAATGGTTTGATGAATGCAAAAGGTAAGTTTGCTGTTTGGAAAGGTGAAACATCAACAACATTTGATATTGAGTTTAAAGATAGTTATAAATTAATTACCATGCCTCTTCGTAAGTTTGGATCATGTTTTAATTTAAAACAAGAAAAGGAAGTATTTCCTTATTGTTTATACAATAATTATAAAAATCTGGTAGAAGGTTATGTTCCAGTTGAAAAAGCAAAAAAGGAACTGGGAGAGAAATATGCAACATTTGTGGATAATGTAAGAAGATTAAAAATGGTAAAACATAATGATGCTGGTGTAGAAATGTTTCACATGATGGACTATGCAAAATATTATTGTGAAATGGATTGTAAAGTATTGATGTATGGATATAATACTTTTAGAAAATGGTGTTTGGAAGATCAGATCATAGAGATTGATGTTAATTGTGTTTGGACTATTGCATCATTAGCGAATAAGGTCTTAATGAAACACGGTTGTTTTAAAGATGTATATCAAGTTGGAGGTAGAGTTAGACATTTTTTACAGAAATGTGTTGTCGGTGGAAGATGTTGCACCAGAGATAATAAGAAATGGAAAGTAGAAGAAAAGATTGCTGATTTAGATGCAGTTTCTTTATATCCATCAGCATTTTACAGAATGGAAGGATTTTTGAAAGGAAAACCAAAAGTTATTCCAGATGGTGATTGTAATGATGATTTTATCAATAAACAAGATGGATATTTTATTAAAGTAAAGATCACAAAAGTTGGTAAAAAATATCACATACCATGTATGTCCTATGTTGATAATAAATCTGGTATTAGAAACTGGACTAATGAAATGGTTGGAAAAATATGTTATATAGATAAAACTACATTAGAAGATTGGAAACGATTTCAAGAGATTGAATATGATATTCTATGTGGATATTATTACAATAATGGTAGAAATCCCACAATCAGATCAGTAATAAAAGAAATATTTGATTTGAGATTGAAAAAGAAAAAAGAAAAAAATCCCATTCAAGTAGTTTATAAATTAATTATGAATAGTGCTTATGGTAAGACCATATTGAAACCTATTGCAACTGATGAAAAGGTTATATATGGTGAAACTGAAATGAAAAAATATTTAGATAGAAATTATAATTCAATCATAGAATATTATAGAATATTTGATAATAGATGTTATTCATTAAGTTATGGATCATATAATAATAAAATAAAACCAAAATATATTTTCAAAATCCAAAAAGACATCATGGAACATTTCAATAATGCACCAGTTGGTATTGAATGTTTATCTATGAGTAAAAGAATTATGTTTGAACCTATGTGTTTAGCAGAAGATATGGATATTAATATTTACATTACAGATACCGATAGTATGCATATTGAATATGATAGAGTTCCAGATTTGGTAAAAGAGTTTAAGAAAAAATATGGTAGAGATCTGGAAGGAAAGCAGTTAGGACAATTACATATTGATTTTGATTTAGATGGTTGTAGTGGAGAAATCAGTAGTAAGAAATCTATATATTTAGGAAAGAAATGTTATATTGATATTATTGAAGGTAAAAATGATGAAGGTAAGATGGTAGAAGGTCATCATATCAGAATGAAAGGTGTTCCTAATTCTACATTATATTATACTGCTAATGAATATACAAAAAATGGTGAAGATAATGATAAATTATGGAATATGTATGAAAGATTATATAATGGTGAAAGGATCGGATTTGATCTATTAGAAGGTGGTAATAGAGTTAATTTTAAGTTTAACGGTGACTTTACTATTGGTTATATGAAAGAGTTTGAAAGAATATTAAGTTTTAATGCAGAAAAAGGACAATTAATAAAATGTGTAGAATAAGATATAAAATAATCTATTTATAATATATATATGGAAATATCCACCAACGGAGATGCAATAAAAGCACTTATTAAGTTAGAAGAAACCTTATATGAAAAGTTTAGAGAAGTTCAACAAAAAAAGAATGATATGATCGTTGAGATGCTTTCAAAAGGTGAATGTAGATGCACGAATTGTAAATCAAAAATAACAAAAGTAAAAAATAGTTTTTTTGTTAATCACGAATGTAATGTATGTCATGTATCAACAGATCTGGAAAAAAATAATAGAAAAGATATTTATAAACTTATAGATGGTAAATGGACTAAAACAAAATACCAACAAAATGGTTGGTGGTGGAATAAACATTTATCTAACTAATTTAATATATGGAAAGTCAAAATCCACATATTAAATGGACTAAAAATCTGGAAGCATATCTGAAAGAGGTTGGAGAACATAGTTTATGCTTATCTATGTTGCATAAATCATGTGAGAGTAAATATTCACATAAAGCACTTATGATTGATCTACCAGTAATTATTCTCTCCACAATCTGTGGAAGTTTAACATTATCTGCAAAAAATCTTTTTGGAAATGAATATGAAGATGATGCATTAAAAATAGTTGGTGGTTTATCATTAATTACATCAACATTAGGAACAATACAAGCATATTTTTCATTTAGTAGGCGAGCCGAAAATCATAGAAATAGTTATTTAGAGTATGCAAAACTATATAGATTTATTAAGGTTGAATTAGGATTACCACGAGAAAGTAGAATAAGACCAAAAGATCTTTTGAAACTGGTAAATGATAATTTTGAAAGATTAAATGAATTATCACCATTAGTTGATAAAAAATCAATCAAAACATTCAAGGGTAAATATAAAAAATCAACTATTGAAAGACCACCTATTGTGAATGGATTAGAAGAAATAGGTATATATACTAATAGTGAGTTTGAAGATGAACCTATTAATTTAGTCATAGGAAATAATCAGAATAATGAGAATAATGAAACGGTTGAGGAAGAGAAACAAAATGAGGATTTGATTGTGTAGGTTCTTCCATTTCCATTTGAAACATTAACCATTCTTCTTCTAAATCATCTTCTGTTTCACTTTCATGGAGAGAAATTGTTGGTTCTTCTATAACATTTAACATATAATCTCTTATTGGAAATAAACCATTTTTGAATGCAAAGAAATGTGGTGGTGATTGTTTGTAAGATAAAACTTTTAATTTTAGATCCATAGGTAATTGTTGAAGTATTTCAGTCATCATATACAGTATATATATTTTTCTCTCCATATAATAAAAATAAAATGCCTTTTAAGATTGAAAAAAAGAAAGATAAATGGAAATTATACAACATTCATAAGAAGGTTTATGTAAATAAAACATTCAATAGTAAAGAAACTGCAATATCTGCTGGTAAAGCATATATGCGATACAGAGGAGAAAAACCATATTTATCTGGAAATAAATTATTACATAGAAAAAAATAATTATATTTAGATATATTATAAAAATGCCTATGGGAAAAGGAACTTACGGTAAAAAGAGGGGCCGCCCTCCTATGAAAAAGCAATCTGCAAAAGATAAAATGGACGAACGCAAAGGAATGAAAGGAATGAAAAAAGGAATGAAATCTAAATCCAGAAAGGGTGATAAGGATTTCACCACTAAAAAAGGTGATAAAGATTTTCATGAAAAAGGAAAAGATGTGAAGAAGAAAAGGTCACCTTATCAAGCATTCGTTGCAAAACATCGTCGTGCTGGTAAAAGTATGAAAGAGATCGGTGCTATGTGGAGAAAAACCAAAAAATAAATATTTATAATATATATAATGAAACGAACTGGTGTATGTTTCAAAAATATAAAAGGACAAAATAAAAATAATAAACACGATGATTATGCAACTCCACAATATGCATGGGACGAGATCATTAATTTTATTCCTAAAAATAAAACGATTTATGAACCGTTCTATTTAGATGGTGGATCTGGTAAATACTTAAAATCAAAAGGATTAAATGTAATTCACGAAAATATTGACTTTTTTGAGAATGCAAAAAAATTAGAATATGATTTTATTTTATCTAATCCGCCGTATGCTAATTGTAAAAAATTATTTAGTTTTTTGAAAGAGGTTGATAAACCATTTATGTTATTATTACCAACAGTAAAATTACATACGAATTATGTTTCTGATTTTTTTGATGGGAGAGAAACCCAGATAATTATTCCACGAAAAAGAGTGCATTTTATAAAATATGTAGATGGTATTCCAGTAAAAGATTGGAAACCATTAACATCTTTTGACTGTGTATGGATCTGTTATAAAATGGATTTTGATAAAGATATTCAATATGGTAAATAACATTTTTCTCTCCATGTAATTTATAATGTCTGTTCCAAAAGATAAAAAATTATACGAGAGTGTTAAAAAATCAATATACAAGAAGATACCAAAACATTCTGCATATAGATCTGGATTGTTAGTAAAAACTTATAAGGATAGATATGAGAAGAAATATGGTAACAGAGATGCATATATTGGTAAAAAGAAAAAGAAGAAAGGTTTAGACCGCTGGTTCAAAGAGGACTGGAAAAATCAACGAGGAGGTAAAGGATATAAGAAAAAAGGTGATATATATCGTCCTACAAAACGAGTAACAAAAGATACACCAGTAACTATGAAAGAGTTATCTAAAAAAGAAAAAGAAAAAGCGATGAGAGAGAAAAAAAGAACTGGTAGAGTAAAAAAGTTCAAAAAGGAATGATTTTTTCAAAAAAATGAAATGGATCTCATTTAGTAAATTATATCAACAATCATGGAACAACAACAACAAGAACACGAATATACTCTCACACGATCAAGAGATATATTAGATTGGATTTACGGAGGGACAGAAAGATATAATAGGGAAATATTGTTGAGAGATTGGAGTAAATGGTGTTTATATATGTCTAAAATACCTAATGATTTAGATATTATAGGAATGAATTGGAATAATGAACGACAACATGATAAAGTTGCAATAAAAATGTATAGATCTATGAAATATTTATGGGAAATTATAAATAGATTACAAACAATATTTCCAGAATTAATAAATGAAGATTAAAAAGTATCAAAAAATAATTTTTTTGAATGTTTATGAAAAATTATTTTATTTAGGATATGTATAATGGATTTTGTTGCAAGTCAGTATAACAAAACTATACCCTCCAAATCTACCTTTTCTCCATCAGATCATCAGTTGGAGTATAAGGACGGCGAGACAATCCGCTTTGAAATACCAGCCTTTAATGCCTTTATTGATCCCAGACAGACATACCTTACTTTTAAAGTTCGTGTAGATAATGCACCAGCAGTTGTTACATTTAGTAAAAAGTGTGGTATTCATTCTCTTATCAATCAAGTTCGTGTCTATGATATGAATAGTAATTTACAGTTGGAAACCATTCAGAATTATGCAGAGTTAGCAGAGAAATTGCACTTTTATTCTGAAAATAGAACTGTAAGAAATAAAAGAGGTCTTACTGAACTTTTAGAACCTTCCAGTCGTGATTTTGACGGACAACTTTATGATGATTTTCCATCACGAAATGGTGATAAATCTATGCTTTTCAACAGTTACACTACTGGTCGTCAAGCAAATTATGATTATTCAGTTCTTACTACTGAAAATCCTAATACATGTGAGGTTGCAGTTCAGTTGTATTCTGGTATATTGGGTGCATTATCACAGAAGATGATGCCGGCCGGCCTACTCACCAAGGGCCTAAGGGTTGAGATAGATCTAAACTCGGCCCAGAAATCATTAGAACTATGGTCTGGTGCTGGTATCTGTAATAATGATGGATCAGTTGCAACTGATGTTATTGAAAGTTGTCGTTTCGGTATTCAATCTGCTCTTCCTAATGCGGCCAATCCTATTACATCTATTGATCTTTATATGGAAAAGAACCCCGGCTTCAATCAGTTAGTTGCTGCCGCGGCTGGTGCTGGCCAAAGACCTACGCAGGCCGCTATTGATAGGGAAGTTCTTCCAGTCCGAAATCAAGCAGTTGGTGCATTAAATATGTTGGTTGGTAAAACAGTTCGTGGATTTACAAATGCTAATCCCCCAGTCCTTAAAGATATTGGACGAATTACTGGTGTTGAATGTAATGCTGGTGAAAATGCTGGTGGTATTGCACGAGTTAGATTAACTCTTACTGCGGCCGCTGGTGCATTAGGTAATGAGTTTATTGGAGGTGCCGGCCGCGATGCTGCCGGCGCGGCACAAGATGCTGATAATAATTCGTGTTTCATTAGTAAAGATACTATGTTCCAGTCCATTCCACGAGTGGTTCTTACTGATTGTAAGTTCGTTCTCAAAACAGCACAACCACCAGCCGGTTATGTAGATCAGTTAGCAAAATCTACTATGACCGAGGAAGGTGCAGTTCATGATTATCTTACTTACAGTTGCTATCGTAACAATACCACCGCAGCCGAGCAAACCGTTCAGTTGAATATGCCGGTAATTAATCAGATGGCGACTTCTGTCCTCACTCTATGCACGGAAAATGGATTATCAGAAGAGGTATATCATGATAATTTAGGAACAATTGTTGATAATGCAGATAACTATAATTATTTAGTTAATAATAAATTACAACCAACAAGAAAGGTTGAATTAGGAAAACTTTCTAATGCAGTTCCTCTAACAGAACAAGTTGCCCTATGGGAAACTGAAAAAGCATTAGGATCTGCAAGATGTATGGTTAGAAATCTGGAAGCACAAGAAGGTAATTTCCTTATTGGTCGTGCATTAGCAAAATATGGTGGTGTTTATAATCTACAAGCAGATGGTAATTTAGGACTTCGTGTTGAATACTCTACCTCTAATCCTCCCCAGAAAAATAAATTATGGATCAATCAGATCGCATCTATCCGAAGATTAGTTGTAAATAGAGATGGTGCTTCTGTTATTTATTAATTTTACCAGAGTTGAAATAATAATTTTATTTTAAAAAAAATCTTATTATTATTTATAAATGATGAATACACGCAGACAAGTAGTTCAAGTAAATCCAACAAATACCAGTAGTCAAGGGGTATTTGGCGACAGAACTGGACTTACACAGATTGTTTTTGAAGTGCCCGCCGATCCAAAAATCATGAATGGTAAATCCCTCCGTGTTAGTGGAACATTTACTGTAAAAAATGGAGATACATCTTTACCTTCTAATGCAACTAATTGGTGTGGTAATAGTGCAAATCCAGCATTAGCACCAGTTGGTGATATTTATATTGATGGAAGAACTGGTGTTTCTTCTGCTTTTGAAACTATTTCTATTCAGTCGCTGGGAACTGGTGGAACATATTCAACAATAAAATCATATAATCGTCTATGTTCTTCTCTTATGCCTCTTAATGAAAGTATTAACAGTTATCTAAATGGTGGTGTTGATAGTATTTATGGTGCATTAGCAAAAGATGCATCACAAGCAAAGAAATGTGATAAACCTTTTGAGTTCGCAGTTCCTATTTTGGACGGACTTATTCAAGGTGTTCCTATTGATCTAACTTTGGTGGCTGGGCTTCGTATAGTCATAACTCTGGCCCCATCTAATTATGTTATTCATAACAATAGATTTAGAGTAAGTAATTCAAATGCTGGTAGAACCGACGGTGGTGCATTTTATGAAATGAGTGATTTAGTTCTTTCTTTTGAATGTGAAACTGGTGATGAAGCATTCCAGCAGTCACTCATGTCTAATAAAAATGGTGTTCTTACTTACAATACATTTACTGCTTTTTATAATGTAATTAATGGAACAGATCATAATCTTTCACTTAATATTAATACTGGACGAACTCTATCAGTTATTAGTAATCTTATTCCATCATCTTTCGTCAATAATTATGATTATGATAGTCAGAGAACATTCCAACCTCTGCAAGATAAAGGAGGTCAGTTGGAGAGAAATATTCAAGTAGAAGATATTGTATTTACAAAAGGTGGTCTTCGCATTCCATTAGATTTTGAGGTTGATAGTGAAGAAACACAGAGTGAAGGTGTTGCTGATAGTTTAAAGAATAAGATTGAACTTAACTCAATTAGATATGGTTGGAGATTAGCAAATGCTGTAAAATCTCTCAAAACTGAACTTTCAAATGATGTCGGTGTAGGTCTTACAGTTGTTGGTGGAGAGGGACAAGCAAGATATTCACGACTTCGTTACAGTATTAATGAAGAAGATCAGATCCAGCAGTATAATATTGGTGTTAGTATGGATCATATTTCAGAAAATGGTCTTAACTTTAAGGGAACACCTTTTGGAATGAGAATGCGATTGAAGGCCCCAGATGGTGCAAATGTTGAACCTCATTCACTTTATCTTTTCATTAAACATAAAAACTCAATCATGATACAGAATGGTGCAATTACCGTAATGAATTAATTTAGGAAATCTCTCCCAATATAATATTAAAAAAAAGTGTTGAATTAAAATATTTTAATATTATATATTATAAAATGAGTAGAGGACAACCACTACCCCCAGTTCTTCGTGCAACTACTATGGAAAGACCAGTAAATCAAGATGTAAATACTGATCTTCTTTTTCCAGTTAATTTTTCCCAGCAAAGTTGCAAGTTCGTTTTTGATAAAAAGGGCGTGTTGGATAGTAACAGCCAACTTAATTTAGCACAGATTGTTGTAAATAGTGCATCACCAGCAGTAGATACTAATTCAACTCTTCCTACATCTACTGGTGCATTAGCGATGATCCGCAGAGCATATTTAGAGATCGGAGGTCGTCGTGTTTCTGATTTAGTTCAAGTAGGACAGTATTCAACATGGAAACGACTACATTTTTCAAATGAATACAAAAAAGGTATAGTTCAACCAAAACAAGGTGGTAATGATGTTTTTGTTGGATCTGCGGCCAGAGATATTCGTGGTTCTAATGATATAGTAACACAGAGAAGTAGAGGTTTTGATATGCCTACTGGAACATTAGGTCGTGAAAGTTCAGAGTTCGCAGTAAATGATTTCCAGAGTTCTGCAACTTATGGGTCACAAGAAGCAGTTCAAACTGATGTTTCTGATCCACCTAAACGACGCATTACTACAAGTGCATCTACCACTCCTTCTTTTGCTATTGGTCTGGGACAACTTATTCCTTTCCTTTCTGGTGGAGTTCAGATACCACTTTTCGCCATTCGTGAAGAGGTTTCATTAGTTATTGAATGGGCCGATCCTACATTCGGTCACAGATTTTATCCTCCACAGAGGGATAGTGCTGGGGCCGCTCTTAATGCAGCCAACTGCACTTCCACTATTGTAGAAAACTCTGTATTTATGTGTGTTGATTATCTCTTTTATCCAGATCTTATGGCTGGATTAGCAGAGGAGATTATGCAGAGAGGAGGTTTTGATGTTCCATATACTGAAATCCTTACACAAGAAAATATGCTTATTACTGGTGCTGGTGATGGAGCATTTAACTCTAATTTCCAGTTAGCATTAGGTGGTAAAAAGGTTAAACATATTATAGTTCAGAAGGAATTGGTTGATGGTGCAAATGAGAGTATTAATAATTTAGGTCGTTACAATAGTTTAGCATTCCGATTGGGAGAACAGATCCAGTTGAATATTGATAGTAATAATTACTATTCACGACCACTCTCAAATGGTTCATTACAGAAACATGAAGCAGATATGGTAGAAGCATCTCCACTCCAACTCTGTGATTATCGTTACAGTTGGTTTAATCAAGTTGATGCGGCTGGTGCTACACCAGCAAACTCTGTTGGTCTTTCAAACAGAGAAGTTAATACTTATGCTAATGATGCTGAATGTGGATCACAGCATTGGATTGGTATCAAATTGGAGAACTCCTTCGGTCAAGGTATGAGAATGTCTAATCTTCCAGTAATTTACACTACACAGAGCAAGCCGGGCATCGGATTAGCGGCTGCGGATCAAGATACTCAACGACGAGTTCGTTTCTTTACTGGTATTCAGAAGGTTCTCAATATTTCACAAGGTATTGTTACCCAGATAGAATAATTCTTATAATATTAATAATTATAAAATATTATAAGGAAACAGTTATTTATTTTGTTGTTCTTTCTTCTTTTTGTAATATGCTCTCTTTTTTTCCAAAATCTTTTCTCTGTTAGCATCGTAATATTTTTTAGATGCTTTAATATATTTTTCCCTACCAGATGCTGTCTGCTGATATTTTGCACTATACAATCTCATTTTTTCTCTTTTTAATTCGTCTTTTTCTTTTTGTTTCTTAACCATTTCTAAAAGTTCTTCTTTCGTCATGTTAGTAATATCGTCCATATTATATATTATAATAACATTTTATTTAAACTGTTTTAAACTTATCTATTTCTTCTTAACTTTATAAAACATTTCCTCATTTTTAGGCATACGCTTTTTAGGTTTCTTTTTAGTTGCTATAACTGCTAAATAATCAGTAGGTTCTTCTACTTTACCATTTATTGCATTTATTGATGGATTATCCAATCTTTTTGCTGGATTTTTAAAAGTTTTTAATTTTTTATCTCTTTTTATCTTTTTAAACATATTATAATATAACTAAATATTATAATGTCGTTAGTGTTTTTGAAGAGTGAAAACAGAGAAAGCGGTTCTACTGCTAACCCTCATAAACCCAGTAGGTTTAGTAATTATTTTACTCAACCATTACATTTAGAACCTAATTCACAAGTTGCTATGGTAAATACGAAGTTTAATTTGGCTGGTGGAACACAGTTAGATAATACTGGTAGTTTAGAAGTTCGCATAGGACAACCAGAATTAAATCAGAGTATTCAGATACCTCTACGAGATCCTTATGTAACTGAATGGGAAAATGAAACGAATACAATTGCAAGAGCAATAAATATGTTAGGTTTAGATGATGCATTTAATCATGTATATGTTGATGAAACTACTCCATCTGTTGGTGGTGTTCCAGCATCATCTTTTCAGCAACAAGATGTATTTAATGCTGGAACTAATTTTTTTTATGCAGATGGAGAGAAAAAGTGTTATGGTAGATTAGTTCAACGACCAATTAATTTAATGTTTAATCAAGGTTTTAATGCGGCTGGTGTTGTTACTGGCCCTACTATTTTTTATAATCAACCTAATGGATATGGCCCTATGCTGTCTGGTGTTAATGTTGGTAATGGTGATAATAGAATAGATTTTACTGATCTAACTCAATATGATACAACTAATGTTGCAACTCTGGGTGCTACTACTTATGGTGCTGATGCTACATTAAGACAACCACGACATGGTGGTTCATCAACTGGAACAAGTAATGCAAGTAATTTTTATAATACTAATTATGCAGCCACAAAATTAGCACGAAGTGCAATTGATTATCAGAGGGCGATGGGTGATGGGCCAGAACCAGCCAATTTAGGGTCACCAGATAATTCTATTATTGGATTTAATAATTATCTATTAGCAACACAAGATCCAGCAATCAATCCAGCAGATTATGATAGATTTTGGGGTTATAGTATGGAAACATCAAGATGTGGTATAAAACAATATGTTGGAAATCAAGCATTAAATGCAGTTCCAGAACTAAATGGTGGAGGTCACGATCTCCCCTCTGCAAAAGATTGTGGTGGTTATAATATTTATATACAAGATAGTGTATCATCTGGTGATGCAAGGAGATATTGTAATGTAGCAGATGTAGGTGCAACATTTGAAGGAAGAGTAGGACTAACAGCACACGCATTTGGATTGCATAGTGAAAAGTTCGTTCATACATGTGCTGGCCAGTTTGGAAATGCAACTAATGAATTATCTGCGGCCAGAAAAACATTTATTCAACTATGTGATATGAATGCAAGTGATGATCCATTACTTCCACAACACGCATTAGCAAGATATATTATTGGTGTTCGTTATAAATGGACTGGTAATTCACCTAATAGAAAATTAATAGCACAAGCAGAAATAATAGATCCAGAAGCAGAACCTACATATTCTGAATATGAAGCAATAGGGCCAGAATTAGATATTACTGAATTAGCAGAGGGTAGAAATACTGCTGTTAATGGAGCCCCATTTAATTTTGGAGGACAATATGATATTAATGTGCATGGAGGTGCTAATACAGAAGCATTTTTATGTTGGAGATTTAGATGGACTTCTCCATATCAGATTTCAATAGAGTTTTGTTTAGCAGTTGATGGTGTTGCTGGTTCTTATCATTTAGAAAAAGATGAACCTTATCTACCACCATCTGCAAGTGATCCTACTGCTGGTTGGTGTAAATTATATGATATGAATGTAAATGATAATGGAACAACTGGAAAAACATATTATATTAATAACTGGCACAACGGCCTTATTTTTGTAAGTTATCCAACATTAAGAGATCAGTTTAATTTTAATAAAGGATTTTATGATACACGACTTCCTAATCGTTTGCATCAGCCGGGAGTTGTAGATGCAATTAATAGTGTAGTAAAGACGGCTGACTTAAAAGATTATACTAATATGTATTATTGGAGTAAAAATAATATTCCTTATTATTCTGAACCACAGATGGTATCATTTAAAGATGATGTTGCTGGAACAACAGTTCAAAGAATGGAAAACTTTCAACAAGAAGAGTTTGATGCAACTGGTTTGGTTGAAAAAGAAATATCGTGGTTAGTAGGCCCAATTAAGGATTTAGCAGATGCTAATAGATGGAGAGCATGGGATAATTTTGATGATGATGAAGATATGTATAATGTTGGATTTCCTAATAATTTTACATTTGGTGTTGAGTTTGGTATAATCAGTAATACAAGTGCTGGTGTATTTGAATGGAGTAATGATATTGCTGGTATTGGAACTCCATTTGAACTATATGGTTTTGATGCTAATGCAACAGTTGCGGCCAATTTAGCATCATTATCTCTCCATTTTCAGTTAAGTAATCTTCCAGTTCTTTCTCAAAATGGTGTGAAAGCAACTACTAATAAAACATTTTATGTAGTTGATACATTATGTGTTGGAACTGGGGGTCACGAAGAAGAAGCACGAGAAGGTTGGTATTGTCATGAACCACGAGAGAAACTATGGATTGATTTGAATAATATAGGGCCGTTAGATTTGAATAGGCTGGATATTTTAATAAGTGACGATGATAATATTGAAATGCAAAACTTACGATATGATACCACAATCGTCTTATGTTTTAGACAGAAACCTAATAATACTGGTGCATCACCATTTCAAGGTGGAACACAGATTAATCAGAGATATGATCCATCACATACATTCTATACCAATACACAAGCACCACAGTAAATATTTTCGTTTATATATTATATTTTTTTCTCAACTATAATATATAAGGAAATGAATAGTTTAGGAGATTATAACGGAGGAAGAATGGTAAATAAAAAATTACCAAAAACATACCATACATCAGTTGCTGGGACTGATAGAAAGTTTGGAGATAGTTATGAAAGGAAGTTTAATGGAATAATTAATAAATGGTTTGATTGCTGTTTTGAAAAGGAAAGATCTGGTTGGGGTGCAATTGATTTTTTCAATAAAGAGAACAAGTTAGCAGTAGAAATAAAACGAAGAAGAATAAATAAAAATCAGTTCTATGATATTATTATTGGACTTAATAAATATAGGGCCGCAAGAAAATTAATGAGAAAAGGTTATAAGGTATATTTCTTTTGGAGATTTAAAGATAGATTATGCTTTTGGAATGTTCCAACAATATTACCAGATTATGTTAGAATACAAAAAGGTGGAACATATAGAAGGGGTGCTAATGAAACATCAGATTGTTTGTATATTCCTATGGATAAATTACATGATTGGAGAGATTTTCCATCATATATAGATTATATGGAAACTAATGAAATAGTAAATGTTTAGAAAGATTAAAAAATGTAAATAATTTTTTAATATTTTTATAGTTTATATGGACGAAGAAACTGCAAAACTATTTCCAACAGTTAATCCTAATATTAACGAAGTCATAGAAAGGGAAAAGGCAATTGATGGAGATGAGGTGATCATGCAAGAAGAACAACCAGAAGAGAAATCAACACAAAAGGATATGTTTGTGAATAAAAAGATAAAACCAAAAAAGAATGTAAAGTTTGAAGTGGAAGAGAAAAAAGAAAAGAAAGATAAATACGCACATTTGGCGGCCGCAAGACAAAAAGGTATAGAAACACGCCGGCGCAAGGCCGCCGAGCGGAAAGCACTAAAAGAAGCAGAGAAGAAAAGAAAAGAAGAAGAAAGACAAGCAAAAAGAGAAGCAACGATGGAAAGGAATAGACAAAAAGCAAAAGAAAGATATTATAAACAAAAAGAAAAGAAACAGAGTATTCCAGAGAAAATATATAAGGAAACAAAACCACAACGCAATCAACAAAATATTTCACAACAAGTAAATAATCCAGCCAATCACATGGACTTTAACACTTTTGCAAAATATATGATGAAATATGAAAATATGAAAGAAGCATATAATAAACAAAAAAGTAAAAAGAAGATAGAACCTAAAAAAGATCCAATAAAAACAAAACCTATACCACAATATAATAGTCCTAACTATCCATTAGCACATTTGTATAATCCTAATTTGAGAAACACGAATAAATATAATTTTTAATTTATTCTTTTATAATATATATAAATGAATAAAGGATCTAATTTAGATGTATTACCAGTTCAACCAATAGAAGTAGAGAAAACAAAAAATATACATGAAACTCTACCACAGATTGATAGAAATAAGGGATTTCTATTACTATTACTCGGCTCTGTTAATAGTGGAAAATCCACAGTCATAGCCAATTTATTGTTGAATAAACACATGTATGGTGGAAAGGAAAGTGCATTTGATGGAGGAACATTTGTTTTCTCTCCCAGTATTGAATTAGATGATACTATGAGATTTGTTAGAGAACATTGTGAATGTTATTCAGAATATAAACCAGAGTATCTTAAAATGATAAAAGATAGACAGATGGAATATGAAAAGAAAAAACGACCAAAAATATGTATAGTTGCAGATGATGCAGTAGGATTTTTACCACGCAGTTTCTTTTCATTTTGCACGAAATATCGTCATATCAATAGTAATTTAATGCTATCAGTTCAGAACTTTCGTTCATTATTACCAACAGCAAGATCTAATGCTAATCATGTAATTATAATGAATGGAATGGTAAATGAGCGGGAGTGGGAAAAAATATTGGAGGAATATGATAGTATATATAAGGGAACATTAACATATATGTATAAAACATTTGCAAAAGAACCATATAGTTTCTTATATTTGAAATTACGAAAAAATCCAGCAGAAATGTATAAAAACTTTGGAGAGAAATTAGATTGGAAGAAATATAGAAAAATAGCACAACAATATAAAAGTATAAAAGATTTAGAAAGTGATGATGAACGAGATGATGACTTTTAGATATTTATAATAGATATATATTTACAGTTTTTTATAAATATATATTATATATTAAATGAGTAATACACAATTAATTTATTGTAGTAAAGGAAAAGCAAGTGTATCTAATGATAGAGACGGAACATTTTTTAATGAGATTGGAAATGGTATAGTGGTAGAAGAGGGAGATGAAATAAGTGTAGAACAAGTATGTATCAATAGTATTGGGATCGGAGCAGATGTGATTGAAGTTCCAGCAAAAATACAAAATTATCCTTATTCTACTTCTGGTATGGTTTTCAATTGCTTTTACTATATTAATCAAAACTTTCGTTATATGTGTTCTGCACCACCTAATAATATGACGGCTGCTACCGATATAGTTACAACTATAACACAAGATGATTATGGATATGTTTCAGATACATATACATATCCAGCATTACCAGTTACTAATTTGGAAAGTAATAATGGTTATATAGGAACAAGTGGTGGAAGACGATTTTATGTTGGTGGATATTTCAGTAATCCTAATGAACTAAAACAAGGTGGTATGTATCCATTAAAAGCGTATGGTGGTGTTAGAGTTTTCCCAACACAAGAAGGACATTGTTTTTCATGTTTGGAAGCGAATATAAGATTTGATGTTGATGTAGGTTATGATAGTCCCAGTAATATAGCAGAAAAAATAACAGTAGATATGCATTCTGCTAATGCATCAGTTCAGTTTGGTAGAAATAATTCAACGCAGATCAACGCAAGAATATTTGGTAATTTTCAGAATGCAATCCCACAGATGGCTGTATTAGATGAAGATTGTTGTAGCACAAGTATTAATGGATTGGCTGGTTTATATACAACAACACCAGCATCATATAATTTTTATGGTGCATTATTCGCAACAGATAATCCTTTTTATTTGATATATGGAAGTAGATTGTT
>CETF01046923.1_pt1 | contig 17589 bp, 32 predicted proteins | sample 326991 | NCBI WGS metagenome assembly CETF01 (sample SAMEA2622331, study PRJEB7988) | marine metagenome | biome: marine biome (ENVO:00000447); feature: surface water layer (ENVO:00002042); material: "saline water (ENVO:00002010), including plankton (ENVO:xxxxxxxx)" | depth 5 m | reverse complement strand
TAAACGGCAGATTGATATCTGTCTGGAGCGTGCTGGACAGTTCGATCTTTGCTTTTTCTGCTGCCTCTCTCAGTCTTTGCATGACCATGGAATCATTACTAAGGTCAATGCCGCTCTCCTTCTTAAACTCCGAAACCAACCACTGAATGATCAAATTATCAACATCGTCGCCACCCAAGTGAGTATCCCCGTTGGTGCTGATGACTTCGATCACACCGTCTCCGATTTCCAATATCGAGACATCAAACGTGCCGCCGCCGAGATCGTAAACCAAAATCTTCTTATCGTCTCCACGGTCCAAACCATAAGCGAGAGCAGCGGCAGTAGGTTCGTTGATTATCCTCTTGACGTCTAAACCCGCAATCTTACCTGCATCTCTGGTTGCCTGCCTTTGGGCGTCATTAAAATATGCGGGCACAGTGATGACTGCCTCTGTGACTTCAGTGTTCAGATATGCCTCTGCTGAAGACTTCATGTTGATCAACACCTGAGCACTTATTGTCTGGGGCGCTAGTGCCTTGCCGTCTACCATAATCTCACACATGCCCTGGTTGGACTGGCGGACCTCAAATGGTACGCCCTGGATATCCTTCTCTGACTCGTCAAATCGCATACCAATAAACCTTTTTGCAGAATAAATGGTATTCTTGGCATTGGTCACTGCCTGTCTCTTTGCTGGGTTTCCAATGATGGTCTCTCCACCAGAATATGCAACCACTGATGGCGTTGTTCTTGAACCTTCCATGTTTGTAATCACCTTTGGTTCAGAACCTTCCATCACTGCGACACACGAATTGGACGTGCCCAGATCTATCCCTATAACTTTACTCATTGTTTTCTCCTTCTGGTATAGTGTCATATAAATATATACACGGAAAGGGTCTTGTCAACCCCGAGTTCTCCATTTTTTCATGTTCCATTCCCTCTATGATTTTGTCTAACTTATCCTTTAGGGAATCTTTTTTCTTTTTTTCCAGAATCTTTATCTTTTTTTCCAAAAGCGAAAGTTCCTGTTCGAGATGAGAAGCATACATAAAACTGAAGATCGCACTGAGTGCCAGTATCAGCATCATGATCGTAAACAAACTTCGTATTCTTTTTTCTCTATTTTGCAAAGTTTGCCCTGCTAATAGTTTTTAGATGCTTGGCGCGCACCCAGCGCGCCTTGTCTTCATGCAGCACCCTAACAAGACAAGTGTACTCATCAGGGTGCCACCTATAAAGTTCTGGAGACGTCATGTGGGCGTTGATAAGTCTCGTCTCGGTCACTACACCGATAGACGTTCTACTATCCTTCGTTGGATAGGGCAGGTTTATCTGAACCAGATCTCCTATGTCGAACTGCTGCCTAATCATCCCTTATACTCTATCACACCTTGAACCAACAATCAAGCACTTATTTTCAAAAGATTCCATCATAGTCGTCATCATCAAAAACAAAGTCAAGATTGTAGGCGAAAGATTCCCTTCTTTCTTCCACATCCTGCACTTCTTTTAATGAATTTTTCTTGACCTTTTCCAGCAATGATTTCCTGAGAGTCTGAGTCTTGTCATGCCTCTCGATCAGACCTGCTGCCTGAGCAAGCATTTGAGTCTGGTCACCACCGTGGTAAACACGGATCTTGTCACCGCTTTCCAAAGTAAGCACTGGATCGCAATTCTTGACCTGTTCATGAGTTACAAACCTGTACAAATTGTAACTCCTGGAAACCAGGCGAGTCGAACCATATTTCCCGTACACGTTGTACTTCAACAAGAACTTGCCGGTTCTGCTATCCGCTTCGACAATTTCGCGGTGCTCACCCTTCAAAAAGGAAACAGACTTTACTTTCCTAGACATACCACTCACTCCCATTCATTGTCCGAGTAGCACACATGCACGTCCTCGCAAACATGCTTGCTCCTGGTTTCGTTAGTGCATCCGTTTCTACCACAGACCTCGACCGAATAGTCTTTGTAATAGCAATCATATTCGGTGTGAGAATAGTTATTATCGTCTGGCTCGCAGTCGTCAGTCAGTGGACACCCAGTACAAAGCACAATTGCGATGAACCCCAATAAAAATTTAATGCTCATGTCTTTCTCTCTAAACAATCTTTTTTACAATTTTTGCCGTCTTGCCAACGACATAAAGACCAGTCAATGCCCCCACCGTCAAGACCGCTGCGGAGGCAAGTGGTACAGCAAGTAGCAAAAAGTCAGGACCCATCATATGTCTACCCTTTAGCATTTAATAAGTAATCTCCATTGTCTTAATTCTATCGCAAAAAATTCTATTCTTTTTTCCAACCCTTCCATTGGATTTCCTAATCAGGAAACTTAATGGCGGTTCACACCATTCTTCGATCTTTGAGATATACACGAGGCAGTTTCCAGAAGTTTCAAACCTATAAAACATTCCCGTCATGCCATTGACGTTGTGACCCCATACCATGTAGTCCTCAACGAACAGAACATTTTCGCCCATCTTCATTTCTTTTTCTTTAGGAGTTTCCACCTAGACTCCTTCCACCATCTTCTGTACCCGTGACGACTCAGAACATAGATTTCCCCCTTCTCTCTGTTTGTATCCAAAACGATACCAGCATCGAGTAGGGCGCGATATTTCGTAGTATTTGTCAGATAACATACAACCAAATCACCTACCATTAGTCTGTACTTTTTATGTTTCACACACTAAATAGTGCGCTACTAACTCTGTTACCAGGCATCCATATGAAGATACCCATCATATGGATCTTTCTTTTTCCTAATCCTTGAAAATTTTCGACTCTTTTGACCTAATGTGTCTTGCGACGTCATGACAAACCTGAAGTCTTTCCTCTTCGGTTTCAAAACAATAGCGCTCACTTTTTTCCAAAACCTCACGAACTGCAATAAAAAGTCTTTCAAAATCATTCTCTGCCTCATACATGCTTTTAGAGTCTAGGTTGTCAATGGCAAACCCTCTTGAAACACCTGTAGATGTCTCTGATGTCCAGTGATATCCCTTGCCGTCCCTAATCTCCCTGTCCATCCGCCACCTCAGATGCCGCGTCTATTAGTAGGTCTGCGAGTTCCATGGCAGAATCTACGTCTATCTCCATTTCAAAATTTCCCAATGTGATCATCACGTTCTCATTCCTCGTATCTATCACCACCATCAAAGAATCCCCTTCTCCGGTAAATGCGTAAAACTTGTGCATTCCTTCCTCTTCTTCTCGATAAGATCTTGCCGACGATTATCGATGCAAATATAGAATACCCCAAAACATATATGATGTCAAGTATAATCTGCTTCATTCTAAAAATCGTAGTTAGTTATCAGTAGTTCTTTTCTTTCTTTTTGGTCTTTCATGTACTCGCCAGTAGACCTCATGGTATAAGTCAGATCCCAAAGAGTCTGATTGTATTTCGAGAATCTGTTCCTGATCTGCTCGTTGTTGTTGTAAGTAATCATAAACTTGTGATCCTCTCGGATGGTATCGCATTGGTTGGCAAACAATTCATGATCGAACCCGATGTGCATTTTACCAGACTTTCCATACAATGCATTAGTCTTTTTCTCTTTACCCTTCAGTATATCATAAGGGGGATCAAAGAACAAAAAGGAATTAGAAGGCAAATCCTTGAGCACATCGACATAATCCATATTAGTTATCCGAACACCCTGGATTGCTTTTGAAACCTCTGACAACCTCTGTATAGAGTTGTCTGAGAAGTTCTGCATACTCGCTTGAGCAGAAAAGGTTCCCGACTCAGTAAGTCCAGAGAACGAACACTTGTTTAGAATGAAAAAACAAACTGCGCGATCTAGGTCGGACGTTGTAGTTTTGATCCTGTCTTTTGTCTCAAGGAACATCTCTTTTGCGTTCTTGGTAATTCTCTTTGTGAGAAGCAAGCGATCCTGCTTGGGCAGGTCCATTTCTTTTATTTGAGATTTTGTGATAAGTTCTCTTGATCTATTCTTTATAGTCTGAAGAGAATCTACAAGATTGTCTGGTTGGTCTCTCAGGGCAACCCAAAAACAGTAGAGATTAAAATACAGGTCGTTAATCCAATAGTCTCCTTCTGGTTTATCCTTCTTTGTTGACAAAAAAACCGAACCGCCGCCCACAAACGGTTCGACGAAACTAGAGTAATCTTCTGGCATTTTTGGTTTCAGATACTTTAGTGCCCTGCTTTTACCACCAGGGTATCGGAGTGGTGTCTTAAAATTCATACTATCCTTCCCATTTTTCAATTATAACATATGCGCCATCGAGGTTGGTGCTGAGTGGTGAGATCATCCACCCATATTCCTTCACTATACTTTTCACGATCTCTTTCATTTTATCTGATTTTCCAGTGACTATTGTACATGGTAGTTCTACAAAGTTTAAGAACCTTCTTACCTTTTCTGCCACATCTTGATGTCTCACCCTATGAAGGTCAAGGGTCCTCATCTTTCTCTGCTTTCTTCTGTGCTTCGTTCCATTTGCATACTTTAGACTTACCTTGTCCGCTTTGCTGTCTAGGTACTCCCAAAGTCTCTTTTTTTTGATCTTAGCAACATGACCATCATAAAAATAGTAATAATAGTTTCTGGTTCTTTTGGTAACTATCCCAACGCCGGCACCCGCAATAATAGCATCTCCTTTGCGGATATTAAAAAGATACTTCAAAAAAAACTCCTTTGTAATATGATAAAATATACCACAGAGTTCAAACGAAGTCAAGTCTTTTTTCGAGAAATAATCACAAGATCTTCAAAATATACCCAATGCTTACTATTTTGCCACAACACCAGAGTCTTTCCAACTTCGTTCAGTTCCTGAAGAACCAACGCGACTTGAGGAAAACAATCCTGCGACATCCCTCTCCTGAATGCCACAAGATCTCCTTTTCTCACGTATGACAAATCGAGAGATCCCCTTCATCTATCAACGTGTAAGTGAACCTATTGCTATACATCTCGGAAGAGTCATGACATGTACTCATAAACTCTTCAAAATCCTTGCTGCTTTGGAAGACTTGGCATCCAGCGCTGACGCCGCCGGTATGCTCTCGATCATCAGGTCCCGCGTGCTTATGAATGTTTATCCCATACCAACCACTGTCATGATCTCCGGTGTAGTCCGCAACTGAATCTCTGTTGTTGTCTCGCCAAACCTTAACTGTGCCGCCACGCTGAATGAGTGCCGTGTAGGTCTTGTGTGTGCCAATGATGTACGCCCCAACATACTGGTTTGGTACCAGGATCGCTGTTCCCTTTTCGTTTATAGGTCTTCTCAAGATTCTGGGTCCTGGTTCTGTCGTAATGATATATGTATCAACAACCCAAGATCCATCAATCTTATACATGACATTCATCGTGTCATCAAAAACATCTGCCGCACCGGAAGAGTTTCTTACCCCCACGATATTGAGGTTGTAATCCCCTCTCTCAAAAAAAACATACCCCTTAGAACTGAAAGCGTCCTTGAACTGGTTCACGATCAGTTCCGCTTGCAAACCTGATACTCTCGCCATTTTATATCCCCTCTTAAAATTTTGTACTGTCTATAGAATTAGGTGCAAGACTTTTCTTTTTGTGATTGAATTCAAAATAATATGCACCGTTTTCATCATCAATCTCGCAGTGATTGGTCCAAGATGTCTGAACTAGATGGTTCTGACTGATAACAAAATGTGTTTTGGTTCCCTGGTATCATACATGCTTCCACACAGGGACCACCATGGTGAGGTGACGAAGGATTCCAACACAACCACTCAGAGTATGTCCGGTTGTCTTTTGCTGTTTCCACGTCTTGAGGCATCACACAGTCTCCCTCTTCTCTCTGCATCTCCATCGTACTATCACACGATAGGGATATCAATATAAAAATTAGTATTATCTTTCTCATAAAGAAAGTATATCATCACCTGCAAACTATTTTAAGTATTTTATCCAAGCAAATCTTTTTCTGTTCCTTAAATATTCCTCGTTGGATTCGTTTGAGTACGCCTCAATCTCAAAAGGGATCACTCGATACGCCTCTGATCCACTCTTGGTCTTCACGAGTGCACGCAACCAGAACACGACATATAAAAGAAAGAACCCCAAAAACAACAATTCCAACTGCTGCTGGAAATGTATTGTTTCGTGTCTCCTGGTTTGTGGTTGCAACTTTCCTCTGCAAAAAACCAATGGACCGAGGGCGATTGCCCAAATGTCTATAGGTGACAAGTACGATAAGATTTTTGGCACTACACTGTTCTCTATAAAAAGTGGTTTAAGATTCTTCATTGTTTTTTCTCCTAATTGATTCCTCTACCTTTATTAACCAATTACTTGAAACCCACCCTTGAAACTCTGTCTCCTTGACGCTTTCTGTGTATTTTCTAAAAAAAGACTCATACCTAGTTCCTGGTACCATACGCACCAACGCTCGGTACTTGGTGGTGAGCGCGTCGGGTTTCCTGGAGAACTTCAAAACTACAGCGATCCACTCTCTACCGTACAAAATATGGTTAACCAGATCACCTACCTTTATTTCTCTCTTTTTGAAAATTGTTGTCAAGTTTCCTTTCCACCCCATCTTCCTGCCTCACTTGTTCATCTATACTCTTGTTGGTATAAAACGTCACAATGCCCAGCAGAATCAAGCAAAAAACCCACAAACAGATAACAACTCTATTAAACACACTGATCACCCAACGTAATGTATCCTATATAAATAGAGTATCGCAGTTATTATTGCCGCGAACAGTTTTAGACCCCAATTATGAAGAAGATAGCGAAAGACTTTTTCTAACATCTACACACCTAAGTCATCGTAGTTTGTGACAGAAACTATCTCAGTCAAGTCATAAGTCAATTTAGAGACGATGTCACTTCTATTTCTAGACTTCGCTTCAATCACCAGATCTCGAATCTTGAGAAAACATTTTTCTGCGTTTATGTAGTATTGGTATGCGGAAATCACAGACTTGGCAATCGCTCCAGATACCGATTTAGACCTGCCAACAAAAACCATTGGCGTCTTGCAGGCGTTTGAAAGACTTATTCGAACTTCGCACTTTGCGTTTGCGCCGGAATCTTTACGTTGCCACGATCTAAACTTTGTGACAACGTCGAACTCTTCAAACCTGATTGTCTTCAGCGACTGAAAGGTTTCGCAATAGTGCAACATCAGGGCGTCGAATATGCTTTCAACTGCCCCAGAACCAGTGTGTGTCAAAGTTTTCTTTGTACCGTTTTCTTTCAGGTACACCGTGCACTTGCAGACCTCACCACTAATATCCTCTTCTATCTTCAGTCGCAAGGGATCAAGCAGTATCAACTCATCCTTGAGGTAACTACTGATAAGAGAAAAGATGTCCTTCCTTTTCTCTTCATCTATTATTTTCATACTTATGCGTCGAACCTCTCCAGTCGAGACGAGACCTTAAAAAGTCTTGAGACACCAGAGACTCTTTTCAGACTCTGTAATATCTCCACTTTTTTTCTTTCTGGGGACGCTGGGACTCCGACTGGAGATGGGACAAACTTTACGCTCAGTGCTGCGATATACACATTTGGAGCGACTGACTTGGAGTTACCCACAGTATTCACGATTGTTATCGAGGGCAGGGCGCGGATGTCCGTCAAGATACTCTCCAAAGATCTTTCCGCATCTGTATACTGCATCATGCAATAAAACCTATATATTCCCTTTTGCCTTGACCTCTCTTCTGCTTCCGATAAGGAGTTTAGATAATCTTGTATTTCTTTTTTTATGTCTTGACTCAATTTAAGCACCATCCATGATATAAATTAAATAGTAAAAAGGCGGCAAAAAATGCCGCCTAGTTTTAGTTTGCATGATCAATCTACATTAACCGATCACAATAGAGACCGGTTTCACCTCTGGTCTCTGGGGAACCTTGATGGTTAACAGTCCATTTTCAAACTTCGCTGCTGCGCCGGACAGGTCCAAATTATCATCGTAGTTCACATAGGTTCGTGAAAAGTTTCTGCGTGCGATGCGGGAACGCTTGTTATTCTCATCCTCGACAGTACCTGTAACGGTGATTGTCCTCTTGTCTGGTTGCACGTCCACATTTAGTTCCTCCCTTGTAAAACCTGCAAGGGCAAACTCCAGAATTGTTGACTCATCATCATTTTGGTATATATCAGCGACCGGATATCCCTGAGTCGATGCCCTGAGATGGTTTGGGAAATCACTGAAAAACGTGTCTACCACGTTGTTAATCACGTTGTGACCTAGTAGTCCAGGTCTGTATGTAGTAATTGCATTCATTTTATTTTCTCCTTTTTTAAGCAAGTGCTGCAATATATGCATGACCCTGCCCTTAATAGCAACAAGATCATGTATATATTATAAACACCACTGGGTGACATGTCAATAAAAAACTTGGATTAAAATAATAATTATTGCCAAGGTTAGACAAATAAAGGTCTTTGGTGCAAAGATCGACTCGCCCAAGAGAGCCCAACTAAGGACGCTAAAAACTAAAATGCCTGCGCTGGATCCGATAAATCTGGCAGACCAAACTGAATTGAATTCTTCCGCTGCGAACTTCCATGCGTGCCAAAAAAACAAACTTGTTGGTACACCAAAGATGAATGCAACCAAGATGAATCTGTCCTTCCACCATTCCGACAAGAATTGAGAATTTAATTGAAACCATGCTATAGTTTGAGCGACCAAAAACAGGGACACTATCACTATATAACTTCTCATTCTATTGTAACTCTATGATAATATTATTGTTTACAAGTGCTGTTTGATAGTTGCTCAAAGTTATCAGGAGTTCTGAAAGTACCGTTGCCGTAGTGGTATCAATCTGAACTGTGCCAGAGTCCGTAGGGGTTTGCTCCAAGTATCTTCCACCATCCACTGCCCTCACTATCGCTCTAGCGGCAAGATAAGCATCGTGAATGGCGGACTTTTGAACCTCAGAATATTTTACAGTCTCCGTGTAATAGTCTTTTAGCAGCAGATCTAATCTCGTCTGATAGTTACTTGCCACCTTGTAAAAAGACTTGAGTGCTGATAGTGGGTAGTCTACGCTACTTCGTTTTTGGGACATTCTTGCCCTCGCTCCAGAATTTACGATTCTTTCTTTGCCGAGTTATTAGAAGTGCGCTTAGGCACTTCCCTCCGCTATGTTCAATTATTTTCCCCTGATATGGTTCAAGTAGTCCATACAGCGGTTGAGGTTTTTTCTTCTGATACTTTCTTCGTGGGGGTGGCACATTCAAGTATTCGACACACCCATCTAGCACCTCCTGATCCGTTGCGTCTGCACTCAGACTCTCAAAGTCCAGATCTATATATACTGCGACGACCCAGCAGGCATTTCCATAACCAGGAATATTCCAAAAACTAGAACCATGGTATCTTCCAAATCTTTTCTTAACACTTGAGATGCCAACGTATTCATCTATCTCTCTAAGGTTACACTCAATCATTATCTGCGTCTTTCATTAGTTTTTCAAGATCATCAAACCCCCCAACAAACTTTGTCAATCCAGACACAGTATCGTTCTCAACAATAATTGGGACAGTGTAATGTTGATAAAAATCTTTCAGTCTATCAATAAACTTTTCATCACCGTCGTGATCAAAGAAGTCGTACAATTTATTATTCTCATACAAAACCTCACACGCTCGGATACAATAAGGGCAAGATTTTCTGCCCCATATGTAATACCTCTTTGGATTATCCATTTAGAATCTCTTTACTGTTACCTTGGATCTTGCTCTTTATGCTTGCGACACTTCCCTCCACCAACTTTGAAACACTTGAAGCGCCAGTGTCTATAACAATTCTAGAAACCTCCTGACCTTGAATCGAATCATGGGACTCAAGGAGGACGATGCTAGAAGGGTTTACGACAAAACTCTTTTTTATTATCTTATCTGCCGGGAAAGATCCCTGAAGAGTCCTTTCTATTTGCAAAGTCCTCCTGATCTCAGTTAGCGTTATCATCTGATTCTCCTATGAACTCTACGGGTTCGCTTGAGATTGTCGAAAGATAACCTCTTGCGATGCCCCTTGCGTCTTCCAAGGTTGACTGTATCGATATCAACCTCTCTTGAAGGTCGGCAATGTTCTTGATTAAGTTGTCCGATATACCGTTCTCTTCTTTGATCAATTGCCCTACAACATCGCAAGCGGTCAGACCAGAAGAAATCCCCTCCAGCAGTCTATGGACTTCCGAGGGAACTTCCTCCAGTTCCACGGTGTAAGCAACAGTTACTCTCATATTACCTCTCTTCAAAGGGACCTAAGAATGAATGCGCATATCAACCCAACCATTGAGGTGAACAGGGTCCATATCATCTTTGAAGAAGTATTCTTCCAATTCTCAAGCGCCTTTAGTCTTGCATACAACCCCTCGTCAGGATTGTAGACTGCTTCTTTTATCTTGTTGATGTTTTCCAACATCTCTTCTTGTTTTTCTTTTACGCCATCAATGTTTGTAATCAGGCGATCAAACTTAATTTCTAAATCAACCAAAAAATCTTTGTTATCATCTTGAGACATAGTGCAACCCTCCCCCTGTAAATAGGGGTATGTCCTTGTTATGTCTCAACAATCGCATTGCTTGTCATAATAAGAGTGCAAGCAACAGACACCGCGTTCTGCAAGGCGCATCTTGTGACTTTTGCAGGATCGAGTACGCCCTGCTCTAGAAGATTTACCATGGTGCCATTAGCAAAATTGATACCATAAGAAGAATCTTTTACGTCCTGCAACCTCATGAAGCATACCTCTGGAGACATGCCAGCATTACGCGCCATAATTGAGATAGGTTCTTTCAAGGAGTCCTTGAGTATCGTATCACCCACGGTCCCAGACTCTAGATTGTTTGCCAAGTTATACAAGGTTACACCGCCGCCAGGAACGATACCCTCCTGTTGAGCAGAACGTACCGCCTCCAGGGCATCCTCAATGCGATGCTTCTTCTCTATCATCTCTACTTGTGTTGCTGCACCAACGCGGATAACAGCGATTCCCGAAGAGAGTCTTGTGATTCTAGACTGCAATCGCTCTGCCTCGTGCATGTTCTGAGTTTGTGCAATCTCTTCCTTTATATCTTCAATCCTCTTCTCCACCTCTGATAGGTCACCAGAACCATCTACAACTGTGGTGATACTCTTTGCCACCTCAACATTTCTAGACGTCCCAAAATCAAGAAGAGTGATATCAGTAAGACAGTGCCCTTCCGACTTACGGAAAAACTTTGCCCCAGTAGAGAGCGCAAGATCAGACATAATGCTTCTGCGCTCTTCTCCGTATCTAGGTGCTTTAACTGCTGCGACCTTCATTGTCCCTCTTACCGTGTTCATAATCAGTGCAGCAAGTGCTTGACCCTCTATGTCGTCAGCGACGATTACCAGCGGTTTATTTTCCCTAGCAACAATCTCAAGCGCCGGGAGGATCTGCTCCACTGTTTCCAGTTTTTCGTCCGTGATAAGAAACATTGGGTTGTCGTACCTTGCGACCTTTCTTCTCTCGTCGGTGACAAAGGCACCGGCGGCATAACCAGAGTCGAAGCGAAACCCTTCGACGAGGTCTAGACTTGTCTCTAGAGACCTTGCCTCTTCTACAGTGATTGATCCATTCTTTCCTACACGGTCAACAGCAGTAGCAACAAGGTTGCCAATCGCATCATCATTGTTTGCAGATATTGTTGCAATGTGAGCAATGTCCTCTTCTGAAGAGATTGGTTTTGCAAGTTCAGACAACCTATTCAGAACCTTCTCCGCACTTGATTCAATTGATCTCTTGACCTCAATGGGCGATGCGCCAGATCGAATATGCCTCGTGGCAGTATTGAATATTGCCCTTGTAAGGACGGTGGATGTCGTTGTGCCGTCGCCAGCATCAGTATTGGTTTTCGCAGATGCCTGCTTAACAACCGTGGCACCAGCGTTCTCGATTGGATCATCCAAGTCCACAAACTTAGCAACAGTTACACCATCTTTAGTGATGATTGGATTACTGTCTTTGCTTTGTAATAGAACATTTTGACCCTTGGGTCCTAGAGTTACAGACACATAGTCTGCTAGTTTGTTGACGCCCCTAGAAATCCTATTCCTAAGACCATCACCGTCTTCAAGTATTTTAGTCATGTTTTCCTCACTTTGTATGATTATATTATAAACACTAGGAAAGTGTTTGTCAATGATAAAGTTTATTTTTTCTGAATTTTTCTGGCGGCAGTGCGTGCTTTTTCTGCTTTCTTTTCTGCGGTCTTTGCCTTGGAGTCAGTCTCCTGATCAGTTCCAATCAACTCCCTAACAGCGTCGATCAACTGCTCTGTCTCATCAATTAGCGAATTGAATTTCTGATTCACATATGATGCAACTTTTTCAGATGTTGGAATAACCTGAGATATATCCATTGAACCTATTGGAGATGCTGTGAGAGTTACTCCACTCTTTGTAACGCCGGTACCCGAATTGGCAGCGCTTACATACGACAAAGCAAATTGTCCGTCAGAAGATGCATCCTCTAACTTTAGATTAACATCATAAAAAGACAATTGGTTTTTATCCTGGATCTTTCTTGCTATGACGTAATCCACACTTCCGCCAGCGGAGGCGAGAAGTCTTCTTGATCCTTCAATCTTTGCCTTCTCTCCTATGAGTTTAAGAGACAAGCGTTGTCCAGTCTCTGAAACAACATCTTCCAGACTGTCCTTTGTGCTGGTTTCCACCTTCATGTTGAAAAGGAGGGCGAACAACCTCTCAAACAAACTACCAGCAGATGAAGGATTGGCGTTATTAACTAGGTTGTAAAGCAATCGCATTAGACGAACTCTGCTCATAAGTTCGGGTACAGACTTCCCTTCAAGATCCAAATCTTGCAGAGATCTATTGAGTTCGATTAGATTTCTGATACCTTGCTGGATATCTTTAGACTGATCGACACCAGAGCGTTTGGCGACTGCGATCATCTCTTTGTAGTCCTTGTCATCAATATCTTCGTCTCTGCTGATGAACTTGGCATCTAGTTTCAAGTCCAAGAATGCAGGGAACTTCTTGTACTCGGTCTGCTCTTTCAACACAACAGGGCGCGAAAACTTCTCAATCAAATTCACAACTTCTGAAAAAATATCTTGATTACTCATATAACTTACCTCTATATAATTATGTCGGCAATTCCGTATTCGACTGCTTGTTCGGCGGATAAATAAACATCAATCTGCTTCTTCAAAAGAGATTGAATTTTTCTCTCTGTCATCTTGGTCTCAGTGGCAAGACATTTGATGTACCTTTCTTGAATCCACCGCATCTCTTCTATCTCGTTCTCTATGTTAACCAAGGAACCCTGAGACCCTCCCAAGATGGAATGAATCATTACACGGCAATTTCTTCCTATCTTCCGATGACCCTCGGTACCTGATGCGAGCAACAGGACACCAGCAGACATAACCTTGCCATGACCAACGGTTTCAATCGTAGTCTCTTCCCTGACTGCTCTCATGGTATCATGAATGGAAAACATTTCCGCTGCGCTACCGCCATAAGTAGAGACTATCATCTTTATTGGTTTTTTGAGAATCAATGTCTCTTCTGGATCTTCCGCGCTCTCTTGTTGATAATACCCATTCTCGTTCAAGTAGTATAAAGCGTTGACCGTTTCTTCGCCCATTTTCTCGCTAACATCACCGTATAGACTTATGGTCCTTGGATAGTCGCGCTGCGGTTGTGAAGGTTGTTCTATGTTGTTGATTATAACTACTGGTTGACCTTCTGGGGTTTCGGCAATGGAAATATCCTGTTCTACATCGTCATTGATATTACTTTGACTTTGTTGACTTTCTTGGTCTTCCTCGCCTTTTTTTGCTGATCTCTTTGTATTTTCCTGTTCTATCGTTGTATTCTTTGACATCAATTTCTAATTCCTTTGCAAAACTTAACCAATCTTTTTGAGATTGAAAGATCTTCTCAAAAATTAGTACGGTCTCCTTGCTCTTGGTGCCGTACCCCTCACCAACAAGTTTGCCACCGATGAGTCGCGACAACTTGTTCATCTGTCTCTTGTCCTCTACACTTAACTGCAACCTGTATACGCAACTCTTATCTTCTAGTTTGCGAAACATCCACCCAACTAAATTAGCGTTCATTTGCCTCTTCCTTTTTCAACCTGTTCATTGCCTCATTCCATGTTCTATATCTATTTACTCTCACAATTGAAGATGGTGCTGTATTCACCATGTTCTTTATAGCAGTCTCCCTCCACATTGTCAATACATTTTGGTCTTTTTTTGCCACAGCGAGTATTCGATCCTCATCAACGCCTGAGTCTTTCATTGAACGATACTTCATCTTCATAGTGAGAACCATATCGTGATCCAAGGCACGGTAAATCTTCAACGCTGATATCTCCACCTTGCCATACGATTCACTGTACTCTGCTACCCGGAAGGCACCAGCAGCAAGTCGATAAGTCAAAACACCGCTAAAATAGTATAGTAAAAAATGATATATACTTTCTTCCATTAATATAGTATACCAACCTCTGCTACAAAAGTCAACAACAAAAAACCCCCCTTGAAATTAAGGGGGGTCTTTTTATGAGCAAGTATCATTTATCTTAAGAGTTCTTGAGTTTCTCAGATACTAGTCTCTTTAGAACCCTCTTGCTGACCTCATTTACGAGAGAGTCAATGTCGAACTGTTCTTCCATTGCCTCTTCATCATCTTCCTCTTCTTCTTCTCCGGGGAGTTCTTCGTCGCCCATATCCATATCGGCAGGTTCATCCGCATCCATACCCATGTCAGCAGGTTCCTCTGCACCCATGTCGCCGCCTTCCATTGACGCAGCAATCTTCTCGCCTAATCGCATAAGAAGTTCTGCCTCTTCAGCGGTGATGGTAGCAGTGCTGTCTTCAGCATCCATTGCACCTTCTTCGTCACCATCTGGACGGTCACCGTACATGCTGCTGCCATATTCCTCGATATCGTCGGACTCTTCAACGGTCTCTTCTTCTTCGTTTACAGTCTCTTCAGACTCGGTAGTTTCTTCTACAACTTCCTCAGTACTTGCCTCTTCGATCACCTCGTTGTTTGTTTCAGTGGTCTCAGTAGTCTCGGTAGTCTCAGTAGTCTCAGTATTGTTTTCGTTAATCTCTTCCTCTGTCTCCTTGATCAATTCAGCGAAAGTGCCAGGAATCGATGCAAGTTTCATGAAACGTCGGATAGTCGCCTCGTTAAGTAATGTTTTCTTGCTCATAGTAGTTTTAACTCCTTTAAAAATATCAAAAACTCACTCCTAATTAGTATTATTTATTCAAAAAAGTTTCTTTTATTGCATATTCTAGATAGTTTTTTCATTGCTTGTGTCTCTAACTGCTTGACACGTACAAAACTTATGCCCAACCTTTTGCCGACCTCCTCCAAGGTCATTGCTCCATTTTTTCTAATCGCTTCGTATATACAGTTATCATCTTCTGGAGAGTCTATCCAGGATCTGTCTGTTTCTAATTTCTCTTTCTTTTCTTTGTCTGTCATATTTCCCCATGTTCTTGCGCGATCATATCAAAGATGTCTTCAAGTTCATCCTCAGTAAGCGCAAACTTTTTTTGTAATTCCTTTCCTTTCTGTATTAGGTTTCTTGTTTTCTTCTTCTTGTTCCTGCCTCGGTGGGTCACCTTTGCTTTCATCTTTTCTACGACTTCAAGCATGTCCTCGTCCTTATCCAAATACATTTGTATCAAAGACGTAAAGAAGGTTTGTTGTGAAAACCCATCATGCCTAAGACGGATCCTCAAATCAACGTGCCTCTTGTCTAGAATGTAGAACGTCAAACTCTTGTAATCTGTGCCGTACTTTTCGTAGTACTTGCTCATAGGTCCCTATTCATTATGTGAGTAGAGGACTCGACCTGAGAGGCGGAAGTTTGAATAATGAACTCTCTATTAAGTTGCAACTCTCTTATGTTGCGCGCTCCTGTGTAGGACAGTCCACTCCTAATATTCTGAGAAATATCAGAGAGCACCAGGTCGACGGGTCCTTTGTATGGCACTGTTGTCGCGACACCCTCCAAAGAATTAGCAACACCTTTCCATTCCTCCTGCGCCTCTCTAGATGCCATGCCTCGATATGACTTGAACGATTTGCCACTCGTGCTCTGCATTAAGGAACCAGGAGTTTCGGTGGTACCCGCGAGCATCGACCCAAGCATTACGAAGTCTGCGCCTGCTGCCAATGCCTTAACTATATCTCCTGCAGTCTTTACCCCACCGTCAGCAATTATTGCGGCAGGCACGATGCCCTCTGTATCCTCGCGGACACCGTGACGAATAACGTCTCTCTCCATTGCACAACCCAAGACGGACCACAAAGTCGGAACTCCGTGACCTGTTTGGATTCTGGTGGAGCATATAGAACCGCCGCCGATGCCAACCCTAACGGCATCTGCCCCCCAGGAGGACAAATCATAGTAACCCTCTGGTGTGGCGACGTTACCTGCGATCACTGTTACCGTGTCGGAAAAAACATCTTTAAGTCTCTTTATGGCAGTCTCTACGTTTGAGTGATGCCCATGGGCAACATCGATACATATATTCTTTGCACCGGAACCGTGCAGAGCAAGGGCGCGCTCTACATAATCACCGGTCACACCAACCGCAGCACCAATGTTTGCTGCGCCTGACTTGACAGCATCTCTCACAATGGCGCACTGCTCCTTCAGTGAGTTGTATCTATGCACAATGCCCATGCCACCTGCCTTGCTCATTGCAGATGCCATCCTTGCCTCAGTCACTGTGTCCATTGGACTAGACAAAACTGGCAATGACAAGGTTGTTTGACCCATTGACGAGAGAGTTTCTATCTCTCTTCTAGACTCTATGTCTGATCTCTTGGGTACCAATAGTACGTCATCGAACGCTAAAGTGTTTCTAAACATTTGTTTCTTCCTTGTATTTCTTAAAGTCTTTTATTATTTCGTGCGCTTGGTTCCAACAATCAGGGCAATAAAGGTTTACTTTGTTCTCCTTCTTTCTGACGGCAACGACCCAGGATCTTACCTGTTCCTTATTGTTCTTATCAAAAGGCGCTTCACAGACGAGACATTCATCACCAATCTTATCGAACATGGTGAGTTGCTCCTGCATCTTCTTTTCGGCATCCTTCGTCTTCTTTCTCTGAAGTTTTCTCTTGATTGATGTCATGCTATTCTCCGGTCGAACCCAGAGCACCTGATCCTCGGTCTGTGTTGCGTCCATAAATATTATCTTCAGATATCTCGACCATAAGCGGTTTGGAAACCTCAATGAAAACACCCTGTGCCAACTTCACCCCAGGTTCAATAACCTGAGTGCTCGTTCCGATGTTGTGAAGGTTCACAAATATCTCACCTGTATATCCCTGGTCTACAACACAAGCGCCTGTGACTAGAGATCTCTTCGCTGCCACGCCTGACTTGTTCATAATTTGCAACATGTGATCGCCAGGTACCTGCATCTTAATTCCCGTACCCAGGATTGCGGATTGTCCTGGTTCTATGGTCGCTGGCAAGTTATCCTCTGGGGCGAAAAAGAAATCCATCCCAGCGTCTGCGATGTGTGCACGCTCTGGGACTTTTGCACCCTCTCTTACCTTGTATACTTTTACTTTCTTT
>CETF01054129.1_pt1 | contig 17611 bp, 27 predicted proteins | sample 326991 | NCBI WGS metagenome assembly CETF01 (sample SAMEA2622331, study PRJEB7988) | marine metagenome | biome: marine biome (ENVO:00000447); feature: surface water layer (ENVO:00002042); material: "saline water (ENVO:00002010), including plankton (ENVO:xxxxxxxx)" | depth 5 m | reverse complement strand
GTGTAGTCGTTCTTGTTCTTGACTATGGTCAAGCAACTCTCCTTTGTTCCTATTATCATGTTTATCACCTCAATTCCAGTTTATATAGTTAGAAATATTTCTTCGGCATAGCCGCTCCCGATGCCTTTTTCACGTCCCATTCGAGAGCCTCGTATATCCTGAATATCTTCTTGCGGATGAACTTCTCAACGCACATGTCGTAGTCGATGTGGAAGCCATCAATCTCGCTGACGTCCCTGAATCCTATCACTTGGGTGTCAGGCATGTCATCAGGTGTGCCCCTCACATACAGCCACTGTATGCTGTCACCTACCCTGAAAGGCTCTCGCTGGTTGATGTTCTTGTTGTAGTACATGGCTGCTCTCGCTGCCATCGGAGGGGTCTTCTTGTACTGGGCTTGCCCCCACTTGCCGTATGGCGCTAGTTCCTCGTGAGAACGCTCGCCCTTGAGGACTGACAGCGCAATCGGCCTGATGAAGGAAGTGACCTCATCCTCATCAGCGCCAGTGCCGACCATTTGGAATATCTTGCCCTGTATCTCCTTCGTCACCGGAGACACGCTGGAAGCCTTGTATGAGAACCCAGTCACCTTGAGAGTGCCCTCTTTCTCAGGAGGCCACACCATGATGCCGAAGTTCTGATTCTTGACCCCGGCTGTCAGCCAATAGTCGAAGTATGCTTCAAGTTCAATCTCCATGTTGGGTAGGTCGTACCTGTCTTGGATGTACGAGTTGAGGCTCGCCAAGTGTGCTTCGATGTCATCGAATGGAATCTGAATGTACCCTGAGTCTGTGTGTCCTGCAAGCGCAGTGTATCCAGCATCGTCGCTCTTGTCGAGCAGGGTACGGATGCATTGTCTGCCGTAGTACGTGATGGTAGCCCCGATGTCGGGGTCAATCCATCCACCTGAGACTGCCTTCTGCGACACATACCCATAGGCTGCGTTAGTAGCGACCTTGACCGCAGTCTGCATCATGTCGTACTGCAACTTCTCCTCATCGGTCTTCGCCTCCTTGAGCAGCCTCTTGTACTTGGCTCTCAGTTCGAGCATGCCCTTGAGGATGGATGGTATGACTCCTATCGTCTCAGTGTCCCAGTGCGTGCCGTTGCCAACAGTCCTGATATTCTCACCACTTGTATTTCTCTTGGTAGTAAGGCACAAGTTTGCATCGACGAAGATAGTGGGATACATCGATTTGAAATCTATGCAAGCGACGTTCTCATGCCTTCCAGCAACCGTGTCGGGCACTGTCGCAGCCTGATACTCGTCCCTCCTTGAGTTCATGGTGGTGAGTGCCTTCAGGTCAGTAGCCCTAGATATCAAGCCGCGCAGATACCTAGACACGTTGCATGTGCTCTTGAATGGCACACCGCAGTGCTTCTGCATTGCTAGGTGATATGGGATGACGTTGATTCTCTCTGATGCCCTCCTCAGTAGCGTTGTATCACGGATACAGTAGTCGACGAACTCATCGAAGTTCTCAGTCCACCATGTGAAGACGTCAGCATCCATCTTCTCTCCTTCCTCACCGAACTCCTTGTCCAACTCCATGTCCTCTGCGATGGTAGCCAGTTTCCTGTTCCTGAACTGCCCGCGTCCGCTCTTCTGCCACAGAGCCTCAAGGCCAGCGCCAGTGCTCCATTCCTGTGCAGTGTCGTAGCAGAGCCTACCTAGAATCGGTTGAGCGTTCTCCTTGTAGCCGTTCTTGCCCTTCCTGATTACCTGACCCACTGGACTCAACTTGTCTCCCTTCCTATACACGTCGAGCCTCTCCACCAACTTCGGAAGGTCTGCCCAAAGCAGAGCGTGAGCGATGAGTATGTCAGGGTCGCATGCTTCCAAGTGAACCAGCATTGCGTCTAGCATCTCCTCCTCGCTGTTGAACAGGTGGAGCATGTACCCTCCCTCCCTCTCGATGAAATCGACTTTCTGAGTGCCTTGCCAGTTCCTCCAAGCGAATATCACTGGATGGTCTGCGAGGGTGTCATCGATGGCAATCATCGTTATCTCACCCTCGTTCACAGTCCCTTCGGGTTGCCACTCCATGTCGAAGTACCATATCCTAGGATGGAAGTCGGGGATGTCATCTGCCACTGGATACATGTGTCTCATGACCTGCTCTTCGTACGTTATGTCCCCCTCGAAGGTCATGAGTTCCTTCTTTATCTCATGGATGTCCATGGGATTGCCAAGGTCGAGTCTGTGCAATGGGATGCGCTCACCCGGTCTGCTGGACATGATGCCAGTGGCAGTGACTGTATCTCTCACGTTAGCACCGGCGTACCTAGCGCTGACCCTGCTTAGTTTCCTAGGATGCGTGTTCTGAGGTATCCAGCAGTGTGGTGGTATGTACATCGAGTTCTCAGGCGAGGGGTTGATGATGTGCTGCACCGGTATCCCATCAGAGCCTCGATACTTGATGAAGAGGGAGGGTTGCCCCACTCCCTCCCAACTGTCTGCTGGGTAGAAGTAATCGATAATCATGATTACACCTGCTGGTCTATGATGATAAGAAGCCTCTGTACCGTGTTGCTTGTCTGTCTGATAATCAGAGCAGTGCTGTCGCCGAAGTGAATCCTAGACGTCATGTTCGGATTGACGAGTGAGAGGCAGGGTAGAAGCCAAGGCCCGAAGGATGATTGATACTCACCACTGCCAGCAACAGCATCTACATCGGTCAAGTCGCTTATGGCGAATACCTTGGTGCTATGCTGCTTGCCCATCGATACCGATATCTCACCAGCATCCGTGTTCACGGACACAGTGTAGTCGGCGTTCTTGCTGACTAGGCTAGACAGCCCTGCCAGTTTGACAATCTCAGCCAACTTCGTCCTAGCGGTCATCTTGTGTTCGTTGCCGCCGAAGGTGTTCCAATCATCTTCCTGCGACTTCTTGACGAGCGACTCGTAGTTCTTGACTATCTTGTTGCTCTTGATGTCAGTCACAGGCATGTTCATCTTCAGTTTGCCCTGATAGACGTAGAGCGTCTTGCCGCCATCGGTCTGCTTTATCGTGACCGAGCCGTCGCACTTCTTCAGGAAGGCACACACCTTGGCCAAGTCGCTGATTTCCAACTTGCCAGCCTTGACGTTGGTAGCGTCAGGATACTGCTCGAACATACGGTAGAAGTGTGTCTGATAGCCAACGCCGTAGCCTAGGCAAGATGGGTTCTCGTACACGACGAGGCACAGGTCGTTGATGTTCGACTGGAACTGACCCAAGTGCTTGAGCCACGTCTTCTTGTCCAATGTAATCGATGCCATATTCCTTACCTCAACCCCAGTTTATATAGCCAATCATTCCAGTCGTGCCAGTTCAGGCAGTCCCATGAACTTGGGCGCTTTGCCCTGCTCTGTGATTAGCGTCGTCACTTCCTGACCTTGCAGTGTGGAGTCCGTCTTGCTCTTGATGAACTTGGCAGTGTACCTCTCACCGGTGACGTTGCCATCCTCGTCCCTGCTCTCGTGCCTCTTGCAGTGCACGATTTGGAACATGTATCCAGCGCTGCTCTTCTCCCATGCAGGTGCACCATCAGTCTTGCTGACCTTGCCGTCCTTGTAGACATCCTTCATGTGGGTCTCCCAAAAGACTCGCACTCCTCTCTTGACCAGTGCTCTGCACATGGCAGTCAACTGATGGAAGCGAGTGACTCGCACGGCCCAATCCCACTGATTCTGCACACGGGTGTTGTCACCGACGCCGCGATTGTCCGCCGCCTCGATGCCATCCTTGCTGAGTCCCAAATCCGCGATGCGCATACAGTTGGTCGCCACGTTGTCCCACTGGTCTATACCGCTGATTAGCACGCCCCACAATTCGTCTGACTTGTCGAGAGCGAACTGCATGATTCTCATCACCCTGTCATGTGTGGCAGGGTAGTCGTAGGCGCTTCGTGAGCCTTTCATGTAGACCCATGCCTCCCAACACTTGATGTTCTCGTTCTGTGCGTAGTACGCCGACTTGGTGGCAGAGCCACCACCATCGAAGTCAATCACCCACATCTTCTTGACATCACTCATCTTTGCTCACCCCGTTCTGACTGTCGCAGTACTTCTGATAGTAGTCGAAGATGATGGCGCTCTTGCCAGTGTTCTCCTTGCCCACTACCGCTAGGAAGATGTGCGTGTTTGGTTTGCTTGCATTTACATCGTTGAGTTCTGCCTCCAAGTCCTCGAAGGGATTGCCCTTCGTCTCTTCGTGAGCAGCCTTCAACTCCGCTGCTTTCGCTTGACCGAAGCCTCCCATGCTCATTCCCCTTTCTCGTTCTCTTGCAGTGCCCTGTTGAGGTTCTCGACGTCCAATTGGAGTTGGTTGCCTCTCTGTATGATGCTGTTAGCGAACTCTTGGAGCATTCTGATTTGCACCTGTTGCCTCGCTAATTGCGTCTCGTACCCTTGTACTGCGTTCGTCAGTTGTTCTATCTGTTCTCTCATTTCCTTTGTTGTCGGTTTGCTCATTCTCTCACCTCTGTTTAGTCGAACTGCGCTGCGCCGGTGTCACCGCCCCCGGCTTGTCTCCAAGCCTTCTTGGGGTCAGTGTACACACCGAACACGGACAGTTGTGGACTCGTCTCTCCATCTTGCACCTTGAGTTTCAGACGTCCATAGACCAGTACACTGCTCCTCTGTCCGTATCCCCAAAGTTCTCCATCTACGTCCCTGAACTGGAACGGATGGGTCAAGTCGTTGCATGCACCGCTGACCCAACCGACCACTTCAGCACGTCGGCCTTCTTCCTTGTTCTGCAAGTGAAGGCTCGTGATTGATAGGCTGAAGTTCCTACCAGTCTCATCCCACTCGCTCTCTCGCCCCTCTGTGTTCATGCGGGTCACTGTGCCTCGCACAATCACGTCAGGCCCTACTACGCCTTGCTGACCGTCTCTGCCTGTGAAGGTGCGCTTGCCACTGGCGAAGGCATCCTCCAAGTTGTGCAGTCCCACTGCCAAGTCGCCGACGGTATCTGAGTCTGTCCACATCTTGAACGGGTCAAGCAGTGGACGTAGATGCTCAGGACACCAGTCGTCCCCATACACCATTGTGTCGCTGAAGTTGTAGTTAGTGCCAAGCACGTCTTGGAATGCCTCGTTCTGCGTGGTTGGTAGCCTGACTTGGATGGATACCGGTCTGCCGATGTCTATCTCCAAGTTCCTGTTGTCGTCAGTCAGGTCGATTCTCCAAGGCTTCGCTCCCTCACCAGTGAAGAATGCGTTCTTCTCATTGCCTAGGAATCGATAGTACCTGCCGATGCGCTCTGCTGGGTATGGTCTGCCCTGCCTCGATATGAGGCACAGGTAATCATCACCTACGCGGAAGGCCAGCGATGGCTTCTCCTCGATTGAGTCCGTCGTGACGATGACTCCGTTGGCTGTGTTGATTGCCCATACTCCGTCTTCCTTGAAGTAGTGACCTACGACGCCATCTGAGATAGCCTCGTTCTGATTCTCACTCCACTTCTGAGTAGCGTTCCTGACGCTCCATCCATTCCTGTCTGCCGTCTTGTCCTCGACGCCGACCCAGTGCCCAACGAACTGAACTGTGCCTGATGCACCGCCACCGCTCATGTTGCTGCTTCTGTCTTCGATGAGCATGCCTTCTGCCCAATCCACTAGGACGTCCTCATCCTCTGCTTTCCAGTCGTCGCATCCCCATTGCTCTGCTATGTGCTTCACAAAGGCTTCTGCTACTTTGTCCACAGACTCTCCTGTTCTCTCAGCACTCATCTTGAAGCGTATCATGACCTCTTCAGGCCAGTCTTCCTGCTTCCTAGATGCTTTGAAGGGATTCACGTTCCCTCCGTCATTCGTCATATCTTCGTTTCTTTCATTCATTTCTTTCCACTTCCGTTTTCATTTTCGCCACCAAGTAATCTAGGTAGGAGTATTGATTGCCAATCCACGTATGCTTGTGGACTAGCACGTCGCCGTATGCGGCCATCATGCGCCAAATCGAGTCAAGGTTCTCCTCGTCGTCGAAGTGCTCGTATATATTGTCGTAGAATCCATTCAGGACGTAGTTGACTCCTACGCCTGACCTGAGACTGTTGTGTAGATTCTGCCTGAGTTTCATCCAGTCTCCCTCCAGTGCCCTCGCTACGCTGTCATCTAGCGAAGCCTCCAACTCGTTGATGCGAGCCTCGTAAGCGCTTCCAGCAGCATCGAGTAGGTTGATGCAGCCACGCAGGTCTCCCTTCATGAGACTGACCAGTTTGAATAGAATGTCCTTGTCTTCAATACCATACACCTTCGATAGGCGTGCTGCTCCTGCAACTGGGTCTACTGGGCTGAACCCGTAGACGGCACAACGTGACCGTATGGCTGGTCGTATCTTCTCCAAGTCATTGCATGTGAGTATGAGCAAGGTGTGCTCCGAGTATTTCTCAATCAGCCTCCTCATCGCATCTTGCGCTGATGGTGTGAGTCCGTCTGCCTCATCCAGCAGTATGACTTTCTTCTTAGTGCCGATGGGCTTGACCCTCATCAACTGCTTCAACTCGTCTCGGATGAAGGAGATGCCTCGGTCATCTGAGGCATTGGACTCAATGAAGTTCGTATCGAACCACTGGAGTCCCAGCAACTTACGTGCTATCAATACCCCACTGCTCGTCTTCCCTGTACCCGGAGGCCCATGGAAGAGCAAAGCGGTGGGCATTGATTCATACCCTTGTATGCTCGTAGTCCACCGTACAATATCATCCTTCAACGCAGTCTGCCCAACTAAATCGTCTACGTCCTGCACTGTGGCTCTGTGTTGCTGCTCCATGACTTTCTTCTCTATTCCAGTTTATATAGTCAAAGAGTTTCTATCATGTCCGTCTCACTGTCGTATGCCTCTATCCATTCGATGAACTCCTCCCATGTCGAAGGCACTGGATTGTCGAATACCCACTTAATCATGTGCAGTCCCTTCCTGTCGGATACGGCATGAGATATCTCATAGAGCGATTCGAGTTTGTCTAGGACTACCATCCACTTGAACAGGTCTGCTTGATTGGTGTACTTCTCCTTCAGTTCGATGCCGAACGGCAGTAGGAAACGCTCTACGCAGGACTGCTGTGCTAGACTACCGGATGTGAAGAGAGACCTCCAACCCATTGACGTCCTCACTCTGACTCCCAACTTAGAGTCGTGCCTGTTCTCTATCCAAGTCCTGAACCTCAGTTCCGTCAGCAGGATACCTAGACCCATCCATTCCTCTCTTCTATCATCAATCTGCATTTACACCCACCAAATCCACGTACTGCGTTATGTCACTCACACCCAAGTCCCCGTTCAAGCCCATGTAGACAGGCTCGCTTAGTTCACCCGTCCTCCTGTCCATGAAGGGAGATGACACTTCCACCACTATGCAAACGTCATCAGGTATTACATACCACTGACTTTTCTCATTCGTATTAGAACCAAGTATCCTTTGAAGGTCGAACTGCAAGGCTGAAATCATCGAGAGTATATGAACTGAGCAAATCCCAACGGGTATGAACTCATCAAAACCATCAGCAGCCTCCACCTTCAACTCAAGCGAATCAGCATGACGATACGCAGATAGCCTGAGAGGATGAATGTGTGAGTCCTTGACTAGAACGTAGCCACCATACTCATCGGGAGCGAATGCGCTCAGGTTCGGGAATCTCACAGTTCCCTCCTTGTTGATGATGCTCTCCCAAGACGGTATGGGCTGTGGCCAAGCCATCTGCTCCTCGCTGTGCCAGTTCATGTCAGCGTACTTCTTCATCCTCTCCAACAAGCCGAGCGTGGGATGGTGAACGAAGGCCACATCGGTGATGACCTCGCTCGCTCTCTCGATGACCACCTCCCTCTCATGGTCATACTCCACTGTCACCTTCCCCTTCGGTATCTCTTGGTAGTGGGTCATTTCCACTGGAGCATCGCACTTCCAAGGTAGCCATCTCCTAGGTCTGAGCGCCGCATTGGGCTTCTCGTTCCACTCCTTCGGGTCTAGGAGTCTGCTCCTGTCATCGTAGAGAGCGTAGACGACCTCCATGTCCGTTAGGAAACTCCTGCTGGATGATATGACATCGGGTGATACATCGGGTGCTATTGCCTTCAGGAAGGCGAATGGTGTGATTGTTCTTCGACCTAGGACTGATGACCAAAGAAGCCTAGCGTCTATCTCGTTCATCTGCTTGCTCAATGACAGGTAGTCGAATGAGCCTGATATTATCGCACCTCTGACTGTGAGAGCGTCATCTAACGTCCAATCCGTGTGATTCGATGCACTGCTCTCTGATGCCAGCAGGGATGACGTATCATCTCCCAGTGATGCGAGTATATCGTATGGCACTTCCAATTGCTCTGCCACCATTGACAGCACTTTTCTTCTAGTCAAGGTTCTATTAGCGAACAGGATGGAGTACACAGCCACGGATTCAGCCTTGGAAAGACTCGGTAGCCTGAACTTAGAGCCTAGATGCGCGGCTTCGCATACTCTCGCCAACTCGGTGAACTTCATCACACCACCAAATGCTCGTGATTGTCGAGCCACTTGCTAGGGGATGGTCGCGTCCCCCTGCCGAAGAAGTCCTGTGTTATCTTGAATGCCGACTTGATGGTGACTGACGATTCCGACTTCTTGGCGTACAGGTATAACAGGTCAATCATGAGATTCCTGTCGCTTCTGACGTTCGACCAGTTGTGGTCTAGCCTGATGTTGTTGTAGGCTCGGAGTATAGAGCCGATGTACTGCGGTTTGACGCCGAACTGTATGGCTAGGTAGAGCACCGTCTTTTCTTCCATCAGGATGTGCGCGTCATCCCTGTTTTATATAGGTTGGTTGGAAAAGTCGTGTGTGAAGCACTTCGGGTAGATGCTCCAAGTGTACTTCGCCCCTCTCGAACCTGCGGGAGTCCGCTCCTTGTGCTTCCTCATGAGACCGCTTTCTACCAGCATTCTGACTGTGTAGGGTACGGCTTTAGATTCTGAGTATTTCTTCAGTTCGTGAGTATTGAACCTCACTTTGCTTGGTAGAATGTGGTTTATCTCTGCGACTCTCTGAGCCTGTTCGCACCATCTACGAATGCTGTCATACTGCATTCTAGTGAGCGATGCTCTTCCTACCCTGTATCTAACAGGTGTTCTACCCCGTGCTTCCTTCTCGGTCTTGCCCTTCAGCAAAGCATCTATCATTGCCTCTGCCTCTTTCAGTGACGCATTCAATTCAGTTATGCGAATCCTCTCTCTAGTCACTTCCATCAGCATGCTCTCCATTTCCTTCCTCATGGCTTCGACTTCGATGGAGTGCTTCTTGTCGATGGCTTTCATCTGCTTCCACATCCCCTCCTTGAACTCGGTTATTCTCTTGTTGACCTGCTTCTCTATGATTTGACCTGAGACTTGCTGTACCCTGTCTTGCGTATCCTTGACCAGTTCCTCTATCACAGTATCCCTGATGGTCTCTATTGTGTTGCCGTAGAAGTCGAACTGCGTGCTTAGTGACTCCACCTTGCCTTCCAAGTCACTCAGCCTAGACAGCGCGTCGCTAGAGGACTTGGTTCTTCTTCTATTGTCCTGCATGCTCAGATTCCTTCGGTCAGGCTTGCAGACGAAGCACTGGTATCTCCTCTCGTTGTGAGAGCGCACCCTGAACTGCATCTGACAGGACGTGCATGTCCTCATCGAACCGCTCATTCTTCTTCACCTACATGTCTACCGGGTTCAAAGTAATCAACTACGAAATGCCTAAAGTCATCCCAATCCATTCTAAATGTGCTACCATCCCTGTATCTGTATGCGCTGTTCGGCTTATGTTCATGTATGAACCCCCACAGTCTTCTCCATTGTTCCATTATCTGATAATGGCTCATCAGAATCTCCTTTCCGAAATCTTCGTCCTCACATATATGTCGATATGACATATCAATATCTTCTTTTGATTTTCCAAATACCATTTCATATTCTTCTTCCTTGTATTGATGGACACCATATGGTAGATAATTGCCAATCTTGGTTGTCATCCGTATATGCTGTTCATTCATTCTTCCTCACCTTCTCTAATCATGCATTTCATTTGATATTCGATGATTTCCTTTTCCTTAATCAACCATCGAACGGATGTTGGATTCACGTCCCTCCTATTGATGATGTCAAGTGCTAGCACTATTCCGTCGCGTTTGCCCTTCAGTTCTTGGTAGAGAGGAGACAGGACAGCCATGTTAGCAAGACTATCGAGTACTTCCGTCATTGCATCCCCTCCCACATCAATGCGTCCAAGTTGTCTTGGTCTTCCTTCTCTTTCATCAGCGTCTGTAAGAACTCCATATGGTCTCCATTGTTGTCGAGACTATTTGAAGTATCCAACTTTCCCTTGCATTCAGGGCAGGTTTTCCTCAGTTTGCCACGTCCTGTCTGCTCGAACTCGTTGTTGCAGGTCGTGCATGTGTACTTCCTGACCACGGATTTGTAGTGCCTCTTGGCTGATTCCCTAGCCAGCCTGTTGTGATTCTTCTTCTGACAGTCGTCGCATCTCTGCTTGAGTTTGCCTCTGCCTGTCTTGATTCCCATATCGCAACCGCAATCGGTGCATGTCTGTGGTCTTTCGAGGGGGACGTATGCCGTCTCCCTGTAAGTGGCGTTCTGCTCTGCTCTCAGTTTGGTCTTGCATGGTTGGCATCGTAGGACTGTCCTACCCTTGCCAGTCTGTGTAATCATGGTGTCGCAGTCCAAGCACTTGTGCTCCCTGACCACTCTAGGCTTTGGCTTCCTCACCATCTTCCTGTACAATTTCTGACATGCGGGATTGTCCTGACATCGAGTCGGTTGCCTACCCTTCTTCACGATGTACGTGAATGTCTGATTGCATACCCAGCAATCCGCTGCTGCGGTCTTGCCTATCTCTCCCACGCCTAGTCCTCCAGTACTTCGCTGCTCTCACCTGTCACGCTAATCCACCTGTCTGCTGACCTGTAATACATCTCATCGTCCAAATCGAAGTGCACCCACTTCGTCTTGCCGCAGTCGGGGCAGTAGTGCTCTGCCTCCAGTTCGAACATCTCGCTTGGCTCGTCTCCTTTGACGGTTGCTCTGAACTCCTGAATGTAGGCATTCTCGTGTGGGCAGAAGGCTTGCCGCTCTTCCTCATACTCCTCGCGAAGAGCGTCTTCTCTGTATTGCTCAAGTTTCTCTTCGCTCACCATGTCAACCACTCAACTGTTTCTCGCTGCATCGATAATCTCGATGGGGATGGGATTACCATCCATGTCGTTGTGTATGACTTCCACTGGCTTGTCACTCAGGTCAATCACAACAGTGCTGCCTGACCTAGTGCATACTAGGGATATCTGACTCACCTCATCGAAGTTGCTCTGCACGCTAGTCAGTGTCCAAAGATAGCCATCTTTGGCGCAGGTGTTCAGTTTGGCCTGTATGTCCCTGTACTTCATGAGTTCATTGATTCGCTCTGCTGCGAGTCTGCGTTCCTCGTTTAGTTTCTCTATCTCGGCTTCGTATTCGTTTTGCATTTCTACCACTCTTCTTCTCTATTCCAGTTTATATAGTCAAGGTTTTATTCAAATAGTCACGCAGGTAAAGCCCACTCGACTGCTCCTCGACTCGGTGACTATCATCTTCTACGTGAGTCTCTCGCTTTACCTTGCTCATGTCTATGTTCTTCGTCATGGGTATGAGCGTGTTTCTCCTGTACTGCTCCTTCCACATCACTTGGATACAGTCGTTGCATAACCTACCATCCTTTGCTGCTTTCTTGCTAGGCTCAGTGTACTTAGCACCACACAGCGTAGCGTCACCAATGCGAAAATGAATCATGCTTTCTTCTCCTTGTACTCGATGTGACTCTTCGGGAGTTTGTGGGTACGCCTACCCATCATGTTCTCGATAAGTCCTGCCACATTGTCCGCTGCCTTGTCGAATCTCTCCCTGCTGACCTTATCATCACACATGCGTGTCTTGAGCCTACTCAGGTCTATCTCATCCAAGATGAGAGTGAGTATCTCGTATTCACCGTGTGTTATGCTCGCTATCCTTTCGCTCATCGCTCTCCCTCTTATCCTTCATGTCTGCAATCATCTGACGCACAACGGGTAGCAGTTCCTCTGCTTGCTCCAGTGTCAGCCTGATTCCGTGTCTAGTGTAGTTCGGTGGTGTGTTGCTCACGTTCATGATGCGCAGGTCTATCCAGTCCTTGCCGTAATACTCGATGTGGCGTAGGTTCAGTATGCCCTTGCCGTCTCGCCACTTACCTTCCATGCTAGGAGATTGCCACTTGATTTCATCACTCACGCTATCACCTCTATGCCCTGCCACCAGTCAGGAGCAGGTACGCCCTTGTCCCACTTGGCGAACTCCTTGGTGTGGTAGTAGGAGCGGTATGCATCGGTGGCATCCTCATCCTCTGCATGGCTAGCAGTGCCACCGGGTCTGTGCTCGTCAGGCATGGCCAAGGCGAATGGCGTCAACTTGCCGATGGGTAGCAGTGGCATCAGGTCGAACAACTGGCGTATGCCAGTCTCGCAGAAGTGCGTCTTGTTGAATCTGAATCGATACTGGTTGCACAGTTCGATGGCATGGAGGAAGGCCCAAGTGTAATTGGCATTGGACTCACCGCACCACACAGTGCATGGGTGATGGTGGTAGCCTCCCTTCAGTGGCGTTCCCTTCTTGGTCAGTGGCATCATGTCAGGCGTAGCGCCATGGCGAATCGCTGCACTGCCAAGTTGTTGTAGTAGTTCGACGACCATCTTGGGTACGTGCTTGTCGCAGTACATTCTAGCGGCCTCGATTGGGTCTGTATCTAGTACGAAGATATTCATAGTCTCATCCTCAACCCCAGTTTATATAGTCAAATAGAAAACACAGGTGGGAGTGTGTGACGGTCAGTGATAAAATGACAATGTGCCCGTAGCCTAAGCACCCTGCTTGGTTAGTCACACACCCCCTTGTGTGGTCTATTCCTCTTCCTCCGAAGGGAAATCTTCGAGTGTCATCTGTCCTTCAGGCAGCGGTAGTTCATCCACCTTGCATGTCGTTCCCCACATCCATGGTGGTACTTTCAACTCCTCCAGTTTGCTTCCTAGGGATACCACTTGCCCACCGCCATCGATGTGCTCTATCATCTGCTCCCTGTTCAGGGCTGTCAGGATGGTGTCATCGACCTTCATTCTCATGAAGTTGCCATCTCCCATCAGCAGGTGGTAGTCATCGGGGTCGATGGTGATTGTCTCCTCGGTGTTGGGATTGGTGGCGATGTACCCCCATATCTCTATGGTCGTAGTGTCTCCGTTCTCAAGGAGCATCTCCTTGTCCTCGATGTAGGATGGGAACAGTTCCTCCAGTCCCATGTCCACCAGCAGCGTGCCATCCTTGTCAGACCAGCCCTGTGCAATCTCCCTCTTCATGTGGAGTTCCTGTGCCCACGCTTGCTCCTCGTTCTCAGGTGGTGGTAGCAGTTGCACCTCGCTGTCATCCACTGAGATGTTGACTGCGTTCATCAGCAGCACCATCCTCTTGTGGTTGTTCTGCACGTCAGGTGTGTTTATCATGCTCTTGAGCACCCACACGTTGTCCGACTGCTTGACGTAGGTCAAGCCGCTCGCTTCAGGCATCCATACTCCACCTACGCTCATTTGCGAGAAGTGGTCTCGCGCCCAATCTATCAGTTCTATTTCCGGTTTCCATTCATCACTCATTGTTTCTTCCTCCTTTCTAGGTACTTTTTCTTAGCCTTGCGATACGATTCCCAAGTCTGACTCACTCCTCTTCCTCCAGTGGTTTTCGCAGGGGGCTGTACCTCTTCTCCCAATCCTGCTCGACGACACTGGAATCAATGTTTCCCATGCACCTGATGCATCTAGCGTAGTGTATCTCGTCAATTGCATAGTCGTCCCTCTCACACTTGCACATCCTCAACATCGATTTCACTTCCATTCCAAAGCACGAACTCCTCACAGTGTGAACAGACATACACGTCCCCCGTATCGGTCTTCAACACGAGGCACTCTTTGCATTCCCTCTCGCACTTAGGGCAGGGGATGCTGGTATTAGCGCTCCATAAGAGTACCTCTCCGTCTCCCCAAGAGAAGCCCAGTATCGTACCCTCTATCTTGGCATCACCATCCTTCGCTATCTGTATGAGTACCTTCGGTGTCAATGGGAATCCGCTCTCAGGCCGCGACAACTTCCTGTCCCCCAGTCTCATTTTCCTCTACGTTCTTGATTTGCGGTCTGTTCCAGTACCTCTTGCATGAGTCTGAGAGCAACTCGTAGGCAGCATCGAACTCCTGTGGGTTGCCCCACATCAGTGCCTCGAAGCACTCCCTCGCTGTCATCAGTTCCTCCGGGTCTACGCCCATGTCCATCTCTATCCTCTCAACCTTGTCCACGCTGAAGATGCTGTACATGTCACATGGGTCTAGCAGTTCTTGACCGGTAGCCCCATCCCAAACCCTCTGCGCTGAGTTGACTGCTCCTGTCCTGCCAGCCAGCATGGTGTTGAAACTCAGGAACTGCCGCGCTTCCTCCTTCGTCTTCCAGTACCAAGGCAGTTCCTTGCCACCGTAGTAGCCGGTGTTGACCTTGATTTTGTACACCTTGAATATGTCCTTGATTGCAGGTGGATTGGTGTACGTGGTGATGGCCTTGCCGTCTTGCCATGTCACGGACTTGTCAGTGGTGGAGTCGTAGTCGTCGTTCTCCTTGCCGGGTATCCACTTGAACTTGGCAATCTCGTAGCCATAGGACATCCTGCTGTTGTACTTCGTCCACTTCCATCCGTTCACTAGGTCGTGCTCCTTCCTGTTCTTCTTGCTGGTCTGAGCAATCCAAGCGTTGAGGTTGTGCAGCCAGTCCCACTCCTTCCAGTGGTAGGTGGCGCTATTGCGTAGCCCAATCTTGGTGACGACGTTGAAGTTCCTCGCGGTCATTCTCCTGCAAGCGGCGTTGATTGCCTTGATGACCTCTCTCTCCTCGACGACATTGCCGAGTCCCCTGCTCACCCTGTTCCAAAGGACGACACGCTCAGGGCTAACGTCTTCCAAACCGCGCTCTGTGAACATGTCGTTGTTCCAACGCATGCGCACTGCTCTGACGTGCTTGCCTCTCCTCCACACTTTCTTGAATGCGGGTATGGGTCTGCCATCCTCGTCCTTGCTGCCGTACTCAACGATGTTCCCATTGGAGTGCACGTTCCTGACCATGGCCCATCCGTTGTAGGACTCAGGCTGGTGGTGGGAACATCTCTTCTCAGGGTCGTCTGCCCATAGGCACTGCCCTCTTGTGAACTGAGATGTGATGGGGCTGTCTCCCGTGTCCTTGAGACTCCATCTGTCAGTGCCGAAGGTCGTCTCGGCGAACTGCCTGATGGGGGACATTCGGTCTGAGAAGAGTATGGCCATGTATGCTTTCCTCTTGTCAGCGCCGCCCTGAAAGTATCGACTGTACCAAGTTCTTGATACTCTGAATGTCATCAAGTCGCGCATGGCCTGAGTCATGTGTTCCTTGAGTCCACTGCTTTCCCTGTTTATGTTCTTGCTCATGTGTATCACACCATTAGAGCAGTAGAGGTCGTGCATGATGACTTCGTATCCCTCAATCATGTCATGGCCGCATGCCTCTTGCCTTGGGTCTGTGATGTCACCGTAGCCAACCATGCCTGACATCATCGCTGTCGCCATTCTCGTATGCTGGTTCACCATCTGCTTCGATGTGAGCCTAGCATCAGGGCCGGCAGATGCAAGTGTGTATGCCACTGCTGCATCAATCGGCCAGCATGCCTTGATTGTGTCTCTCGTCTTACCGATGGCATGTGCTGTGATGATGGGGTCGTCAGTGAAGAAGACCTCGTTCTCCACGATGCCCGCTTCTACGAACTTGTCCCATGTCTGCTGCCCTTCTCTGTATATTCTTCCGCCCATTCATATCACCTCTATCTCTATCTTGCCACCATTGTTCAGGTATTCATCCCTAGACTGTCTGCCTGTCTCTTGCCAGTCATGTGATTTAATCAACTCAGGCTCTTGGAACTTGGCTTGGAACTCTCTCGGCACGTCGAACAGACTACCGTAATAACTCCGATAGATACCTTCACCGCAGTACGATGACATGACTGGTATTTCGGCGTAGCCAGTTCCGTCGAGTGCTTTCATTACGACAACCTCGAAGTCCTCCTTGCTTCCCCTTGCCATGTCTAGGACGTATTGAATGCCTCTTTTCACGTCCCTGTCGCTTGCTCGTATCGCCACTTCCTTGCGTTGGTAGTGAATCACTTCGTCTCCATCGAAGGCAACTGACCTCGCCTCCTTGACCTTGTAGTACCTCTCGTATGTCGATACTATGTACAACTTGCCTGTGCTCTTGTGTCTCAACGCTACCACACTTTGTACATTGGTCATAGTGTACTCATCGCTCTCCAATGGGGCTTTGTCCCCATCAGGGTCATCTGTCGTGCAAAACTTGTATTTCTGTTTCTCTGTCATTTTATCACTTCACTTCTCATCTCCAGTTTATATAGTCAAGGTTTCATTAAGCCAAAGTCACCGATGGCTCACCCATTGCGTTCGTCATCATACCCATCGCAGTCTCTTGGTCTATGCCGAACATGGGTGGTAGTGAGAGCAACTTCTCCGCATCCCACCAACCATTGCTAGCGCCAGCCCATGCTGCTCTCACCATGGCAGGTGTAGAGTGTGCTATGACTCCGCTCTGACTGCTGTTCATTAGGTTGAGCGATGCCTCGTGGCTTATCGGTATCGCAGATGAGTCTAGCAACAGGGGCGATGGGCCTAGGATGTATCCCTTCATGAACGCCGGCTCGTCCCTGATTCTTATCCTGAGAGCAGACACTATGCCTAGCGGGATGTCATGCATCTCCGCCAGTTCCGCTATCAGAACTGGATGCACGATTCCCAATGCATCGTATCCGTGCATTGCTCCGTAGGCATGCCATCCCAAGTGGCTCTGCTGCTCCGCTCTCGCTAGGTTGAACATCTTCACTCTCGAACTTCTCAACTCAGTGAGTATCTCTGATGTCTTCGGGGGTAGGTCGAAGTCCTTGCCGTCGACTCCCTGTATGACATGCGCTGCTCTGTTTATCTCAGCGACGATGAACGGGTACAAGTCCAGTAGTCCTGCCATGTGAATCACTCCAGCAGGTAGGTGTTGGACTCAGGGCACATGAACTCACGAAGTTCGTTGTAGAACATGTCGTCCTTGTCCTTGATGGTGAATATCGTACCGCTTCTAGTGTGCACGTCTATATCGTAGACGATTACATGATGCCCGTCTTCGAACACGAACTTGCCGAATCCGTCTTTGAGGAAGTGGCCCTTGCACTTGACGACTGCCACTATCTCCGCTATGTCTATCGTGGCCTCGCCACTCTGAGCCTTGACCCTGATTGCGTCCTTACTCATCGGAGTTCCCTCCCTTGGAGTATGGCTCGCCCTCTGCATCCTGTATGAATCCAGCAGCATCAGCGAAGGACAGGAGTTTCTTGACCTTCTCACAGAGAGGGTGCAGGTTCATGACAGCACCATCCTTGTGGTTTATCTCGCTACCGGGTATGAACATCTGAATCTCACCGTTGCCATACTTGTACAGGCTGAACGGGGTGTAGGCGGGTGCGCCTCCTGATGCAGCGGATACCAGTA
>CETF01058708.1_pt1 | contig 17621 bp, 1 predicted proteins | sample 326991 | NCBI WGS metagenome assembly CETF01 (sample SAMEA2622331, study PRJEB7988) | marine metagenome | biome: marine biome (ENVO:00000447); feature: surface water layer (ENVO:00002042); material: "saline water (ENVO:00002010), including plankton (ENVO:xxxxxxxx)" | depth 5 m | reverse complement strand
ATAACAGGGCGAACTCTCAATACACCGCGGACCCTTATCTTAGAACTACCAATACCGCTTTTGTTTACTGATGTAATTTGTTGTCCATCATTCTCAAATGCTTCATCGTCCATGTCTGCGCTGTCTCCGAATGAGTTGATTACTGCCTCAAGACCCGCTTCGTATGAAATCATTTGGAAGTTTGATGTGCCGTCGGACTTGTGTTCTAACTCAATGATTGCTTGCTGAACATCACCTATTGCTGATTTGTAATTGACTATATCACCCGGCTCAAAATCCCAAGAGAGCGCGTGCTGATTTGATTGCAAAGCCCCTTGAGCCTTTTTGTTAAGTCTCAGCAATTGACTTGCGCTTGTCCTTGCTTTTGATTCGCTGTTTACAGTTGGGTCTTTCATCTTCATTTCTTTGATAGCACCGCGCTTTTTCTGCTCTTCTGCGTCGTCAACAGGGACGCTGATGTGGTCATTGAGAGCAATACCATTTCCTTTGACAACGATTCTATTTGCGACATCAACGATTGGGTCAATCTTAGTTTTACCTACACCACGCTGTGTTCCTAACTCTCGGTCTTTGCTGTTGAAAATTTTAGGCGCGTATAAGAAATTACCAAACCTATCGTAATACATGATGAAATGGTCGTGTCGTCCTACGAATCTAACCGCAGTTGGAATAACAGTTGAGTTGAAATTTTGCGCTACAAATAATGTGCTTATACCATTAGTTGAAACATTGTTCAACCCATGCAAGGCTTTGTCAAATAGTTTCTCAACCAAATCGGTAGTCCTCATACCTACGCTAATTATTTGACCTGCGCGCACATGTTGAACATCAGCCATACCGACTTCATTCAATCCTTTACCTCTCATGTTGTTGAGAACTACATTGATACCCTTCGTCGTTGCAGTTAGTGATTGCGTTCTCAATCTTAATGTTGGGTCTTCGTCTGCTATCAGTATCATAGGTCTTGATGATGTCGCGCTTAGTTGTTCTCCGTTAAAAAAGGGAGCATCTTCATGAGTATTGTGCGCTAACCGAACAGCCGATTGCTCTTCGCTTATCCTATACCTGCGCTGATGTGTTGGCTGAAAATCCCCTTGATTTGGTTTGCTTACTTGAGTTGACTTTGATACGCTTTGTGTTGTTTGGTAAATCGCGTGATGGATTGTGTTGTCAACAAAGGTTGGCTTTTCAGCGATAGCACCTATTTCGTTATGCACTTCTTTGGAGCGACCGTATCTTCTGCTGGAATATGATGAGTTTGTCGGGGAAGGAACGCTGTATGTCATGCACCCACCCCGTTGTCTGTTCTGTCTCCTTCCGATGCGTGGTCGCTTGTATTAAGTTTATCACCCGCGTATAGTGACTGCGTGTATCTTGGTTGCACCGTGAAGTTCTTACGCAAAAATGTGTCTCTTCCATCAACTACCGATTGTTGTCTTGAAGCATCAGCGCGAAGATGTTGTAGCGTATTGTTGGTTACTATCATGCGCGCAACAGGTTGAGTTGATTGTGTTGTGAAATCACTTGCTTCACTACCGGGTATCTTCGGACCAACACTTGAAGGTGCGCTTGTTGAAGTTGACAAGTCAAACAAGTAAACAGGCGCATAAGGTGGTTTGTTTGGTGTTGGGTTACTATTACGCATATAGTTGGAAAGAACTTGAGTAGCACGCGCGTTAGGTGCATCATACATGAACACACCATATCGCCCAGCGGCGGTTGCTGAAAGCACATGTGATGTGTCATCACGGAACAATTCAATGTGTTTGTTATCAAGAACACGCACAGGACGAACGAGGAACTTGATTGTTTGGTCTTGAGTGTTGGTTCTGTAAGACAAAGAATCGTGATTATCAGTTTGATAAGGATTGGTTGTAACACCGCTTGATGCACCCCAACCGAAGTCGCTTATTGGCGCACCGTCCGATGAAACTTCCATAATATATGTTCCACCGATAGGAGGAATACCATGCGTAGTTCCAAACTTGAGAACTTGTTTAGCAGTTGATAAATTGAGAGCATTCAAATTCAAATTATCAATTGCGCGGTTTGCTGTTGACACTCCGCCGGAGAATATGTATCGTTGACCTGCTTGCCTATCCGTGTGAAGGCTTGTTGCTTCTGTGCTTGTAATAATGTATCTCGGTGCAATCTCACCGTCATTTTCAACCACTGTCATACCATCTATACCAATACGCGGTTTTGATTTTGCAATTGGTTCTCTCATAAACTCAAAGTTTGTCTTTTCAATATTGCTTCCTACATTTGCTTCACGCTTCAATAGACCATCATCACCTGCAATTTCCATTAAGGAACTCATACCTCTCGGTAATTCATGAGGTTGCAAATCAATATTTGAAGCGCGCAAAAAGCCGCTTGTAAATGGAGGTTCGCTTGTATGATGAGATAATACTAACCCAAACGGTCGCATATCTTCGGATACATCTTGTAGTATATCTTCGTTAAAGTATGTTGGGTAACGCACACCGCGTCCATCACCACGGTCGCCAACCCGCTTTGCGGTAGCAGGGTCAAAGAATGATATTGCCGCTTCCGCCGATTTTACACCTGTTGTTGAATACATTGTTTCGGGAGTCTTAGTTCTATCTGTCGCGCGGTAAGCATCTTCGGGGTCCCACGATGGGCGAATACCAAACCCGCGCACAGGGAATCTTCGGACATCTTCACCGGTTGTGTTACCCCACCAATCAACCATATAGTGCGCTTGAGCGAGCGCAAGGTTTACTCGTTGACTTACAACATTGGTGTTTGCCTTCAACCCCGCTGGTAAATCAGCGTGGAATTTACGAAGGGCTGTTGTTGGATTTCTTATGTTGCGCACAGCACAACCAAACCCTTTGGTCATACGGCGACCGTCGCTGTATCTCACCTGCTGGCCTTTCAAATCACTACCAATAAGCGCAGAAGCATTTGTCTGTCTTTCAATTATACCTGCGTATGACGCTGATGTTGTATCGGTAGGTGTAGTGTTGCCACTACCGCTTTGAACATTAGTAGTAGTAGTTACTTCTTGATTACCAACAAATGGTCCTTCTGCGTCAAAGTGATAATATGTATGCGGGTCGCGCAATCCTTGATTTGATTTGATAGCCCAACGCGGTCTATTGTATGGTTGACGAACTGATATGCGGTATCCCCAACCTGCTTGTTTCATGGTGTTAGCAACACCATTGACTGTTTCAGTTAACGCTTCAACATCAGCGTTAGATACAATTAACCCTTTTGCATCGGATACTTGCTTAATGTTAGGGTCGTCCCATTTATTTCTCCAACCCGGTGCGCATGTTCCGTATATTGATAGTGAACTCATCTGTGCGCCAAAGCGATGACCACCCGGCCAAAATGCACCAAAGTTATATCTGCGCGATAGTCCATCTTCACCTGCTTGGTGTGCTAATGTTGAATCGGGGTAGGTGTCTGTCATTGCACCACTTGGGTCAGCGTATGATTTAGCGCGGAACTTAAACGGTCCATCACTCATAGCGTATGCGAACTCATGATAATGAACCATCTCAAAGTGTTCCGGTGCGTGGTTGTATGCTTTCTTGTCAACCGCAGCATCACCTTTGTTGGTTCGGCTATCCGAAAACCAAGTCATCGGGCGACCGAGGTTGTAATGCCACATACAAAGATACGCGTCGGGTAAGTGTAGGCTGTTGGTATCTCTCGTTCCCGATAGCAATTGTGGTAAATTGCGCGTAGCAACACTCTCTTCCGACGATGTGTATATCTTGTTAGAGTTTTGAAAACCGTATTTTCTTGTCATGCGCAACTGTTTTCCTTGAGTTGCGGCAGCAAAGAAACCAGTTGTTATTTCTGTAACACCGTGGAAAACAACAGTGCCGTCTGTTGAACCAACACCGCTAACATATCCTCTATTCGTATAAGAAGCGCGGAACTCTTTTCCATCATCACCTACAACAATCAAATGATTCTTGAAATAATCATCACCCGCAACAGGGAACAAAATATTGTTGCGAACAAACAATTTGTTGGTTATAGAATGAGCGTGTTCAATTGTAGCAACTGGCGTTAGAGCAGTTAAGTAATCAGTGTAAACATCAAGATAATGAGATGGATAACCTAACATGGTTGTTTGACAACCTATTCCTCCAAGAGTTGAACGACAGAAATGATAGTAGTCATCGGGGTGATATTGTTCTGTGCCTTTCCATGATGCACCAGCGTTAAAAATTGTTGATGACGCAAATGCTACACTCCACCACGGCACTGATATGGTATGACCCGGAGTTGAACGGTGAAACATATTAGGGTGATAAGGCATAGAGCGACGAGTAAACGCACCCGACGATGTAGCGTTGACACCAAAAGGATTGTTTAATCCAAGCATTGGTATATTGGTAAATTGCTCTCGCGTTGAAGGGTCAATATCTAACATTATTTCATTTAGATATATTTCACAACCGCGCACATCTGCCATCGTTGCTTCGGACAAAATCAAGTCGCGACCTTGCATAGCAACAACAGTGGCAACAAGTTGGTCGGTTAGAACTGTAACAGTAGCGTTTGTTCCACCGGGGTCTTCCGGTGCTTCGGTTGATGCAAAAGTTGTGTTCTCATTATTACCCATAAATTGTTTACTGAATAAGTTAGGTTGGATAACAATTTGATACGCGCCTACTTCTGCTGGGTCGGGGAAGTTAAACGCTGTGTTGTAATTAGTCCCTGCTTCAAGTTGTATCCTATGTCCACCTGCTTTATTGCATGACGCGGAATCATCAGCGATACCATATCCATCAAAGCGTATTTTAGTTTCAGTTAACAGTGTGAATCCATCACCGTGTATATCGCTTGGTGGGTTTGGCGCGGTTGGACTTGAGAACCAAAATAAAGGATTTTGTATAATCTTAGTTGTGTCGTAATCAGTTGAGCCTTGACAAGCGCGGTTAACACTGTATATTTGTTGATACAACGGGTGCGCAAGATGACCCGGCATCATAGCCATAGTCGGCATAACATAGTGATGACCCATACGCGGCAATGGCATTGGTGTTAGTTTGTTAGCCGCGCGCACAGCAGTAGCAGGGCTTGTCCCAGCGGTTACTCCATGCCAATCAGTGTGTGGTTTGTCCGGGCTATTACCGCTAACTTCTGCATGGTCGCGCAGTCTTCGGGCAGCAAACTGTCTTGTTGAACCAGCAGGGATATAGAATGATGGTTTGATACTGTCACCAGCAGAAGCAGTAAAGTCCGGCGCAAATACTACATTTTCAAACACATTTGTTGTTCCATCAAGATTGCCATCGGGGTCAGTAAACGAAGCAATTGTTCCATTGATTGCTATGAAGTATCTTCCGTCGGGCGTAGGGTCTTGTTTCCATATATTCGCATTGATGAATTCAATGGTTGTGATAGTATTTGTTCCAACAGACGCAACAGTAAGACGGTTGATAGTCATGACATTACTAACGATAGCCATAGGCTCGCGCTCAGTGTAGGTATAACCCATCTTAGTGATATGGAAATACAATGCGCGGTCATGAGGTTCATACGCTGTTTGAAGAATGTTGTCCGATTGTAAAGTGTTGTTGCTGTCGGGGAAGTTGTTTGGGTTTTGGTTGATGTGTTCATACCCGTCTTGCTCCCAAAATGGTTCTGTTCGTGGTTGTAAACCAAGCGATTCAAATGATTCTCTAACTACACTTGATGGTTGTTGCGGGTGTTGTAAACCGCCACTACCAAGCGTTTCATGCTGATACGCTTGCAGTCTATCATAACCTGCGCGAACAAGGATGTTTCCGGGTATGTTATCATGGTCGGGTAGTTGTATCTCCATGTTAGGTGTATCACCGGAACCTGCTATTGCTGGTGCAAGACCTTGTGTTTCACGGTCCTGTATTAATTCATAATCGCGTATAACAACACCGAGTGGTGAACCACCTGCTATCTTGTGTTCTTGACCTGTATCATCAACTACTGATATTTCTTCAAACTGCTTTTCTTCGTTAGGTATTGTTAGCGCGTTTCTTACTTCGTAAGGGTATTGTTCAGCCAACGCTGGGCTTGCTAACTCCTGTGCTTGTATGATTGGATACATAGCGGCGTTAGTTGTTTCAAACGAGAAGCGAACATTACCATATATTGTTTCTCCAAATTTGACATATTCACTACCAACTTTGTGTATTTGCCACGGTATAGAACCAAGCCCACGCGCGTTTTGAGCAGGTAATGTGAGGTTGCCACCACCCATACGCTTCCATACTACATGCTCAGTGAAGAAATTACGAGCCGCGTTTCTTTCTCTAAAGTAGGTGTATATTTGTGCGCGGTGGTCATTATATCCATTATATCCTACATTTTCAGTTGTGTGTGGTTCATCGTCAAATATTGGGTCAGTCGGATACAATTCTTTATTCTTGTTTTCATTCTTATCATAAAATAAATCACCAGTTGGGTATAGACAAGTTTCCATTTGAGCCATGTCGTTTGTTCCACTTTTTGCGTGCGACCAAAGGCGACTGTTAGCATCATCATCTCTTGGGAATGTCATGGTAGTATCATGAATAGCCTCAACATGTGGACCTGCATTTGATTCAGCGTTATAGCGGTCATTGTTAAACCGCTCATTATGATACGCTGTCACTGTTCCACCTTGTGTGCTTGAAGACCACTTGAGTTGCAACATATCACCACATGTTTGTTGACCGTTGCGCGACGCTTTAGCGATAATAGGTAAATCACCTTCATAAGAAATTACAACAAAATGGCGTTGATGTAATCCAACTGCATCGTGTGATGATACATTAGGAACCCAAACAGCCTCAATATTTTCTTCTTCACCAAAACCGCTACCTGCGCGCAACACCCATTCAATTGACGCTTGTTGGTGACACGCTGTTGCTGCGCCGTAGGGTGAAAAGCCAGTAATAGGATGCCACGCGCCAAGACCCGATGCTACTTTTGGACCATCATCTGTAATAGTCAAACTGTTTAACATAGAGTAACGCTCACCATGCCAACCAACAGCACCAACCGCGCGTGTCCTATCTATTGCATCAACAACCCCGCTAAAGTGAACTTGCGTAGTAGCATAATGGTCAAAAGGACTGTTAGAAGCATCTGTTACGCCACTCGCGCCAACTGAACGCAAACCATCTGTTGCATTTTGAAATCCATTATCCCATCTCAAGTTGCCTGTTTTTGACCAAACAAACACTTTGTATTGTCCACTACTTTCGTCAACACCCGGCACTGCACCAGTTCCACTTCCTATACATTCTTCTAACGAAGGTTGCATACTTCTTTGATTATTACCAAGAATAAATGTTCCACTTGTTTTATCATAATGAGAATAATACCCATAATAAGAGCGAGTTCCATTAGACAAGCGAATCCAACCAAACTCCGGTAAATTCTTTGGTAAAGGACCGCTGGACATAACAACTAATCCGTGAGGGTTTGGAGTATATATTCCCATCAATCCAACATCAATCCAACCGTATCTGTCTTGTCGTTGCGCATCTTGGAATGAAGGTAAGAATGTGCCACCAAGAGCCTTTAGATTAGCGCGACCCGGCCATGTGTTGATTGCTGATGCGACGACTGCACCTAACTCTTCACTATTTTGACAGCGCGTAGCGTCAATCAAAAACACATCATCGGGAACTGCCGCATCTAAATTATCATCATAATCGGTTAACACTTGAGAGCCAACGCGGAACATTGTAGCGTTTAAACCAATTGTGCCAATATGTTGAACAGCCGCATTTGCTGAATTTACTAATGTTGCTTCAACAGGGTGTGGTGGGTTTTTTCGCACGCTGTTATCAAACCATGAACCTCCCGCTGTATATCCTCCATCAAGATGATATATTGCACCACTTAAATGCCAAGAAGTGTTTGTAAATCTTGAAGTAGCGCGATAATGCGAAAATGGGTGAGAGTATTCATTACCCGCGTTGTAAACAACACCTTGAGTAAAGTTAGCAAAATGATGAGTAACATAACGCGCTTCTGTTGCATATTGTTGGTTGAAGTTAATATTTGGTGAACCATACGACGGCTCCCAATGTCTAAATGGCGAATATGGAAATACATTTTCTGCGCCATAAACATCTGTCATTGGTAAGAATTGATTTGCTCCACCTCTCAATACAGTATTACTCAACTCGTTTGGTAAGAAGAAACCGGATTCAACACCCATTTCAAATGCTGTTGCGACTGAACCATCAATAGCAGTGTATAATTTGTTAGCCACAGTCCATTTAGCCGAAGGTTCAACCGATGCATCAAAACCTATACCTGCACCTTCGCCATACCAGTGCTTAGGAACTGCTTGACCCGGACCAAATATCATGTAAGCAACACTATTGACTGAATCATCGTAACGCGCGTATGGGTGAGCAAAACGAAGAACGACCGGAGTAGGTTTTGCAATATTGACATTTGTGTATGTTGTCCCCGGTATAGTATGGGTGTTGGTGTTTCCATCAATGTCTGTGTTTAGTATAGCATTTTGATTAGCAAACGGTGGGGTTGCTTCTCCGCGATGTTGGTCTAATGCAACGGTGGCAGGGAACATAGCAAATAACGCTGTTGTGTCAAGAAGCGCGTATGCTCCCATCTTTTCACCTATGTCTTGCATACCTGTGCTACCTGTCGGTCCATTTGCGTATGGGTGTTTGTTATGAGTTGAATAATCAACGCGAGAGCCGTCGTTGATGTCCATAACAACACCACTAAAACCTCCACCAAAGTAAAGAGGAACATGATTGTCAATACTATCTTGTCCACCTCGGAAATATAATAGAGGATTACCACGACGATTTCCACGAAGACGAAGACCATGTATATCGTTAACGAATTTAAATCTTTGAAGAATAATATCCACTACGAGTTTATCTTTGAATTCACCTTTTGATTCACCATGATGCCACGCAATTAAATCATGCGTTACATCAGTTGGTGCGGCTATAGAACTTAAAGCGGCGCAGTGTAAGTATGTTTCACTATCTAATTCTAACCTCTTGAATGGCGACCAAGAGCCGTCTATTGCGCCACCAAATTCTGTTGTAGCATCGTAGTTAAGATTAGTTCCACCGCTGATATGTTGCAATTGCCAAGCGTATTGACGACCAAGCACAGCAAAATTAGCGGGGTCGCGTAGTTGAAGTTGATATGTGGTGTATTCTGTGCCGCCGGGAAGAGATGTTCCTACTTGAGTATCAATCGTATAAGTCGCGGCTTCAAGTGATGGTGTAATGTGGTCGCCTTCATATCGGGTAAACTTTTCACCGCGCAAGTGTTTTTGCCATTCATCTGTTGAGATAGCATTGTTTGATTGGTCAACGAATATCGGTGTTGCTGTGTTTGCGTTGCTACCTTTGAAGCGCGTTGATATTTGTAACAATGTGTATGGTATGTATCCGCATTCAGCCATGTGTGTTTTTTTGTCTTGAACGACTGTCGCACCACCAAACTGACCACCAGCCGAACCAGTATTAATATCAGCATCAGTATTGCTTGCTTGAAGTCCCCAATCGCGCGAAAGTGAAGATGAAAACAATTTACCGATAGGTAAGATTTCTTTATCTTGATTGAACTTACCAATTTTTATAGCGGTCTGTGCGTTGTCTCCAAGTATTTCACCGTATGTCCGACCATCGGGAGCGCGCAAATGACTACAATCAAAGTATTGGTCGCCCTCATTAGGGTCAACAGTAAACGCGTAATTAGTAGCCGCAGCAATCAATTCGTCTGTGACAATAGTAGTTTGATTAAGATGAGGACTTATGATAGTAGGTGCGCGGTCATCACTTATAGTTGTAGGACCACATCTGTCTTGTGTGTTAAAGTGATATGTTGATATTGCGTCTGCTTCAAAACCTTGTAATCCAAAAAACGCGTGCGGTCCTCCGCGCCCACTGTGTGTTCTGTGAGTGTATGAAAATACCAAACCTTTTCTTTCGTAGGTGGTGTTTGATTGAGGCTTTGCTACCCAAATTAATCCACTATCGGGGAATCCCATGTGACCAAGAACATCATCAACATCGGGTAGTTGATGCCAAATACCTTTACCGTATAATCCACAACTTGCTGAATCACTTTTCAAAGTAAGCGTATTGTTAGGAGTTGCTAACTTAACTGTCACGGCATAACCAGCATTTGGCGTATAAACACCGCGCCATTTATTTCCTCTCCATGTGTGAGTTAATCCCGCTGAATAAAAGAATGGAGTTCCAAAACTACCATGTCCCCACATGTTTGCGCCAATCGTAAATCCACCTTGACCAATATCGCGGTCATCAAAATAAATTAGAGTTTCTTCATCAATTGTGTTTGGCATAACCGAATTTTTGTGCGAAAAAGATTCTCCACCGCGACGATAGATATAACGAATGAAATGCGATTTACCACGGTGGTCAACTAATTTCATTCCATACAAAGGTTGGTTGCCTACAAATGTATCTGCTGTTTCGTTTGGAGGCGCATAACTGGAATACACAGCATAATTGTCATCTGTTGTTTGAACATTTTGTCCGTATATGCTTTGAAAACGACCGCTTGGTTTGTTATCTTCACCAAAGCCCCACAAACCAGCATCGGGAGCAAAACCGGGTATGCCAGCCGCTACTATACCACCGAAGTTAACTCTTCCATAAGCGCGACTTCCAGTTTGCAAACCTTCGCGTATTGAATATTTTTGACCTCCATTTTCAAAAGACTCCATAGAGCCAGTGTTTGACGACCGACCAGTGGTTGCTCCTGTGTTTGGAGTTTCTTCACCCTCAATAGTTGTGTTGAAGTTTGCTGCAAAACCAAGATGTAAGTTTGTAAAGAACTCATCACTTGCTTCATCTAATGCAACATACTCTCGCAAAGTTGTAATTGGTGCAAACGGTTTACCGTTTTTATCAATTGGCATAGGTGCAGGGTGCATGTTTTCCCCCGCTACTTCGGGTGGAGCGCAATAGAAATTACGGAATCTTCCACCGTGACCAATAAGATATTGTGGTTTATATTCTGCTTGACCTTTGCTATTATCAAGCCATACACAGAAATTGCGACTTGTTGCACCCGGAACTGTGCTGTGAATTACAACGCTAAACCCTTCATTACCGTTAGCATCTTCAACAACGCGACCTAAATGAGCGCGAAGATAACCCATGTGTGAACCTCGGTTAAAAGAAGTAAACGCGTTATCAGCCCAAAACGGAGCAGGGTCGTGAGTTGAACCTGTCACTGAAAAATCAGCATGATGGTGTGCCGCTGTTGCATCTGTTGGTCTATCTGTATCTGTGCCACCTACTGATACAGCGCGTCTGTTAATGTCAAATCTTTCACCTTCACCCGGATATTGGTCGGAAGGTCTGCGTTGACTGCTTCGCCCATTAAGCGCACCTGCTTGATTAATAAGTCTAACAACTTCTCGCGCAGCGGCTTCAATGTCTGTTACACCTTCGCGCAACCCTACTTCGCCCATATCAATAGTCAATCGTCTTACAAAGTCCATATCAGTCCAATGTGGTAGGTGTTGTAATCTGTCTTCGTAGTGATTTCTTGTATCATTAACTGAAGCGCGTTTTCCTTTTAAGCAAAGGAACGCTGATATAACACGCGTTCCTTCGGGTGTATCAAAGAATGTTGATGTAAATACCGGAGCAAAAGTATTACCCGATTGCACATCTTCGGATTGTTGATAAGGGATAGTTTCAGCGTGTCTTAGCGATGCTTTGTCAATATCAACAGTTGATTGAGCAGTTCTGCCTTGACCAAATTGAGTTGTTTCATCACCAAACTTGATGTAATGCGGAGTGTTTCTTGCTTTTCGGTTATGCGCGAGATTAACTACACCAGCAGGGTTTGGTGTCATAAAACTATTATCCATCAAATACCAACTACGGTGCGCGTATGCCCCTTCAATAAAGTGCGATTTACCCGTTCCATCTTCGTATTCGTATGTTACACCATCTATTACTTCGTTATACGGTTTTGTCGCCAAGTGTTTATCTTTTCTTTGAGTTCTAAATCCAGCCGCTACATCAAGTTCGTTGATAGTCGGAGTTGTTGCATTTGTTTGCACTTGCATGTGAAGGTCATGGAACGCGATAAATTCACGGTCATGCGCTACATCGTAAAGTAAAACACGCGCATGTGTTTCAGTGCTTAGATATGGGTCAAGATATGCTACAATTGGTGGTTTATGTGTGGATACATCATGACCTAATTCAATCCAATTCAACTCAATGGTTTTGTTTACATGTTGAACATAGTTGCGAGCAGTTTCAATACAAGTATCGCCAATAAGGAAATTTTCAAGCGGAAGAGTATCGCGTGATTCAATTCCCAATTCGCCTTTGCCGCCATTGAAACCACGCCATACCTCATATTCGTTATAGACACCGCGAGATTTAGCAAATAAACCTTCTATTGCATGGGGGTTAGTGTAATGCATGTTAGCCCAAATCGTATCACCGTATCGCAATCCGCCGGGACAATAAGGATTATTCCATGTGGAGTTTGCTATACTATCGGGTAACATCAAAGGAGCAGTATTTGGGTCAATTGAATACACACCCAACAAGACAAGTTCATCACCAGTAGCGAGAAGACCTGTTGGTGCTGTTGGGTCAAGTATTGGGTGTGCTTGAATTGCTATGAAATTTGGCTCAGTTGTGGAGTTGTAAGTAATTCTATACTTACGACCGGTTGCTTCATTTATGGCAGCAAACTCATAACTGGTTGGTAATTTTCCTTTAGGTAAGTTACCCTTGATACCAAATTTTACACCGGGGCCAGTATAGAGAGGTGGGATTAGTGGAAGGACTAATTCAATAACTGCGTTTTTTGATTGTATGCGCGCTAAATGTGGGTTAGCAGTAGGTCCGGCCTTGAATTCAACCGCGCTAACATATTGGCGTAAACCATAATCAAGATTACCACCTTGTGTCATTACACTACCGCGGTCATAGTAAAACGGACGACGGTATTCTTGTCCAGTGGTTTGATAGTTTATATCTCCTGTGAGTGGAAAGTTTACTTGATTAGGTAATACACCAACTAATACTTGTGCGCCTATTGATAGAGATGAAAAGAAATCTTTACTTGAATGACTTTCTAAATCACTCAGCGTCACTGTGCATACGCCGACTCCGCTTTTTTCGTAGTAAGCCCATTCACCATTACCGAGAATAATTTTTCGTGTCATTCTTGTGCTAACTCCTTTTACGGTAGCAAAGTCATCAAATTTAGAATCAGCAATATGGTTTGTGTCAAGAACAATAGTATTAGCGGCAAACCTGTTTATATCAATAATTTGACTTCGTATTGGTAAATTGTTTGCTGATGCATATTGATAATGACCAAACGCTTCGTAATCTGTCGCTGGGTAGTTTGGTGCGCGACGACCAACAGGAGAAGGATTCCATGCTTGCGCTGTCATTGTAGCATCAAGGTGCAACTTCATGCTGTTGTCCGGTCCGGGGAACACACCAGCGTCGCGGTCTTCAAAGAATTGATTGGGGAATAGTGGTATCTCAACAAGCGCGCGAGTGCTTGCATATTGAGAACCTAACTGATAATCATGCTGAACTGAACTGATTGATTGAAACAATCTATCGTTAACGGTTGTGCCGTCGCTACAAACACTTGATGTGTCAAATTGTGGGTCAAGCAAGATTAGTGATTCAACAGAAAATCCAGTTGATGTTACCCAATCAGCAAAATCCGTAGCGCGCCTCCCATTAGCGAGTATGTATTTATCTGCACCTCCCGTAAATGTAAATGTAGTTGATGTTTTAGAGTCATATTCAGCATTCGCGCCATTTGATAAATAAATACGCCCTGTTGCTGGAAAACAATATGTTCCCCAATTTGCTAAACGGCCTTTGTTGTTTAAGGGTTGAACTGTTATTGTTCCCGCTGCTCCATCAAAATCATTTACTGCGACAGCGCAAGCGTGTCGTGTATTCCAACCTACTCGCGATAATGTTGCAGGGTCCCAACTCGGTTTAGTGTTAACAGCACCTTGACCGGGACCACCAAGAGTAACAGAAACAACAGGCGCGCCGGGTTGTATTTCTTTTACGATGTGTGAATCACGACTACCATCTCCCGCGTATGATACTGTTTGGTCGGATACATCGGTCATAATACCTTGACCTTCCATAATGAGATAACGACCCATACCCGAATCATTTACCTCCATAGAGGATATTCTTACTGTTGATTGGACATATTCAATAGTAAAGTATGTGCAATCGTTAAAATCAACTGTTGCTGGTGTAGCGCGCGATAACTGCATTGTTCTTTCGCGCTTGCTTGGTTGAACAATGAATATGTATGAATCACCAACTTTATCGTTGTCAATAATATCAAACATCTCAAATGCTCCACCTTTTTGTGAAGCGAATTGAACGCTCTCTTGGTAGTGCGTGGGTGCTTCATTTACTGGTGGGTCGCTTGCGCTTCTTTGCATTGGTTGTATGTGTATCTTGTGATAAGCAGACGGGTGCGTTGTAGTAGCAACACCTTGAGGTGGTGCATTACCTTCTTCGCCTGTAAATCTTGGAGTGTAGTTTGCTGGTAGCAAAGACTCATTCAAATCCTTTTCATAATCAAATCCACCTGCGTTATCACCAACAAGATGATGAGGCTTTAGCGCAACTTGCGCGGTTCCTATATCGTTTGAAGAGGCAGTGATGACACCACCGGGTGAATGTATTGTTGCGCCAGCAGCAACGGCATCAGCGATGTGTTCGGCTACGCGTTTTGTATTAAGAAAACAACCGCCGTCGGGAACTGTTTTTGTGACAAGAAGTGCCGGGTTTGATAATCCCATTTTTTCTCCTGTAAGGTCAACTGCGTTATAGTGAACCTCAACATAACCAGCGGTCAAACCCGACACTTCAAGGATAGCAATTCGCGAATCTTTTTCGGGTGTAAGATGTTTTTTGTATTGACTATCCGATTGTGAATCAACACCTATACCTCCACCCTTCAACAAGAACGGTTCTATGTCATCAACTGATATTGCAATAACGCCGTCGCGGTTATTGTCTATACCATACAGACCATTGCGAACAACGCCGTTAGTTGTAGCCGATGTTCTTAATTCCATGATACGCGCGTTTGTCGCTGTATGAGATACAGCGGCTTTGCTGTTGATAGGTATAGCATCTTTGAGTCCAACATAACTACCAGCAAAGGTGATTAGCGCATCATCGGATATACCATCAATTGTTCTTGTCAACTCTTGTTCATGTATTGGTGGTAGCAGACGAAGGAATGAGTGTCCTTCTTTTTGTGTGTGTTTATGCCTACCTGTATGACCTGTTTTGAACCTCTCCGCGATAGACCAAGAAGCAGGTGAAAAAGTATTACCAACAGCAAGAGAGCGCGAATAGATAAATCCGTGAAACTCATTAGGGCTTTCATCTATAACCATCGCTCCTGTTCTATCTATGGCTTGACTGCTTGTTCCAAGTCGCTGATACGGCTTACCGGTTTCGCTGTCAATAAGTAAATCCGACCGAACAAGAACCATCATTGAATCGTTAGCAAAATTATTACTTGTATCAAACGCTGTGCGTGAATGTAAAACGCCACGCGCGCCTGTGTCAGTTGAAACGCTAAAGTCAAGATGTATGCTTTCAACAGTGATTGCTCCGAGAGGACTGATTTGTTTTAGACGAACACGCTCCGGTGCTGAATTGTTTGGTAGTCCAGTAAGTGTATCTGTCGCCGTTGGATTGATAATAAGATTGAATGGTGTATGAGCCACGCTAATAACTCGCGCACCCAGCGAATGTGTTGGGTTCGCTACTTGATAATTACCAAGACTTTCAAGGGTGTAAGTGGTAAGTAATGGGTCGGATTTACCACTTACTAACTCATACATTTTTTGACAGGCTGTTGCACCTATTGTGATTGTAGTATCCCCCGCATTGACATTTGATGTGATGTAAAATTCATCATCGTCAACTTCAACCGGCTCTTCAAATCGCCAAAGACCAATAGTGCTGTTAACTTTCATAAGCGGTTTAGCGCGACTTTCCATAGTTGATACATCGCTTTTCCAATGCAATGATTCAATGTATCCACGATACTCACCACCTTTACCGCCAATGAATAAATCTTGGTCATTAAGACTGCATTTGTATTTCTTATTCATTTTATGTGAAGCCATTAATTCTCCATTGACATACAACTTTACTTGCTCACCATTGAACTCACCGGAAATATGATACAACTCGCGCTGTCCTACATTGTATCCTACATTGTTGCTAATGAATGAAGCGGCGGCTGTTGGGTAATTATTTGCGCTTGAAGCAATTGCTGTTACACCATTGGTGAATTCAACTTTGAATGATGCTACACCCGGTGCGTTTACCGTTCCCATACTCAGTTCAAACAAACCTGCTTTGCTTGCTATCACACCACCGCAGTCCGGTGATACCCAAGCCTCAACTGTAAACTTGTCCAGCGTTTGATTGTTAGCGTTAGCAAATCTATGTCCATCACCGTCTTGTAAAACAGGAGCAGAAGAGCGTGCAACACCACCGTATAATTCGCGCTTATGACCGGTTTTAGTAAAATCACCTTGAGGGCAAACTATACTGTCGCTTACGCCATTGAAAAACATCGCATGGTTTGATAGAGTAATAACTGCCATATCAACTCCCCACGATAAAGTCCACCGGCATGAAAGTCAAAGAACCTTCATACACATTTTCACCAGCAATATAGTTGAAAGCCATAGCGACTACTGTTCCAGCAATACCTGTGTATTTGTTAGTTGGGTCAAATACAACCCCAACATCAAGATTGTTGGCTAAAGCGTCTTGCTGATTAGCGTCGCTTCTTCCTGTTACCATGATAAGATTTCTTTCAGTGTAGTCATCGTTAGCCGATGTGCTGGTAATCATAGAGTTGTAAGGTATTTGCATACCAACAATGTAATCTGCTGTTTGTTTATCGGATAGACTTACATCAGCCTCAATCAAAGAGTTAGAATCATCGGGGTCAGCGCGACCACCAAGTGCGGAGCCGGAAGCACCAAGAAGACTCGCGTTGCCTACATACGCAATGAGGTCTTGCAACTTATCACCCGCGCTACGGCAAGATTTGTTAGAACCACCTGCAAATTCATCATACAAAGGTATGACAGAACTGAACCCTTTGTTGAACACTGGTGTTGCATTGTTGCCACCAAACCCTGCTTCTGTTTGTGTGAATGTTAATCGCGCGTTGTTAGTCAATACTCCATTACTTACAGTGATAGTAAACGCGCTACTGAAAGTTGTGCCTGTGGTGCTGACTTGTCGCGGGTTGAAGTCTGCGGCTTCACATGCCGCTTTAACAGCCGCCGCCAAGCCATCGTCGGTGGTGATACCTTGAATACCAACGGTTACGGTAGGCGGAACATTGGTGTCGCTGTGCGATGCTGTGCTACTATCAAATTGAATTCTAATTGGAGCGCGCGATGTGTTTTCACCTGTATAAGTTGATTCAATCTCAAAGTAATTACCATGTAAGTCATCAACTGATACTGCCCCGCTTGTCATATACGCTTGGCGAGTTCCACCATCAGCGTTGGCTAACGCGCTAAAGTCTATGTTTGCTGATGCTGCGCTTGGTGC
>CETF01020084.1_pt1 | contig 17630 bp, 32 predicted proteins | sample 326991 | NCBI WGS metagenome assembly CETF01 (sample SAMEA2622331, study PRJEB7988) | marine metagenome | biome: marine biome (ENVO:00000447); feature: surface water layer (ENVO:00002042); material: "saline water (ENVO:00002010), including plankton (ENVO:xxxxxxxx)" | depth 5 m | reverse complement strand
GATTTAAGCAACTTAAATGATTGTGTAGTGTATTATATGGACATAGCACATGCAAGTGCCTTAAACGTAAGCAAAGTGCCTACTGTCATAATATTTGATGGTAAAGAAAAAGTAAGGTATGAAGCAAACATAATGATGAAGTTAGATGCAACACGTAAAGATGTGCAAAACTTTGTTGATAACATAATTTTAAACAAGTTTAACTAATGGCAAAGGGAATTAATTTTACATATAGAGAAAAATCAAAAAAGAAACGTAAAAATATACATTCAAAAAATAGATCAAGAACAAAAGGTGGTAAACAATTCCTAAAGCTATATAAAGGTCAAGGTAGATAATGGAATTAATCGTATTAAGATTTAGCAGTCAAGAAGATAGTACAAGTGGTTTATTATTTGAACGTACAGATTTAGGTAATAATTTTTTATGTTATACATTAGAAGATGAACGTAGAGCATTAAAAATACCAGGTGAAACTAGAGTACCAGCAGGTATATATGATATAGAGTTTAGAACAGTTGGTGGATTTCATCAAAGATATAGTAAAAAATTTGCGTTTCATAAAGGCATGTTACAAGTTATGAACGTACCAAATTTTGAATATATACTAATACACATAGGAAATGATGATAGCCATTCGGCAGGGTGTTTACTTGTCGGTGATAGTCAAGAAAATAACATCATAATAAAAGATGGTTTTATTGGAAAATCAGGTAATGCATATAAACGTATATATCCAAAAATTGCAAAGGCATTAGAAAATGGTGAACGTGTTACAATACAATATATAGATTATGATTAATAAATTATTTACAAGTGGTGCAAATGAATTAATAAAAAACGTTGGTAATGTAATAGATAATTTGCATACAAGCAAAGAAGAAAAATTAGAAGCTGAACAAAAAATCAAAAATATGATTTTAGGTTATGAAGCAGAAATGCAAAAACAAGTCACAGAACGTTGGAAATTAGATATGCAGTCAGATAGTTGGTTATCAAAAAACATTAGACCATTAGTATTAATATTTTTATGTGTATCAACTGTTTTATTAATTTTTATTGATGCAGGTATTATTACATTTAATGTAAAAGCAAGTTGGGTTGATTTATTACAATTAGTATTAATAACTGTTATTGGTGCATATTTTGGTGGGCGTTCTATTGAAAAAGTAAAAAAATAATTTTGGACACAAAAAAACCAAATAATAGATTTAGATTAAAACCAAATGAAATTACTATATTAAAAGATATACGTAGACCAAAAATAAATAGATTAGTCATTGGTGACATACATTTACCATACACACATCCAAAATACTTAGAACATTGTCAAAAAATAGCAGAATTATATAATTGTACTGTATTTTCAGCTACTGGTGATGTGATTGACTCACATTTTGGAAGTTTTCATCATACAAATACGCAGACACATGGTGCAAAGTATGAATTAGATATGTGTATAGAACAGATGAAAGATTGGAATAAAGCATTTCCAAAAGTTGATGTCACAATTGGTAATCATGATTTAATAGTACATAGGAAAGCAGAAGATGGTGGTATTGATAAAAGATGGATCAGGGATTTTAATGATGTTTTAGGTTGTTCAGGTTGGAATTTTGAAGAAAAATTTGTGCATGACAACGTATTATATGTGCATGGTACTGGTTGTAGTGGTAAAGGTATTATTAAAAGAAGTCAAAACTGGGGCATGTCAATGGTACAAGGGCATATACATACACAGGCATTTATAAATTATACTGCATCACTTAATGATCTGAAGTGGCAAATGCAAGTACCTGTTGGAATTGATTACAAAAGTTGGGCATATTCATATGCAAAATTTCATACTGCAAAACCTATATTAGGGTGTTCAGTAGTATTAGACAATGGTAAATTACCTATAATTTGTCCAATGGAATTATAGTTATTAACATACAATTATATCTAGTATTGTTAATTATTTGTTTACTTTCTTAACTTTTTTTTGTTAGTAATTACAAAATAGTTGTATATTTGTGTCATTAATCAATACAAATACAAATGTTTAAAAAATTCGCAGATTATTATACAGTTAATAGTAAAGAACATCATGTTTATTTATCAACTGTTGAAACTATTACAGACAAAATCAAAAATGATTTACGTCAATTAAAAGCACAACATCAATATAATGGTGATACTGAAATAGCAAAAGGTATTGAATTAGCAATAAATGAATTGTGTTTTATTAATACAGATATTATGGCATTACAATTAAAAAAGATTAACAATGAAAAATAATATTATTAATTTTATAGACAAAAATATAGCACCTATTATATGCTATACAATTGCATTAATGATTTTATTAGCAATAATGTTAATGCATCAAAAAGGATTTATTAATTTATATATTTAAAACAATGATAAAAAAAGGAGTAGTAAAAAATGTACAAGCAAATGGTACATGGCAATTAAAAGATGGCAGTAAAACTTTTTACAAACATGAAGTTAGTTTTGATAATGGTGATACTGGTGAATATAGCAGTATTATGCAAGATCAGACAAAATTTGTAGTAGGTCAAGAAACTGAATATGAATTTATTGATGGTAAATTTCCAAAAATAAAACCAGTAAACACATTTCAACAAAGTAATTTTACACCTAAATCAAAAGATGATGTGCAACAATACATAGTAAAACAAAGTAGTTTAAAATGTGCAACAGATTTTGTAATAGCAAATGGTGGTGATGTAAAAACAATAATTGATACTGCTGAAATATTTACAAACTGGGTTTTAAAAGGTGATAAACCAACAACTAATAGTGATAAAATAAATGATATTATTAATGATATACCATTTTAATTATGAGTTATTACAAACAACATAAAATAAAAGCAATTAAGGTATTAGAAAGTGTTTGTAAACACGTAAAAAAATGTAATATAGATTATGAAATGATTGATTTTGAACGTGCATTAGATGAAGTTAAATTACATTATTTTAATTATCTTAAAATGCAACAAAATGAAAATTATAAACCAAAAATTGAACATAAAAGTTATAAATAATTTAAAATATTTATTATGATATATAAAGGAATATATGAAATAGATGATGTATTAATACAATATGAATATAATGTAGATGGTGGTGACTGGGAAAATCCACCACATACAGAAGTTGAAATATTAAGTATGAAATATCAAGGTATAGAAGTGCAAGATTTATTAATTAATATTGCAAATGACTGGTATGAAAATGTAATAGAAAGTATTGAAGAATATTCTAAAGATAAAATACAATGTTAGATCAAGAAGTTAGAAAAATTATTTACTTAGCAGAAGAAATTGCAAATATACCATTTGGTAGTATCAAAAGTAAATCAAGAAAACGTGATATTGTATTGGCACGTCATTGTGTTGGTGCAATGTTAGTATCAGGTTTAGGAATACATAAAGAAAAAGCAAGTGAATTAATGCAACGTGACAGAACAAGTTTTAATGTATATCAAAAAAAGCATGAAGAATATATGGAAAATCCAAAAATATATCCTGACTACAATATGTTTTATGATAAACTATTACAAACATATTTTGATAATGAAGCATTATTAAAAAATCCAAAAACTAGGGAATGGTTTGAACAATTAGATACTATTAAAAACCAACAAAAAAGTTTAGACAGAAAATTATTACTTTTAGAACAGGAATGTAAATTGTTAGGTTTATGAAAAAAATAGTAGTAAAGAAAAAAACAGATTATACAGTAATATCTAATGTGTTTTTAAAGGACAAAAGGTTGTCATTAAAATCAAAAGGTTTATTGGCATATGTATTATCATTACCAAATGACTGGGTTTTATATGTAACTGAATTATCAGAACATCATAAAGATGGTACAAGTGCAATTTATTCAGCATTTAAAGAATTAATACAATTAGGTTATGTTACACGCAAACGTGAACGTATTGATGGTAAGCTAGGTGGCATAGATTACATTATATCAGAAACACCTATTTTAAAAAACCTTAATGTAGAAAACCTTAATCAAAGAAATTCTAATAAAGAAAATCAACAACTACTAAATACTAATAATAATAAAGTAAATACTATACAAAGTAATTATATATTAGAATGGAATAAAATTGCAGAAGATATAAATTTTATTGACATAGATAATTTTATAGATTATTGGACTGAAAAATCACCTAATGGAAAAAAAATGAGATGGCAAAAACAAAAAACATTTGATGTCAAAAGAAGAATGTTAAGGTGGCAAAAAAATGATTTTAATAAACCAAAAGTATCACAGACAGATCATATGTTTAATGTATGGCAAGAAGCAAAAAATATTATAAATAATGACTAAATTTAAAATATTAAATTTATATAGTGGTATTGGTGGCAACAGGACGTTATGGGGTAATGATCATGATGTTACTGCTATTGAAATAAATAGTGATATTGCAAGTGAATATAAATATAGGTTTGCAAATGACACAGTTATAGAGACAGATAGTCATCAATTTTTATTACATAATTATAAAGAATTTGATTTTATTTGGTCGTCGCCCCCATGTCCAAGTCATTCAAAGTTGTGTTATTCGCAAAAAGAAAAACGTTATGTAGATATGAGTTTATACCAACAAATAATACTTTTAAAAAGTTGGTTTAAAGGTTTATGGGTTATAGAAAATGTAATACCATATTATAAATATCTTATAGAACCAACAATAATTATTGGTCGTCATGCATACTGGTCAAATTTTAAAATACAATATTTAGAAGTTAAAAATATAGATGTTTCAAGAAGTAGCAAAGAAGAATTAAGTAATTATTTAGGTATGCCAATACCAAGAATAAAAGGTGCATTACTTTTAAGAAATTCAGTTGAACCAAAAGTTGGTAAACATATTTTAGATTGTGCAATAAAACATAAAAATAACAATACAATAAAACAAAACAAATTATTTTAAATATAAAATGGACAATAATAAAATTTGGTACAGATACAATAATGATAATAAACAATTAAAAAATGATTGTGTTGATGTATTAAGTAGATGTTATTTAATGCTAGGACAAAAACCTGATGCAAAACAAATAGTAATGATGTCTAGTTTATTATATGAAGATTTAATTAATAGGTATTCATCAATGACAATACAAGAAATACAATATGCTTTAGAAAAAGGTATTAAAGATGGTGATGATTTAAATTGTTTTATTAATGCACGTTCCTGGAATGTATGGATTAAACAACATAAAACAAGTGAACAATTAAAAAGGCAACAAAAATTAATTACAGATTATCAAAAACATCAAGAAAATATTAAACAAATAAGTCATACAATAAATAAAGCAAAACAAATAAAATGAATATATTAATATTGACATTAGCAATATTGTCATTACTATATACTTGTATATGGTTGGTAGTAGATAATATAAAATATAAAAGAAAACAAAAAAAATTTAAAGACAGAATTAATAAATATTAAATTAAACAATTATGAAACTAAATCAAAAACAAAAAGTATTAAGACATTTAAAAACATATGGATCAATAACACCATTAGAAGCATTTAATGATTATGCAATAATGCGTTTGACCAGTAGAATATGTGAATTAAAAAATGAGGGTTATATAATAAAATCAGAATTAGTAAGTAGTTTAAACAGATTTGATGAAAAAGTATCATTTAGTAAATACACATTAAATGACAAAGAAGAAACTATCTAAAAAATTAGATGTTATTTTTAGCAAATACATTAGATGGTATTATGCTGATGCAAATGGTTATGTAGAATGTTATACATGTGGAGTTACAAAACCAGTAAAAGAAATGCAAGCAGGACATTTTCAAAGTCGTAGACATTATGCAACACGTTGGCACACAAATAATTGTAGAGTACAATGCCAAAAGTGTAATATTTGGGAACAGGGGCAACAGTTTATTTTTGGCAACAAACTAAAAGCAGAAATTGGTGATGTTAAATTTAATGAATTAATACAACTATCAAATTCAACTGCTAAATACACACAACAAGATTATGAAGATATGATAGCATACTACAAAAAAGAATTAAACAAATTGATGTAAATAAATAATTATCAACAATTTACATATATGTCATTTATTTTGTTATACTTAACACGTGAAATTAACAGAACGTGAATATAATAAAATGTTAGACATTGCAAAAAACATTTGTAAAACAGATTTAGCAGAAGATTTATTGCATGAAGCATTGTATGCAACGTTTAAATATCCTGAAGAACAAATTGAGTTTATCAAAAAAGATGGTAAACTCTTTTTTTTTGTAGCACGTATTATGGCAAATATGTATCATAGTAAAACAAGTCAATACTATTATAAAATTGCAAGGTTTTATGACAAACATACATTGCAAGATTGCACGAAAATATCAAAGTTTATATTTACTAATGATACAACACAACAGGAAAATATAGAATTAATTGAATCTTTATTAGATGAATTGTATTGGTATGATCGTGAAATGTTTAAATTATATCATTTTGGTGAAATAAATGGTAAACGTTATACATTGCAGTCATTAGCAGATAAAACAGGTATAAGTAGACGTTCAATATTTACAACAATAAAAAACGTTAAAACATATATAAAGAAACGTATAAATGAAATTAGAAGATTTGACTAAATATAAAGGTTATGACATACCTGCTATTGAATTTTATAATGAATATGGTGAATTAGAATATAGTGTTAATTTATATGATTATGAATTAGATGATATTGATGTTGTGTATGGCAGATATTTTGAACCTTATGGTATAATTAAATTATATAGAAATGATGAAAAAACCAGATTTAATGGTCAAGGCATACAATCTCCTGAAAGCAAGTTATAAACGTGCAGTAGGTGGTTTTAAAGATGTTGATGAATCAACGTATTATGACAGAATACATACATGCACACGTTGTCCAAAATTTGATTATGTAGATTATGAATGCACTGTATGTGGTTGTCCAATAGAAACTAAAGCAAAATGGAAAACAGAAAGTTGTCCAAAAAATAAATGGTATGAAATTAAGTAAAGAACAAAAAGAAAAAGCCAAATATATATGGCAGGGTATAAAAACAGGCAAAGCAAAAACACATCACTATAAAGTTGAAATGATTAAATTTTATAATGAATTAAATAATAGAAATTATAAATACACTACTAATTGTGGATCATGTTTAAATTCTTGTTTTGAATTTATAAAATCTATTGTTGATAAACCTAAAAAGAAAAATGGAAAAAAGTAAATATTATTATGATTTTGACAGAAATATGGAATGTGATGAAATGTTAGAAGATAATAAAAAAGTACCTCCATATTATTTAGGTCGTAATGGATTAATGGCTAAAGATGTTATTTGGCAATTTGATTTATCATATAATGTTGGTACATGCGTTTCATATTGTTTACGCAGTAAACGTAAACATAATGATGGTGGCATAGAAGATTTAAAAAAAGCAATTGCACATTTACAATTTGAAATAGAACAACTTGAAAATAATCAATAAAAATACATGGGAATTAATACCTGCTGATTATAATCCTAGACAAATTACAAAAACAGAATATAGTAGATTAAAAGCAGACATAAAAGAAAAAGGTATATTACAACCATTAGTTATAAATAGTAACATAGACAGAAAAAATATTATAATAGGTGGACATCAACGTTATAATATAGCAGTTGAATTAGGCATACATAAATTACCTTGTATAGAAGTTAATTATGAATATGACAAAGAAATAGAAACTAATATAAAATTAAATAAATTAGGTGGTAAATTTGATAAGGACAAATTAGCTAATTGGTTTGAAATAGACAGATTAAAAGAATGGGGTTTTAAATCAATAGATTTTGGTTTTAATTTAGATAAATTACCTATTAAATGTGAATGTTGTGGTAGACAAAAGTAGACATATAAAAAAAGAAGCAATATTAGATGCATTAGAGCAATGTTTAGGTGTAGTTACAACTGCATGTAAACAAGTAGATGTACCACGTAGTACGTTTTATAAGTGGCTAAAGACAGATATTGATTTTGCAAACAAAGTAAAAGAAATAGAAAATGTAAGTTTAGATTTTGCAGAAAGTAAATTGTTTGAACAAATACAAGAAAACAATACAAGTGCAACAATTTTTTATTTAAAAACTAAAGGACGTAAACGTGGTTACTGGGAAAAACAACAACATGATATTACAACAGATGATGAACCTATACATATCAACATCAAATTAACAGATGACAATTGATTGTGAATTTACACCAAAACAAAGTCAAGCAATAAAGTATTTATTCGACAATGAAAGTACAGAAATACTTTTTGGTGGTGGTGCAGGTGGTGGTAAATCATATATTGGTTGTGCATGGATTATATTGTCATGTATAAAATATAAAGGCATACGTTGTTTAATCGGAAGATCTAAGCTCGATAATTTAAAAAAGACAACTTTAAATTCCTTTTTCGAAATTTGCAGTAGTTGGGGTTTAAAAGCAAATAAAGATTATACATTTAATGGTGCATCAAACGTAATTAAATTTTATAATGGATCAGAGGTTATATTAAAGGATTTGTTCTTATATCCTAGTGATCCTAATTTTGATAATTTAGGTTCTTTGGAGCTTAGTATGGCATTTATTGACGAATGTAATCAAGTTACGCAAAAAGCTAAAGCAATATTATCTTCAAGAATAAGGTATAAATTAGATGAATATAATTTAATACCTAAATTATTTATGTCATGTAATCCTGCTAAAAACTGGGTGTACAATGAATTTTATTTACCTGACAAACAAAATGAATTACCAATACATAGAAAGTTTATCCAGGCATTAGCAACTGACAATATACACATTTCAAGACATTACCAAGATCAATTAAAAAAATTAGATGAAATAAGCAAACAAAGGTTATTATTTGGCAACTGGGAATATGATGATAGTATAGATAAATTAATAGATTATAATGCAATATTAACTATATTTGATAATACAATAGTTGGTGGTGGTGATAAATATATATCATGTGATGTTGCAAGATTTGGTAAAGATAAAACTGTCATAATATACTGGAATGGTTTACGTGCAGAAAAAATTAAAGTATTAGATGCAAATAGTATAACAGATGCATCAAAAGAAATAAGAGAAATACAAAGATTAGAAAACGTACCATTAAAAAATATAGTAGTTGATGATGATGGTGTAGGTGGTGGTTTAACAGACATATTAAAAGCAAAACCATTTGTCAATAATAGTAAACCAATAAATGGTGAAAACTACATGAATCTAAAAACACAATGTTATTATAAATTAGCAGATTATATAAACACAGGTCAGATATATGTTAAAACAAATAATACAAAGATTATAGAACATATGACAAAAGAATTAGACCAAGTCAGACGTGATAAAATAGATAAAGACACTAAATTAGCAATTGTGTCAAAAGAAAAAGTAAAAAACATATTAGGACGTTCACCTGACTATTCTGATGCATTGATGATGCGTATGTATTTTGAATTAAAACCTAATATAGGGAAATACTATATACACTAAAAAAAACAGGTAGTGACCAAAAACATAAATACACTACCTGTCAAATAAACAAATACGCACCAAAACTAAACAATTTATATTTACTAATAAATAACTTGATACAAATGTTATTAACACTAAACAACAAAGAATATTATATACCACAAAAATGGACAGAAGTTAGTTTGTCATGTTATCAAAAATTTATGCAAATAGAAAAAGATACAGACAAACATACAAAAGCATTAAACACAATTAGTTGTTTTACAAACGCACCTTTTAAAACATTAGAAAAGTGCAAAAAATCAGACATAGATATTGTATTAAAATATGTTGCAAAACTATTGACAAAAAAAGTAAACACAACATTAAACTATATAATAGAAGTTGATGGTGTAGAATATGGTTTTAATCCTAATTTAAAAGATATGACAATGGCAGAATTTGTTGATCTTGATAATTATTTAAATGACATATGGAAAAATATGCATAAAATCATGGCTATATTATACAGACCAGTTGTAAAACGTAAAAACAAAAAGTATAATATAGAAGATTATGATAGTACAAAATGTTTAAAAGTTGCAGAAATATTTAAAGATGCATTAAGTGTTGCAACGGTTAATGGTGCATCAAATTTTTTTTTGACTATCGCAAAGGAATATCTGAACGTTTTGCAATTATATTCCAACAAGAAGAAAAACAAGAAGAAAACATACATGACACAGAACAACAATTTAGCAACAAATGGGGTTGGTATGGAGTAATATATAATTTAGCGAATGGTGATATAACAAAAATAAATAAAGTATTAGAATTATGTGCAGAAGAATGTTTTACATTTTTGTGTTATTCTAAAGATTTAAATAGTATAAAAAAATGACATTTCCAACATTTACAAATAACGCAGGACAATTACAAAAAAATGTAACATTGTTAAATATAATTAAATTATATGAACAAATTGCAGATGATAACAGTTATATACAAACATTTACATTTGGTGATATATTTGAAATTGATTTAAATGATACTGCATATGCATTGTCACATTTAAGTATTGAAAGTGCAAATTATACTGCTAATGAATTGACATACGCATTAAAATTATATGTTATGGATTTAGTAAGTAAAGATGAAGCAAATGAAAATGATGTACTAAGTGATACATTACAAGTAATTGGTGATTTTATAAGTCAGTTTAAACATAGTACATCATTTGGTGATATGGAAAATGATTTTAGAATGAATGACAATGTAAGTTGTTCACCATTTACAGAACGTTTTGACAATGAAGTGTCGGGTTGGGTAGCAGATATAAGTATAACAGTCACCTTTAATGCAAGTGCATGTGCAGGTGACATAATTTAATAAATAAATGGCAACAACAGTAACAACATCTACATTAACAGTAGACATAAAAGAAACTATTACACTAAATGGTGTAACATATGACAAAACAACAACGCAAGAAATTACAGGTATTGCACAATACAATAGCAGGGTATATCAATTAAAAGCAAGTACAACACATACATTAGTAGAATTTGCATCTGATCCTACAAATAATGTATTTGATAGTGATGATTTTAAGTATATGCGTATTACTAATCTTGATGATACAAACGCAATAAACATAACATTTGCAGAAGAAAGTAATGTTGGTTGTGCGTTTCAATTAGATGCAGGTGAAAGTTTTGTTATTTCAGCATTAGTAGTTGATAGTAATACAAGTGGTGGTGCAATTACAACATTAGCACATAGTATATCAGACGTATTTGTACGTACAGGTGCAAGTGAAACTGATGTTGAAATAGTAGTAGCAACGGCATAATGTACGCAAACACAGAAAAAGTATTAGAACGTTTTGCACAAAAGGTTATAAACCAGTCAATACAAAACTTAAGTAAACAAGATCATATTGATAGTGGTAAATTAGCACAGGGTATGGATTATAATGTAAAAGTATATCCTAGTGGTGCAATTGAGTTGGACTTTTTCATGGCAGATTATGGTAAATTTGTAGATAAAGGTGTAAAAGGCAGTAAAGGTGGTAAACGTAAAGCATATAAATCACCATACAAATTTAAAGGACAAAACATAAAAAAAGGTGTAATTGAAAATTGGGCAAAACGCAAAGGTATACAAGGACGTGATAAAAAAGGTAGATTTATTAAACGTAAAAGTTTAGCATTTTTAATAGGTAGATCAATTGCATTATTTGGTTTACCTGCAACTAGGTTTTTTAGTAATGCATTTAGACAACACTATAAAAATTTACCTGCTGATTTTACTAAAGCATATGCAGATGATGTACAACAATTTTTGAAATTTGCAACTAAAGATTTTTTAAACTAAAAAATAATGGCATTAATTATACAACAACAACCAAGTACAGATTTAAGAATAAGACCAGGACATGGTGATGTTATTTTTATAGTAGGTGGTGGTACATTAACAAACACATTTAGACATAAATATGTTGCACATATATACATGAATGATGTAGAGGGTGACACAACACCATATGGACAACAAAATATAGTAGCAACTTTAAAAGCACCTGCAAACGCAAAAGGATTTGCAGTATTTAATATTGCAAATATATTAGCAGATAATTGCAGTACAGACACATTAGGTATACCAAACACATTAGTGCCTGGTAAACCTGAATTTGAAAGTAAATTTAATGGTGTAGGGTTTAGTACAAAACAACATTCAATACATCAAATAGATAGTTTTGCAGGTAATAGAAAAAACTTTAGAAGATTTTTTGTGCAATTTCGTGAAGAATTTGCAACATCAGCAACTGGTAACGTTGCAATAACAGGGCAAATTAATAGTGAAATATTTAGTGTTACAAACGCAGTTGAACAATTAGAAGATGGTTTTGAAAGTTTTGACTGGTTGTCATATTTACCAAATGGTACAAGTAAGAAATTTTTATCAACAATGCCAAGTACAATTGATCGTAAATGGAGAAAAAGTGATTTTGGTTTAGTTGCATTTTTTCAAGGTAAATTTGATTTATCAGACAATACAAAACATTCAGGTTTAGTATTTATAACATTTAAATTATATGATAGTAGTAACAGTTTATTAGCAACAATAAATCATACTTTATTTAGTAATACAATAGGTGGTACATCAGGACAAAGTAATGTGTCATTAGATTATCATGATGCATTACATTCATATAATACTGTACCTGCTTTATTTTATGCAGGTGTTGGTTTTAACAACATAGAAATAAGAAATGGTACGCAAAGTGCAGACACATCATATTATACTATACAAGGTACAGGTATATTAGGTACAGTAATGACAGAAACCATTACTGTCAGATTAACAGATGATGATTGTAAAGGTTTTGAAACTATTAGATTAGCATATGTAAATAGTTTAGGCACATGGGATTATTACAACTTTTATAAAAAATCTACAAAAACAACACAACTGAAAAAAACATATTATAAATCTAATTATGGTGATTATCAAGGTAGAAGTTATGATCAAATATCAGCACAGGGTGGTAAACGTGCATTACAGACAGTAGCAGAAGAAATGATTGAAGCCAATACAGATTATATTACTGAAGCTGAAGCAACTGCATTAAAAGAATTATTTATATCACCTCAAGTATACATGCAAGTTGGTAAAGGCACAACAGTACAATTTGTACCTGTATGTGTAGAAGAAAAAGAATATATAAAACAAACAAGTGCAAATGACATGTTAATGCAATATGTTATACAAATTAAAAAAGGTCACAATACAAGGGTACAAACATTATGATACGATTAGTTGTATATACAGACACAAAAGATTTTGAATTAGATACATATGGTGATGAAAGTATAAATATTACATATGGTGTAGATGATTTACGTGATATTGAAAGTAAAACAGGTCATTATAGTAAAAGTTTTGATTTACCTGCAACAAAAAATAATAATAGATATTTTGGTTATTTATATGATTTGCAAAGTGATGTGTCACAATATGATACTTTAAAGGGGCATAAATGTGAATTATTTGTAAATAATATTTCAGTATTTGAGGGTTTGTTGTATTTAAATGAAATAGTAAAATTAGATACAGAAACTAAATATAAAGTTAATTTATTAGGTGAAAGTGTACGATTGATTGAAGTATTAGGTGATGCAACTTTGTCAGATTTAAATTTTTCTGAATTTACACATGATTTTACAGATACAAATATAAATGATAGTACAGATGTGTTTGGTTCTAGTACAGGTATTACATTACTAAATGGTAATAATACACAGGCAATATATTATTCATTAGTGCAAAATTTAGGCATTATTGGTAATTCTTCAGGACATATAACACAAATGATTGGTGCAACTAATTATCAGCCATTTATTAGAATGTTTAATATAATTAATAAAATATTTGAATTTGCAGGTTTTGAATATGATAGTGATTTTTTTAATAGTAGTTTTTTTAAACAAATTTATATGGACACAGGTTTAAATGATAGTCGTATAAATTCAAACTTTGGTAGTGCATATAGATTTATTGATAATAGTAGTGCTTCAGTTGTATCAACACCAAGTATTGACCATCTTTTTATTGATAATGATTATGTGCCAGTTATACAAAATGCAAACACTATTTTTACAAAATTTTCATTTGATCAAGTACATAATATTACAACTAATTATACTAATATACCATACACTATTGAACCAACAACAGTTAGTGGTATTACAAATGATCCAGGCAACTTAATGGGTACAAATGGTACAGTTACATCACCTAGTGATAATTTTAAGGTGTTTGTATCATTAACAGTACATGTATTTGCAACTGAAGAAGTCACAATATCAATTATAGGTAGGCAAAATGATGGATCAACAGACACAGATCATATTATACAAGAATTTACAATGCCTAACCAACAAGATAGTATTTTTGAACAAGCAGGTGGTTCACCACAACAAGAAATAATGTATAAAAAAATACAAGGTCAAACAACAATTGTATTAAATGCAGGTGATACATTAGATTTTAGAATTAAAAAAAGTGGTGGTGATGCCTGGATTGCACGTTATTCACATAATTGGCATCTTTTAAATGATACTGTATTTACAGGTGAATGTCAATTTCATTTAAATGCAAATTTTACACAAAACACAACACCATTTCAAGTTGGTACAGGTTTTAAATTTTTTAAAGGTGTTGGTAATACTACTGAAAATTCATCACTACATGCAATGTGTCTTAGACATGATTTATTAACAGGTTTTTTTGCTAATAGATTAGCAGTTGCACCATTATCTTCAACTACAAATGCAATACAAACTAAAATACATGATAATCATGGTGATGTTAAATTAGCAGATATTGTCAAAGACATAACTAAAATGTTTAATCTAGTAATAGAAAACAGAAATGGTATATTAAAAATAGAACCATATAATGATTTTATTAAAGGTGGTACAACAAAAAATTGGTCAAATAAAATTGATACAACAGAAATATTACAAAATTATGAACGTATACCAAGTAAAATTACATGGTCATATAGTAATGATGAAAATGATGTTAATTTAATTACATATAAAAATGCGACAGATGAAGATTATGGTTCAATAAGTATACAAATACCAGTTGATTATATTGATGAAAAAGAAATAAAATTAGAAGTTTTTAGTGCAACAGTTTTTCAACAATTGTCAAGTGGATTAAGGTACAGTACATGTTATGGTTATGAAGATGGAGTATATGAACAAATTGAAAACAAACCAAGATTAATTTTTAGAAATACAAAAAATATACACACAACATTAAATGATGTTACAGGTGTACGGACATCACAAAAATATACATCAGGTGGGCATTTCCAAAAATATCCTGATGATTTAACAATTGCAGATCACGATTTAAATTTTGGTTATACACAAAACGTTTTTATTTCTACACCATTTGCAACACCCCAAAATCTATATAATAAATTTTGGTTTGATTATGTTAATGAAAGGTATACGCAAGAACGTGTATTAGTTAAAGCAAAAGTATATTTAACAGAAACCGACATACAAGCATTTAGTTTTGCAGATACTATTATTATAAATAACCAACAATATAGAGTTACAAAAATAGATTATAAAGCAGGACAAACAGATTTAGCAAAAGTTGAATTAATTAAAATATAATGGCAAAAAGAATATTTCAAATAGTTGATAATGTAATAACTTTTATTGGTGATAAAGGTTCAGAAGTTGCAGGTGATAGTACAGATTGTAAAATGGTAGGTGGTAAATTTGTGAATAATACATGTATTATTGATAATGTTATAAAACCAGTAGATAATTATACAGGTAATAGAAATATTTTAGGCATAGGTAATACAATAGATGAAGATGCAATAAACAATAATATAATTGGTGATTATAACACATTAGCAAATGTAGATAATACTCATACAATAGGCAAATTTGCACATACAACAAGACATAGTGAATTTAATCATGCTATTACAAGCAGTTTAGGACGTACACAACGTAGTGTTTTAATGTTTGAGGGTAGAACAACAGATGCAACACAAACAGAAATATTTATTGGTGGTGAAAGTGGTAAAAGATTTATAATAGATGAAACTAAAGAATCTGTAATAGCATTAGAATGTTATATTTTAGCAAAACGTATAGATAGTAGTGATGATGCATGTATGGGTAAATATCAACGTAATACATTTAGAGTACATGCAGGTGTATTAAGTAGAATTGGACAAAACAATTTAACAAACCATAATCATGGAATAAATGGTTGGACAAATGATTTTACTGCTATAAGTGACACACCTGACTACATAAAAGTTACATGCACAGGTGAATTAAGAGTAACAATAGATTGGAGTATTATTGTTATGGTAAATGAATTAAAAACAAGTTTTATATAATGATACATGAAAATTTTAAATTAGTCGGATCAGGTATAATTGTAGGTTTTGCAAACTTAAAACAAATATTACCAATACTTTCAGAAATAAAAGTAAAAACAAAAAACAATAGTATAATATTAGGTAAATGGCACAGGAAGAAGTAATATTAAAATTATCAGCAGACGTTGGTAATCTAAGAAAAGAATTAGAAGATGTTAAAAAAGGCATTGATGGTATTGGTGATGCAACAAAAAAAACTGAAAAAAATACTGGAATATTAGCAAAAGGTATTAAAAAAGTAGGTGCATCATTTGGTTCTATTTTAAAAGCATCAGGTATTGTAATAGTATTACAAAAAGCATTTGAATTTTTTAGTGAAGCATTAATGCGTAATCAAAAAATAGCAGATGCAATTGCAATAGCATTTGATACTGTATCTATTGTATTTAATGAAATTGTTAATGTATTAGTTGGTGTATATGAAAACGTTGCAAAATCTAGTGAAAATTTTGATGCATTAGGTAAAGTATTAGGTGGTATGATAACCATTGTATTAACACCTTTTAAATTAAGTTTTTTTGGTATTAAATTAGCTATTGAACAAACTATATTAGCATTTGCAAAACTTACTGGTGATGATGAAAAAATAATAGAATTTACTGCTAGAATTAATGATACTAAACAAGCATTAGAAGATACTGCAATTGGTGCAGTTGATGCAGGTAAATCAATAGTATCAAATTTTAGTGAAGCAGTAGGTGAAGCAACAAATATAACAAAACAAGTTGTAAGTGGTATTAAAGATATTAGTATTACAAATGCAATAGAACAGGCAAAAACAAATAAAGAATTAGAAAAAACTGCACGATTAGCACAGGCACAATTACAGGGTTTAGTAGAAGAAAATGACAGATTAGCAGAACAACAAAGACAAATACGTGATAATGAGAATGCAACTTTTGAAGATCGTATAAAAGCAAATAACAAATTAAAAGAAATACTAGACACACAGAAAAAAGATATGTTGGCATTAGCTGATATAAGAATAGCAGAAGCACAGGCACAACTAAATACTTTAAACAATACAGAAAATCAAGTAGCATTACAAGAAGCATTAAATGAAAAAAAGGCAATAGAAGCACAAATAACTGGTT
>CETF01004002.1_pt1 | contig 17879 bp, 18 predicted proteins | sample 326991 | NCBI WGS metagenome assembly CETF01 (sample SAMEA2622331, study PRJEB7988) | marine metagenome | biome: marine biome (ENVO:00000447); feature: surface water layer (ENVO:00002042); material: "saline water (ENVO:00002010), including plankton (ENVO:xxxxxxxx)" | depth 5 m | reverse complement strand
TAATTTACCTCAAGTTTTAAAACAGAGATGTGGAGCTTGCGGATTTTTCCTTTCAGCAGCGGATCCTAGAGATGGAGGATATTGCCTTAAGTGGCAAGTATTAGTTAGACAAAAGTATTGGTGTAAAAGCTGGAAATCAAAAATTACTGATATAAATCAATCTGGAAACTATAAGCATTTATATACTGCAGGATTTGAATTTGTTGATGAACAAGGACAGCTATATGAAGGATGGTATCACATACATCCGGATAAAGGTGCAATGGAAGGAAAGGTTCATCAACCACAGCCACATAGAAGATTAACTGCATTGACTGTTGATGCAAAAGAATACCTCCTATCTGTCCAAGGAGAATTATTACAACCAGGATCTGTTCCACCTGTTGGACAGTACTTACCTTGGCCAACTTTAAAGGATTTTGAAAAAGGAACAATAAAAAGGGCATTTATTGAAAAAAGAAATGAACCTTTTATATTTGAAGTTAATCCTAAACTTGCAGGAAAAATCCATACTAAAATGGGACTAAATTTATATAAGTTAATAAAAATAGATTGGTACATATCAGGTCCAACTGAATTTTTAGAAAAAAAGAATTCTGAAGTTTTAGCTGAAGCTGAAGAAAATACTTTACTTTTAAAGGGAATGCTACAAAATCTAACACAACTATCCGATTTAAGGGAAACTGCCGCAAGACCAACAGAGGTTTCAAACTTGTATCATCCATCACCTATATCTAAGGGTGCACTTAATGCAGCTGGAAGTCCAGTTAATGAAAATGCAACATTCAATCTTGATATGAAAACAGGTCCTGCATTTACAAAAACATATCAGCCTGCTAAACAACCTATTAATGAACCACCTCCTTCAAAGATAGTAAATATTCCAACAGCACCTTTTACTAGAGGAACATCAGGTAAATCTGGAAAAACAGGAACCCTGGTAGATGTAGCTGGTGTAACTGTATCTGCTAAAAAATCAGGACTATTACCAAAAGGTGAACCTATTACAAAAGTATCAGTTGCTAAGAATAGACCTGTAAAAATGGTTAAGTTTTCAAAAGGTAAAGGCGGATCATCATATTAGCGTCACCGCTGTTGTGCTTCCCTTGTTTTTATCATTAAAATATTTTTTTATTTCAATTATTTTTGTTATATTATAGACAATAAGTTATGTTTATAGAAAAAGAAAAATTACCAATTTTATTAGATATAGTTAATAAAGAACCTATAGTTGCATTACCAATAATGTCTGACTATAGCAAGCACTATATGAATAGTGATATTAGTTGTCTATACATATTTACAGTAAAATCAAACAAGGAATTTATTATTTCATATAATCATTATGATATAGAAAGTAACATAACATATTCTAAAGACCTACTAAAAAACTGCCCACAAATACATGTTTGGGATAGTAAAATATTTAGAAACTTATATATAAATGACAATGTAATTGATCATGGATTGATTAATTATTTGGATATTAACTCTCAGCTAGATGCACAAAATTATGAAACACATACTCATAAATTTTATCAAAATGAATATTGGAAATATGGTAATATAAATAACATAATACCAATAATGAAACATCTAGAAACATGTAGGCACATGACTAAATTGATCACAAATAAAATATCAATAGATTTACCAGAATCGTTTACACCATATAATGATGATGTTATTAGGGTATACTCTCAAATTGAAAAATCAGGTTTATGTATTAATACTGATGAATTTTTAGAATCATTTGGTAAATATTCAAAAAAACATATAAAAGACAATATTGTATTTACTCAATACAATATGTATACAACAACAGGCCGGCCAAGTAATAGTCATGGTGGGGTAAATTATGCTGCACTTAATAAAGATGATGGTTCACGTAAATGTTTTATTAGTAGGCATAAAAATGGACGTTTAGTTGAATTTGATTTTGATTCATATCACTTAAGATTGATAGCAACAATAATAAATGAAAAATTACCTGATTCTTCAATTCATAAATACTTTGGAAAAATGTATTTCAATAAAGAAAATCTATCGGCAGCTGAATATGTAAAGTCTAAGGAAATATCATTTAAAATATTGTATGGTGGTGTACCTGATGAATATAAACATATACCATTCTTTTCAAAAATAGATAGATTTATTAATGATTTATATAATGATATGCTAACATTTGGTTATATAAAAACGGCATTACTAAATAGAAAAATGATTGGTAAAAATTACGAATCATTAACCAGAACTAAACTATTTAATTATTACATACAGGCAATGGAAACTGAAAGTAATGTAATAATGTTCGATAAAATACTAAACCTATTAAATGGTAAAAACACCAACCTAGTTTTAACCACATATGATTCTTTACTTTTTGATTTTGATATTAATGAAGGAAAAAAATTACTAAATGATATAGAGTTATGTTTTGACTATCCTGTTAAAATGTCAGTTGGCAAAAATTATGATTCAATGAAAATAGTGAATAAATAAAGTCCGGCTTTATATTTATTATTTGTAAAGGATAATAATATGAAGAAAATTGACAGACTAATACGTGAGTGGTTCTACTTACATCCTGCAGGATATGCAAATAAGCCATATTCACAAAATGACTTAAAAATACTTGAGTCAGCAATGGTTGCTCTTGACTTCAATTATAATGAAATAGAATCAGTACTAAAAAAATTATTTGAAAAAATTGATCCAGATAAAACTATAAAATATAAAGATAGTGATGGTCAATCTAAAGAAATGCCTTTTAGCTCAGCTGTGAAATTAAAAAAGGATCATCCTGCAAGAATAGAAGCTGAAAAGCTCAAATCAAAAGATACACCAGGACAAGACTCAGGTCAAGAACCCGTAAAAGGTGCTAGTTTATTCAAAACGGTAGAACCTGGTTCATCAGCAGCAAAAGATATTGATAAGAAGAAAAAGTCACAACCTCCATCTCCTGAACAATTAAGTAAAAATTTAAAACAAACACTTAGTCCTGAGGTAAGAATTACTAACCCTGAGGTACAGGCTGAAATGAAAGCTGATGATAGCGAAGAACAACAAAGGTTAAACGAACTTTCTAAATTAAAGAATCAAATTAAAATGGAAGGTGACTTTAAACAAAAATCATCAACATTAGTTGCAATAGGTCATCTATATGGAAAGAGAAGCAATTCAGGATTTGGAAAAAATTTAATTGGAGAAGTTGATAGGGATCAATTAAATTTAAATAAGGATAATCTTATTGAAGGATATGATGACGCAAAACCAGAGCTTGTTGAAAAATATGTTAGAGGTGTTAGAAAACATAAAGTAACAGAAGATTTTGTAAACAAGTCATATGACTCTTTGCCATCATCGTTAAAATCTGCACTTAATGGAAAAGGAAAAGTTGGTGATAGGGAAATAGGTCCTGTTGGTGGCCACTTTCTAGGATATAGAAAAAATGATGGATCCACAACTACTGATTTTAGTGATTCAGATATTGCTAAAGATAGTGATGGAAATCCAGTAATCATAAGAGGAAATGTTGGTAACACCTCAAGAGGTAAACTTGTTTGGAGAATATATCTAGAACAAGGAGGAATAGATGCATATACAGGACTTCCTCTAAATTTAGAATCAATGGACCTTGAACATGTTGTAGGCTTTAAAAACTCAGATAAAGGTGAACCAACAACTAAAGATTATGGTGATAGGGAACATGAGGCAAATCATGTACTAACATCGTCAAAGGCGAATCAAAATAAATCAGACATGTCAATGAAAGAGTTTTTTGAAAAGCAAGTGGATCCTTTAGCCGATAAAACTCCTGAAGAATTTGGAAAGCTTGAAAAAGGAATAGAAAAAGCAAATCAAATAACACCAAGAACTGAACAAACTGCATTAAGATTAATGGATGACCCTGAGTTTAAATTAAAAGGTGGTGGAACAACAAAAGATCCAAATGATCCAAACATACAAACTACAGACCTTGGAACCCCAAGAGTAGAAGATGCAAACTTGTCTAAAAATATTACGCCAAATAGTTTACAACAGGAATTTGACTATGAAGAAGAAGAGTATAATACATTAAGGGCCAGTTTACTAAAGGATATCACAGATCCTGCAGATGTTAAAAAAATAAAAAGACTAAATACTAAAATAGGTAAAAGAACTATAAATGCACTTGGATTACCAGCTGGTATACCTGATCCTAGTGGTAGAAGAACAAATGCAATATCAGGTTCTGATAACTTTTATAGGGGATTTTTATTATCTATGGCTGAAGCTAAACCTGAAGATCGTGGTAAATTTAAAGAATGTTGGAGACTTGCAACTAAAATTGCAAGTTCACAAGAGGTAAGATCACAAGGTAGGACATCACAATCACAAAAATTTTTAAAACATTTAAGGGATAATAAATGTATTAGTGAAAGTGTACTAAATGATAAAAGGTACTCAAAATTGTTTAGATATAAAAATGAAAAAGGTGAAATTATATAATGAATACTCAACTATTATGTACATTTACAGCTCAAAATAATTTACAACAAACTGTTGATGTAATAGTTGATACTTATGATGTTTTATATAATAAAATATTTATTCTATGTAATGTTGAAGATAATCGTGAATTGATGTGCACATATAATATTCAAAAAACACAAAATTTTGAAATATTAAATAATACCATAAGTTTACACAGAAAAAAACAAACAAATACACTATATACTATTAATGCATTAAATAGATTAATTGAATCCTTAAATAACGGTGTATTAGATACTTCATATAAAATAATATGGGAAAATTATAGAAACTGCTTATTAACAACTAATGAATTAGGTCTTAAACAAATAAATACAAATATTCACGAAATAGTGCGCATAAAGATTAAAGATTGATATTTATATCGGATTGGAAAATAAAACATAAATAATTTTTTTATATGACAAATTTTTGTTATATTATATAAAAAATAAAAAAATACAAAATAGCAAATGAAAGACTTATTATTAGCCTTAGCCTTTTATACTATAGGGCATACATTAATCTGGTTTCAAACCAACGGACAATTTCTTTGGAAATGGTTTGAAAAAAATCCATTTTTACTTTCAATAACTTTAGGAACAATTATATCATATACATTTATACTTGGTACAAAACACATAGTACTGTATTCAGGTGGATTGTTATGGCCTGGACGACTATTAGGATTTGGAATTGGAATAACCGCATTTACAATATTAACATTAATATATTTTGGTGAAGGACTTTCATCAAAAACTATAACATCACTAATATTGGCAATAGGTTTGGTTTGTATACAGATTTTTTGGAAATAATTTTTTTATATGCGAAAATTTTGTTATATTGAGTATTAATAAATAATAAAGGAGAAAAACATGGATAGTGTTGAAAAAATTCAAGAAGTATTGGATAACATACAACCTGATGTTACCAAGTTTAGCGGAGGTAATAAATCTGCTGGAACAAGAATTAGAAAAGCAATGCAGGAAATTAAAAAATTGGCTCAAGACGTAAGAGTTGAGGTCCAAGATAAAAAAAATAGTAAATAATAATTAAAAGGAGTAAATAATGGCATTAGATTTAGAAGCTATAAGACAAAAGTTAAATAACTTACAAAGTCAAACTGGAAAACAGGATAACTTATGGAAACCTGAACCAGGAAAAAATCAAATTAGAATTGTACCATATCAGTATAATAAAGATAACCCGTTTATTGAATTATACTTTCATTATGATTTAGGTAAGAAAAACTACTTATCACCTATTACATTTGGTGAAGCTGACCCAGCAGTTGAATTTGCTGAAAAGTTAAAAGCAACTGGAAATCAAGATGATTGGAAAATGGCAAGAAAACTAGAACCAAAAATGAGATGTTATGTACCTGTATTAATTAGAGGTAAAGAATCAGAAGGTGTTAAATTTTGGGGATTTGGTAAAACTGTATATCAAGAACTGTTAAGTTTCATAGCAGACCCAGATTATGGTGACATTACTGATTTAAGATCAGGTAGAGATGTTGTAGTTGAGTATCTTACACCAGAAGAAGCAGGTAATAGTTTTGGTAAAACAACAATTAGAGTTAAGCCAAATCAAACAGCTGCAACAGAAGATAAAAATGTTGCTGAAAAAGTTGTAAGTGGTCAAAAAGATATAAACGAAATCTTTAGAAAAGTTTCATACGATGATTTAAAAGCTGCATTGGAAACTTGGTTAGATCCAGAAAGTGAATCAGGAGAAAGTCCTTCACCAACTGGAAATGGCCAAACTACACAAGCAGATACAACAGTTAAAAAGACTGATGATATATCGGCAGCATTTGATAATTTGTTTGATAACTAGGAGGATATAGATGGCAAAGAAAGTAACAACAAATAGAGATTCTTTAGCAGACATACTTGCTGACAGTTTAAATAAAAAGTTTAAAGACTATAAGGTTGCTTATTTTCTTGACGGTACTGAAGAAACTCCAACCGACCTAACAGAATGGATAAGCACAGGGTCATCAATGTTAGACATTGCAATTTCAAACAGAAAAAATGGTGGAATACCAGTTGGTAGAATTACCGAAATAACTGGTTTGGAAGGAAGTGGTAAAAGTCTTATGGCTGCACATATTCTTGCAAATACACAAAAGCAAGGTGGTATGGCCGTATACATTGATACTGAAAATGCTATGAACGAAGAATTTGCTCGAGCAGTAGGTATAGACATTAAAAATATGTTATACATACAATTGGAAACAATAGAGGAAATATTCGAGGTTATGGAAAACATAGTAACAAAAGTTAGGGAAGGTGATAGTGATAGGTTAGTTACAATAGTAGTTGATTCATTGGCTGGAGCTACAACTAAAGTTGAAAGCGAAGCTGACTATAGTAAAGACGGATGGGCTACTAGTAAGGCTATCATTTTGTCAAAAGCAATGAGAAAAATTACTCAAATGATTGGAAGACAGAGAATATGTGCTGTATTTACAAATCAGCTTAGACAAAAAATGGGAGTAATGTTTGGTGATCCTTGGACTACTTCTGGAGGAAAGGCAGTTGCTTTTCACTCTAGTTGTAGATTAAGGTTAAAGCCAATGGGTCAGATAAAGGCCAAGGTAGATGGCCAAGACCAGGTAATAGGAATAAAAACAGTTGCACAAGTTGTAAAAAATAGAATGGGACCACCATTAAGAAAATCACAATTTGAAATATACTTTGAAAGTGGAATTGATGATTTAGGTGGATGGTTACAGGTTATGAAAGACTACAAACTTGTAAAACAAGGAGGAAGTTGGTATACATATACTGATAAATCTGGTAAAGACCATAAATTTATGTCAAAGGATTGGAATGATTTACTAACAAACAATCCAGACCTAAAGCAAGAAATTTATGATTTAATAACTGAAACTGTTATTATGAACTATAAGGTTGATAATTTTGGAATTGATGATATTGAAATTAGCAATGAACCGGTACCTGAAAATTAATATATCCTTATATGATGGGAAGCAAGTCTTCCCTGAGTCTTACGATAACGGCCACCTTCACGTGGTGTAAGACGTTACGGTCAAAAGTCCTCACGAGTATAATGACTATTTTGATCAACTAAGAGCCGTAAATTTTAGTAGTATTAGAGGTAACATTGATTGGTCCAGTGACCCCAATTAAATGTAAATAATATGACAGAACAAATAGTTTTGATGTAAAGCTGATACCAAGTGTCTTTTAACCGTCACTGTTGAAAGAAATAGAAAATACATCTAAATATTAGCTTCTAATACTACATTTTTTCTCTTAAAAATTTTTTTATCCCAATTGTTTTGGTTATATTTAATTAAATAAATAGATTAGAAGATTATGAACAAAAAGTATTTTTCAATTTTAGAAACACTAAAAGAAAATAAAAACACAGAATCAGGACCAAATGATAGGATATTACTTATTGATGGACTAAATACTTTCATTAGAAGTTTTGCAGCAAATCCAGTTACAAATGACGATGGAATTCATGTAGGAGGAATAACAGGATTTTTAATGTCAATAGGCTATGCAATTAGAAACATAAAACCAACAAGAGTAATTATATGCTGGGATGGAAAAGGTGGTAGCCAAAGGCGTAGAAAATTGTTTCCGGAATATAAAGGAAATAGGCGTGTAAGATCTAGGTTAACAAGACATGTTAGTATCGGAACTATGGAAGATGAAAAAGTTGCAATGAAAAACCAATTACTAAGACTTTCACAATATATTGATACATTACCTCTTCACATGGTATCAGTGGAGAATATTGAAGCTGATGATTCTATTGCATATATATGCGAGCAATTGTATCCAAAGAGTCAAGTATTTATTATGTCAACTGATAAAGACTTTATGCAACTTGTAAGTGATCGTGTAACAGTATGGTCACCAACAAAAAAGAAGTACTACTTTGCAGATACAATTAAAGAAGAATATGGAATCCATCCAAATAATTTTTTAATGTTTAGAACAATAACAGGTGATGGTTCAGATAATATACCTGGAATACGTGGTGCAGGACTAAAGACATTAATAAATAGAATGCCTATAATTGCAGGTAAAGAAAACATAACGGTTGATCAAATTGTTGAATTCTGTAAGAAAAATACAAATATTAAAATACTAAAAACAATTTCAGAGTCGGCTGATTTATTAAACTTAAATTATGACTTAATGCAATTAAACAATGTTGATATATCAGGCTCAGCAAAATTAAAAATAAATAATTGTGTAAAGGAAAAAATACCAAGATTAGTTAAATATGAATTTTTAAAAATGATGATAGAGGATAACATAAACAATGCAATCAAAAACCCAGAGTTTTGGTTAAGAGATACTTTTCTATCGTTAGATACTTATGCAGGAATGACACATGGCAGATAAACTATCAGAATTTGGATATAATTTTCAGATAAAATTAATAGCATCACTATTTACAGATAGGGCATACTTACAACAAATATCTGATATTTTAGAACCTAATATGTTTGAAAGCGAAGCTAATTATTTTATAGTTGATACTATTAAAAAATATTTTCAAACATACAAATCTCCACCTACTATGGAAGTAATGAAAGTACAGGTTGAAGAAATTGATAATGATGTACTAAAGACAACTGTAGTGGATCATCTAAAGGATTCATACAAACAATTAGAATCAGATGACCTTGAATTTGTAAAAGAAAAAACTTTAATGTTTTGTAAAAATCAAAAATTAAAAAAGGCAATTATTAGGTCTGTTGATTTACTAAAGGACAACGATTTTGAATCAATTAAAACAGTAATTGATGAATCACTAAAGGCAGGTTCAGATAGAGATGTCGGCCATGAATATTTAGAGGAAATAGATCTAAGATATGAAGAAAGTGTTAGAAATGTAGTAACTACAGGATGGGAAGTAATTGATGATCTTGCTGATGGTGGTTTAGGTAAAGGTGAACTTGGAGTTATGGTCGCCCCTGCAGGTATTGGTAAGTCGTGGGCACTAGTAAATATAGGTGCAAATGCTGTTAAAGCAGGACTAAAAGTTATACATTATACACTAGAATTAAATGAACACTATGTAGGTCTAAGATATGATAGTGTATTTACAGGTATTGCTGCACAAGATTTAAAATACAATATTGATGATGTAAAGAAAAGGCTTACTAATGTAGAAGGAAATCTTATTGTAAAGTATTATCCAACTAAAGGTGCATCTGTGAATTCAATATCTGCACATATTGAAAAATGCATGGTACAAGGATTTAAACCTGATATGGTAATAGTAGATTATGCAGATCTATTAAGAGGTTCTGGAAAATCTAGAGAACTAAGACATGAACTTGGAAATCTATATGAAGATCTTCGAGGAATTGCAGGTGAACATGAAATACCAGTTTGGACAGCATCTCAAGCAAATAGGTCAGCTTTGGAGGAAGATGTTATCGGTGCAGAAAAAATAGCAGAGTCATATGCAAAAATAATGACGGCTGACTTTGTAATATCATTAAGTAGAAAAATTGAAGATAAGATAGCAGGCACAGGAAGATGGCATGTTATTAAAAATAGATTTGGTCCTGATGGTATTACACTACCAAGTAAAATGAATGCGAGTAATGGTCAAATAGATATCTATGAATCGGATTCAATACAAGGTCAAGAAACCAGAAAAGATATGAATAATCATTCTGAGTATTTAAGAAAAATGATGGCAAATAAATATAAAGAACTTGATAGTTAACTTTATATATGTATATTTTGATATTTATAGTTACATACAGGACTATAAGTCCTTTTGTTATCTAATAGGAGTTATTAAATGAATAAATTATTTGAAGAAAGAATCCCATACAAACCGTTTGAATATCCAGTTTATTATACTGAAGGTTGGCTAAAACAGGCACAAGCATTTTGGTTACATACTGAAATATCAATGCAAGGTGATGTAAAGGATTGGAAAGAAAAATTAACACCAGCTGAAAAAAATTTAGTAGGAAATATACTTTTAGGATTTGCACAAACCGAATGTGCAGTAAGTGATTACTGGACTGGAATGGTTACAAAGTGGTTTCCTAAATATGAAATACAACAAATGGCAATGATGTTTGGAAGTCAAGAAACAATACATGCAGTTGCTTACAGCTACTTAAATGAAACATTAGGACTTGAAGATTTTGAAGCATTTTTACACGAACCTGCAACGGCAGATAAGTTTGAACTGCTTATGAATACAAGTGCAGATTACACACATAAGGATTTGGCCAAAGATGGAAAGGCAAGGCAGGAGGTTGCAAGAAGTCTAGCAATCTTTAGTGCATTTGCAGAAGGTGTAAGTCTTTATAGTTCTTTTGCTGTTTTATATAGCTTCCAAATGAGAAACTTTTTAAAAGGGATTGGTCAACAAATGAAATGGAGTGTAAGAGATGAGTCTTTACACAGTAGAATGGGATGTAAATTATTTAATCACATGTGTGAAGAATATCCAGAACTACGTGAACAGTCAAAGGATTCAATAGTTGAAGCTGCAAAAATGATTGTTGAATTGGAAGAAAAGTTTATTGACAAAATGTTTGAAATGGGAGACTTAGAAAATTTATCTGCATCAGATCTAAAGGAGTTCATTAAGCAAAGAACAAATGATAAATTACGGGAGTTAGGATATGAAGAAATATTTATTGTCAATCAAGAACAAGCTGGTAATTTGGATTGGTTCTATCATCTTACTGGTGGGCACACTCACACTGACTTTTTTAGTGTTAGGCCTACTGATTATAGCAAGGCTGGTGAAGATGATGATTGGGATGATTTATTTTAAGAGGTTATAATTATGAAAAATCATGCAGAACATTTAGGTTGGGAAGTTGATGTAGATTTTCCAAGTTGGGCAAATAATCAAGTATATGTTGATACAATATCTAGAGGATATTTGTATAATGGTGAAAAACCTAAAGATGCTTATTGGAGGGTATGTACCACCGTTGCAAAAAGACTAGGCAAACCAGAATTAGCAACAAAGTTTTTTGATTATATATGGAAAGGTTGGTTATGTTTAGCCAGCCCGGTACTTAGCAATACAGGATTAGAGAGAGGATTACCAATAAGTTGTTTTGGGATTGATGTTGCCGATAGTATACATGACATTGGTAGAAAGAATCTTGAAATGATGTTGTTGGCAAAACATGGTGGCGGGGTAGGTATTGGTATAAATCAAATCCGACCTGCAGGAAGTCCAATTACTGGAAATGGAACTACCGACGGTGTTGTTCCTTTTTGTAAAATCTATGATTCAACAATATTGGCAACAAATCAGGGAAGTGTTAGAAGAGGGGCTGCCAGTGTAAACTTAAATATAGAACATAATGATTTTGAGGATTGGCTAGAAATTAGGGAACCTAAAGGTGATGTAAATAGACAATCACTTAATCTCCATCAGTGTGCACTCGTTGGTGATAAATTTATGAGAAAATTAGAGGCAGGTGACAAAGAATCTAGAAGAAAGTGGGCAAACTTATTGAAGAAGAGAAGACAAACTGGTGAACCATATATTATGTACAGAGGTAATGTTAATAAACAAAACCCAGAGGCATATAAGAAAAATGCACTAAAATGTTATATGACTAATATATGTAGTGAAATTGTATTACATACGGATGAGAGCCATAGCTTTGTGTGTTGTCTTAGTTCATTAAATTTAGCAAAATATGATGAGTGGAAAGATACTGATTTAATTTATACATCTACTTGGTTCCTGGATGGTGTCCTTGAGGAATTTATACAAAAGGCAAAATATAGACAAGGATTTGAAAATTCTGTAAGAAGTGCAGAAAAAGGTAGGGCATTAGGTTTAGGCGTATTAGGATGGCATACATATTTACAACAAAGAGGTGTTTCGTTTGAAAGTTTAACTGCACAATTTGAAACACGTAGAATATTTGGTCAAATACAAACTGAAACTGAGCAAGCATCTAGGGATTTGGCAACTGAATATGGTGAACCATTATGGTGCGTAGGTACCGGGATGAGAAATACTCACTTAAGAGCAATTGCACCTACAGTTTCTAATAGTAAATTAGCTGGTGGTGTTAGTTCAGGTATAGAACCAATACCAGCAAATGTATATACTGAACAGAGTGCAAAAGGAACATTTATTAGAAAAAATAAAGAATTAGAAAAAGTATTAAGAAAGGCAGGAATAAATAATAAAGAAACATGGGATAAAATATTGGCAGATGGTGGAAGCATACAGGACATCAATGAATTGGATAAATGGTGTTACTTAAAAGGAAAAATAACATTATGTGAAAATGTACCTAAAGAAGATGAGCCAATACCGGTTAAAGAGGTTTACAAAACTTTTAAAGAAATTAACCAATTAGAATTAGTAAGACAGGCTGGCATTAGACAACAATATGTTGACCAGGCAGTTTCACTAAATCTTGCTTTTCCTAAAGAGGCTACGCCAAAATGGATAAACCAAGTTCACCTTGAAGCTTGGAAGCAAGGCGTAAAAACTCTTTACTACGTAAGAACCGAAAGTGTACTTAGAGGTGATATTGCTGCAAATGCTATGAAGGAGTGTACTGTTTGTGAGGGGTAACCGTCATGAAAAAAGCAGACAAAATAATAGAGCAACAAAGGTTATTAAAAAAGGAATTAGAAAAAATACAAAAAAAATGTAATCACAATAGTAAAGCTATAAAGTTCAATAATGATGAAAATAGGTATATGTGGACATGTGATGAATGTCAAAGCTCATTGAGTTATCCATCACCAAATGAAATTGAAGATTATTTAAAATAAAGGTTATATGAAAAACTATTTAATTGGATCAAATAATTATGCACTACTTGCTTCTTATCTTTTAAGTGACATAACAATTATACCAACAAGTAAATTTGAAGCAAACAATGTAGAACCCGAATTCTTACCTAACACTCCGGAAATAATTAATATCGTAAATTCATTAGGACTAAAATATAAGGTAAAAATATTAAATGCATTTTTTGATGATAGAGGCAAAATATCAACAGTACCTTCAGATTCATTTAAAAATGTATATGCACTATCAACTAGGGGAAAACTTGCAGTTGAAAATAGTTACTTTGAAAAATTTAAAGGTAGCATGGAATATGTTTCAATAAAAAATAAAGGACCATTTGAAAGTTTCTACTTACTATTTAAAGAGATTAAGAAAAATATTGTTCTTAAGGATATGATAGATTCTGAGATAGATTCTATTAGTGTTAAAGATAGTAACATAATACTATCAGATGGAAATATACTTGAATATAAAAGACTAATATGGACTGGTGATATAAAAAATTTAGATAAAAAACTTAATTTATTTACAAAAAAAATATATGTATATGTATGTGAATACAATAACGAGGCTGATAAAAAAATGTCAAACTTTTTTAGCTTTGGATATTCAACAGGTAAAACATACTTTAGAACTATTTATTTAAAAGACAAAATTGAATATCATTGTATGAAGAGAACATTTAAAGATGAAATTGATGGCAATAAAATAGTAAACAGTTTTAATACGGAACAAATAATTGATAATTTAAGAAAAACAAACATGTATAATATAGATCTAATAAGTATGTACTCACAGTGGAATTTAGGTTATTCAATTAGTCAAGCATACCGTGATTGTAAAGAATTGTATGAATATTACAATTTAGATAAAAAAATAGGTGATAATATTTTTAAATCCCAACAAAATTTGTTATATTAGATAAAATAAATAATAAAGGTTATATTATGAATATTTACAAAAATCTTAATGAAGCATTCTGGCATGAACTCAATAGTATATCTATAATGGGTAAAAATGTAGAAAGCCGTGGTACAAAACAAAAAGAAATACTTTTTAGAAATTTTACCATAGAAGATCCAACAGACTTAGATATAGTTTGGCCAAGTAGAAAATTTAATACAACATATACACTTGCTGAATTTCTTTGGTATCTGTCAAGAAATCCTAACTCAGTTAACATTGGAAAATTTGCAAGAATTTGGTTAAACATCAAAGATAACGAAGATAATGTAGAATCAAATTATGGCTGTTATGTATTTGGTAGTCAATGGGACTGGGCAGTAAAAGAATTGTTAGATGACAAGGATAGTCGACGTGCAACATTTGTAATTGGTCAACCATATCACAAAACAAAAAATCCTAATGATATACCATGTACACAATATCTTCAATTTTTTATACGTGACAATAAACTTCATATGGGAACATACATGAGAAGTAATGACATTGTATTTGGTATGTCAAATGATATTTTTATATTTTGTTTGTTTCAACAATTAATGTTTAATGAATTAAAACAACATTACCCTGATTTACAAATAGGTACATACCATCACCATGCAGGAAGTTTACACTTATATGAAATGCATTATGATATGGCTGCACAAATATTGGAAGGTGATAGGGCATCTGAGGATTATGAATTCTCAAGCAATATATTTACTCTTAAACCAAATGTAACATTAGATTACATACAACAAAACAATCTATATTTACCAGCTAAAGATATGACTAAAGAAGAAATTGGTGAATATGCAAAAACAACTGGTGAAAAATTATTTATATGAAAAAGAAATCAATACTAAATAAGGCTGATGAAATAATTAATAATCGTTCAGAAGAAAAAGAAAGAATGTACGGTCCTTTTAGTGAAGGAATGGAAAGGGCTGCAAAAATAGCAAGTGGCATGACAGGTAAAGACTTTACTGCTGAAGATATGTATGCTGCATTGGTTGCACTAAAACTATCAAGACATTCATATAATTATCGTGAAGATAATTTATTAGATTGTGTTGCATATTTAGGTGCATTAGATAATTACATAAAGGAGAATAAGAATGGCTAATTTTGATAATGAATGTAAAGATTTAAATGTAAAGGATTCATATAGTGAATCAACAACTCATTTGCATGATATAATGAGTCACCAAAAGTATATGCAAGAATATACTTATAAGTTAGATTTTTCAGAAATGACTATTGCTGAAATTATGAAGTTTTGGCATGCAAACAATCATGCAATTATTGATGAAATACATGAAATGACAGATGCTCTAGGTGGAATAAAGGATGGCTCAGGTAGTGCGGTTTGGAAGTACTGGAAACAGGATCATAAGAAATACGAGAGTATGAAAATATCAGATCTATCTGAAGGTGATAGAAAAGAGTTATATATGGAATTTGTTGATGTACTACATTTCCTAATGAACTATGCAGCATCAATAGGTTTGGATGCAAAAACAGTGTATAACTATTATTTTGCAAAGGCTGAGGAAAATAAGAAAAGACAACACCGAGGATATTAATGGACAAACAAAGTAGATACGACATGGCATATATGAAAATGGCTAAAGAATGGAGTCAACTATCATTTGCAAATAGAATGAAGGTTGGTGCAATTATAGTCAAAGACCAGCAAATTATTAGTGATGGTTTCAATGGTATGCCAAGTGGTATGGATAATTGTTGTGAAGGTAATGACGGACAAACAAAAAAGGAAGTTTTACATGCAGAGGCAAATGCAATTCTTAAATGTGCAAAACATAGAGGAGGTTGTGCAGGTTCAACTTTATATATTACATTAAGTCCATGCCAAGATTGCGCAAAACTAATTCACCAAGCAGGAATTAAAAGAGTTGTTTACAGTGATATCTATAGACATGGAAATGGATTAGAATTCCTAAATAGTTGCGGAATAAAAACTGAAAAAATTAATCTATGAAAACACCTGCTTTGAACTTTTCAACTTGTATTTATATGAGAGACAAAAAATATGGTATATGCAAATAAAAAAATAGATTGGAAAATAAATATGGTTACGGTCGGCAATTGTGATGAATGCAAAAGAGTACATCCATTAGTTTCAAAATTCTGTGCAAAAAATAACATTAAGTTAAACATAATTCCTAATGCGGAATATGATCCAAAGAAATGGAATTTTGTAAATCAAATATGGCCATTTTTTATTTTGGAAAAAAATGGTGAAAGTGTTTTAAAAATTAATGGATATAGAGGTGAATTTAAAAAAATTGAAAGGATGATATTATGAAAATAGGAATAGGTAAAATGGGGAAATCAATGTTATTTTCTCAAAGTAAATGGGGATTGATTGGTGGCGATGCTGCACCATCAATACTTTACACATCACTGGCATCAATAAATCCAAACATTACATTTTACATTGTAGGACGTTCTGACTTTTCAAAATTAACCAATGATGAAAAATCAAGACTATTTCCAAACAATAATGTTATAGACTGTTGGTCAGAAGCTGATATGAAAAATGCACATAGCAAATTTCATGCACCACTTGAATATGTAAACCAACACAACATAAAATTGGATGCATTTGTTATGATGTCAGGAATGTGTAGTAGTGTTAATATGAATGATATGATTTGGAGTGTAAAGAATCCAGGAAAATATTCAAAGACATTATATCAATTCCATCACTATGCAGGTCCAATAATTCACTTTCTAAACATGACGCAAGTTCCAATGTTTACAATTAGTGAAGATCCTAGACACATAAGACTTAATGCAAAAGATTTATTCAATAGGGAAAAATTTTGTTTAAGTCAAGAAAACTCAGTACAGAAAGTAAAGCATATAGTTAATTATGATGATCAATCAACTGTTGAGTATGATATACCTGTTAAGTATGGTCAAACTGAAAAGATATTTTTAATTGGTGAAACTAAAAGAAATACATTAGAACTAAAAAAGGATATTCCAATAACAATGTTTATGAATAGTCACACAATGAAATCAAAAGAAACCAGAAAACCATTCATAGATGAATACATACACAGTAACTTTCCAGATTCAAAGGTTTATGGTAAATGGCCAAAGGAACTACTAGAAAGTGATAATAGATATGAAGCTATTAGAATGGGAGATATCATGGATGAAGTATTAAGAACAAAATATACATTAGTGGTATCAATAAAGCCAGGGTTTGTAACTTGTAAACCTTGGGAAATGATAAATTTTGGAATCATACCATTTTTACATCCAACATATGACACTAACAATCTACTAGGATTTCCAGAATGGCTGCATGTAAAAGATGCAAATGATTTTAAAAATAAGGTTGAATTTTTAGAAAACAATCCTGATAAGTATATGAAGTTACGTGAATTACTACAAGATATGTTAGAACCAGAATTTTATGACGGAACATATATGAACAATTTAATTATGAGTAATGTATGTAATATGATAGGTAAAGAATATGAAAATGCTAATCAAGGAACATCAGTAAAAATGTCATCATTTTCAGAAAAAGAAAGTGTACAGAAAAAATTAAAAAAAGATAAAAAACAAAT
>CETF01018683.1_pt1 | contig 18329 bp, 25 predicted proteins | sample 326991 | NCBI WGS metagenome assembly CETF01 (sample SAMEA2622331, study PRJEB7988) | marine metagenome | biome: marine biome (ENVO:00000447); feature: surface water layer (ENVO:00002042); material: "saline water (ENVO:00002010), including plankton (ENVO:xxxxxxxx)" | depth 5 m | reverse complement strand
TCTGCTTGTTCTGTCATATAAATACCTCAAAAGTTCAAGCCTATGGAGTTCATTCTTTGCGGATTTTGCCCTCCGCCGCCATCGTCAAATAAACCCAAATCATCTAACAGAATAAACGCTTCGGAGGATTGGTAAGTGGCCGCATTCGCTAACGCAAGACTCATCACCATGTCGTCGTGCGCCCCGATTCCCTCAAACTTTCCTCGTTCAGTAATCGCAAACATTGACATTTCTTCAATTAATAAAGAAGAAACTCGCCTACTCTCTTCGTTGCCGTATGGAAAGTTAATCTTTCCATTTTCCAATGACATTTGTAAATTAAGAATAATCTCTTGTTTCTTTCTTCGGGTCGTATCAAAGTCATGAACATTTAAATCCGCAACTTGACGAAGTTCTTGGGTAAATGATTTTGCAAATGTATTTGTTTCAAATAAGATAACTTCGGGTCGGAACAACTGACCAATCAATTTCACTTTCTGTATGTTTTCTCGGAACTGAACATTTTTAGACCTATCAACATAGACAATAGATTTATTTTCATCTTCATCCATTTCAATAACAGTAATCACATTGTAGTCGCCATCTGTTGAAATAGCGGGGTCTACGCCAACGAAGTATTTATACCCATCTCTTCTCAAAGGTTTCAAGACTAAATCTTTATTCTTAGCGTTGTCTAAATGTTCAGGATTAAACAAAGAAGTCCCTGTTGATATAGGCACACACATATATTCCCGTGTGAACATCAATGAACCTACTTCTGCCTTACGAGCCATTAACGCTTCATAATTCCACCGGTCAGGCCACAATGGTTCATTTAGGGCATTTAAACAAGGATATGTTCTAACCGTATAAGCAGCATTTTCCGATAACTGTTGATAAATATCGGTATAACTAAATGGAGTCCCAATGACACGCAAAGAAGCAGTATGGTGAAGTGTAGGAATCATATCACCATAAAACCAATCAGTCACTTTTTGAATACCTGTCATACTAAACTCTTTCAAAGGGTCGTCAATGATAATCTCTTGAGGGTGAAGACCACGAATCTGTGAACCGACAGAACGCTCAAGAATTTGATTCCCATTGGTGAGGGTAATGTTTCCAATAGCCCAACCCCTCGCAGGTTTAAATTTCTTAAGCATGGGGTGAGTGAACATTTTATCAATGTCCCTCATGTGAACGAGAGTCTGTTTTTGGTTAGAAGAAATATAAAGCATTTGATATGGGGGCTCTTCAAAAATAAGTTTCCATACGACCCATGAATGCATAAAGACAGACTTTCCGTGGTCCCGACTACAAATAATAACTGTTCTTTGTGTTTCGTTCATTAACTGATACCATTCTTGAATATAAGAAGGAAAGTCAAAACCAAGCACATTCTGAAAAAAATATGGAAAAGAGTTTTTGGAAAGGCGCATATCCATTTCATGCTCAAAGTTAAACTCCTCCATTTCCATAATATCAGCCTCTTTTAGCAAATGGATTGAAATCAGGTGCTTTCTGTCCTTTACCTCTACTTAATCTATGTCCAGGCTTTTCTCCATATCTTGTTTCAGTATTTTCATAAACAATAGGCAATTGTTTTCCCGCATTTGTTGGGTAGCCGCCACTTTTGCGTCCACCTGAAATGTGATAAAGATTCAGAATTTTAGTATAATTCGTGTTGTTTGCTCTATTTAAGGCATCTAAAAAATCTTTAACTGTTCCTTTATCATCACGGTTCTTTTTCTTATATCTATTTATCCTTTGATTGCCTGAAGCAAACTGACCTATAACATATTCAAAGTTATTTAAATCAGGATAAATATATGCCCAGAATCTTGGTTTTCCTAAACTAATCATTTTTTGTATTTCTTCATCAGTTATAATTTTTCTACGAACCTCTTTATCGTCGTGTCTTTTAAGATAATGTGAACTAAAGATAACAAGAACTTCTCCGCTATCATCTGCTTTTGCAGGATGAGTTATATGTTCATCCTGAGTATCTTGATACTGTCCTAAATTAGAAAAGTCTCCTGTAGGATAAAATTTTAATATATCTTTCCATTTTGGTTGAGTATAATACATCCACTTTTGAACTTGGTCTGCATAGGTTAGACCTTCTAAATCTCTTTGAGAGTCTTCAGGAAGTTCACTAATATTCATATCATTAAATCCTCTATTTCTATATGTGCTAGCGATTCTATCATTCGCAATATTAACATATAAAGTGTTAGAGCCTTTTTCTGCAATAATTTTATCAACCAATATTCCTGAAAGACCCCGCCCTCTAAACTCTTTTCTTACATGAATACCTGCGCCAAGCAACTTACCTTTGTGTTTTGAAAATCCAATCACACCAACTGGTTTATCTTCATAATAAGCAACAAACATTGTTGCAGGAGCAGTAGCCCAAGAAGAATCACGGGACATTGAACGATAGCGCATTCTTCTTTTTTGATAATCAAAATAGCCATCATCTTGAAAAGCCTTTACTGCTTCATCCTCAGACATTTCTTTAAAAGAAATATCGGCTGCTGAAAATTTTTCAGGCACTACTACCTCTCCTTAGATAATCCTCCCAGTTTAGAGGTCTTTTAGTAGAATAATTCTGTGAAACATCTACATATACCTGTTCTTTTAGTTTTTTAGGTATTCTTTTCAGATAATTTGATAGATTCTTAGGAGTTCCAGGAATTGCTAATTTATGAGGTTCTTTTTCGTGTCTATCTTCAGGGTCTTTTTCAGTAAAACTAACACTACCACCATGACCACCCGTTTTATCATGGCTAATAAATTCATAGTCGGGAGTAGCATCAATAGCCCTAGCAATAGCCCTTACGACTTTTTTACTAGCACCTTTCTGCAATTCATCCCTCCAAGACATACTATCACCTAAAGTGTGCCTTAATCAAATATACCTGCTCTGTGCTAATACCAAACTCTTTAGAAATATTTTGGTGAGAGTCCAATTCTTTTACAATACTTTCAACCTCAAAAGAAGATAAATCAAGATTTTCTTCCGTTTGCATTTTTCTAATCATAGTATCATAGCCTAATGTAGTAGTAGGCAACATGCCATAAATAACTGGTTTTCCTAATTCTTCCCGTATAGCATCATGCGCCTTCAACATCTTTCTAAGAAGAACAGGAAGGTCGGATTGGACTTCTTGGAAAATACCAACAATTCTTTCGTATTGTTTAGACATTTCATCTCCTCTTTGTTTGATAAGGCCACGATTAGAATTTAACCAATATGGCATAGCAAAAATAGGAATTGCTTTTCTTTGACCGTATGCCTTACCAAAGGCTTCATATCTTTGTTGAAGTGTTTTACCTGCGAAGTCGGTGTTAATTCTTTCCTCATCACCAACCTCTTTAGCCAAATATCCAATTAAACCTCCAGTATAATTGTAATTTTCTTCTTTCTTACCAAAAATTTTCGTTAATGCCTTAGCAGCATTTAATCCACTCTGAATTAAGTCTCTATCAATTTCAATGCTTTTAAGGAATGTTTTTTCTAAGAAACTTGAAATGTCGGCTAAATCTTCTTCTTTAAAAGTTACTGGGCTTGCTCCTGCTAATTGGGAATAGGCTGGCCCCATAATTGTTTCAAATCCTAATTCGGCTCCCTGTATTTCAATAATTTTTCCACCGATTTCAGAAACAAAGTCAGGGATTTCAACAACCATTCTTCCAGAAAAGGCAGGTTCAAAATAATATTCTCCAGCAGATTCAATCATTCTCTGTAAGGCTGATTTTACTTCTTCATCTCCAATTTTAACGGGCCTTGCTAATTCTCTAATTGAAGCAGGAACTCCACCCTTTCTACCTCTTGAACCGATTAATTGACTTTGTTTTCCTGCGGCCTCTCTCACTCTTTGTTCTCCCTGTCGTTCAGTAGCATCGGGCTTTTGTGCAAAAGTGGCTCGCATATCTGTTCCTCCACTAACGGGGCCAGTTGATTGATAATAAGTAGCAAGAGTCATCTTTCTATCTTTAGGATTTGCCTCTTCAACAATTAATCTAGAAAAGTCCTCAAAGAATTGATTGATATATTCTATATTTTTAATATCAGCACCATCAACAACTTCATCATCATACAACTCAGCCATGAATTTATTTTCTAAGAAACTAATCGGTAGGTAAAACTCATCCATATCGTCAATAATGGTAGTATCTGTTAAATTTTCTATCCAATTTTCAATCTTAGTATCGTAATCTTCATCCCATACAATTTCTTGACTCTCAAGATTTTCTCTTGCTCCTCTTAAAGCATCAATTAGTTTATCTTCTGCCTCTTCAGTAATTGCTAACAGTCTTTCATTCTTCTTATATTCAAAAGCAAGAAGAGGGTCTAATTCTTCAAGATATCCTTCTAAATCAGACTCAATATCTTCTTGGTCGGAACGGACATCTAAATCAACTGATGTGCTTCTATCCCATGAACTTTGAATATTCTCGGCTCCTTCTAATGCAGCAGTTAAAGCCTCTGCTTCCCAATTTTCACTTGATTCATCGTTATCTCTTTCTTCTTCGGGAGCATCCTCTTGAGCATTATTTTCCGAAGCAACTAAATCAAAATACCCTTTACTTGCAATGATTTGTCCTAGATAAGAAATAAATCTTAGTTCTTCAGGAACGACCTCTAATTCTACTTTTCCGTATACGCCAATATATTGTAATCTATCTTGTAAATAACTGTTCTTTTTACCTGCAGTTAAGCCGTATTTATCTTGAAGGTCTTTAAATGATTTTAATAATTTTTGATGTTCTCTCTTTTGTTCTTCCTCTTCGGGTTCAGGAAGTTCAGAAATAGAATCAAAGAAATCTATTGCATCATCAATAAACTGAGGAAATTTTTCTTCCCGTATCATTCTAAAGTAATCGTATATTTCTTCTCTTTCTTGTTTTCCTGGAACATATACGGCCCCAAGAAAGGTATCAATCTGTATTCCTTTATCTAATTCAATTGTTCTTGCTGGACTGACATAATCCTGTAAAACATCTCTAATTGCAGAAAGGTTTCTTTTACCTGTTTCACCGATTCCTGGAAACATACTATTTAAAACTGCTTCATTTGTTAAAATCTTAAGAGCATCCTCATTAGGGTTTTTAATTTCTAAATTATTCTCAGGGTTGTTAAAAGGAACTCTATCCAACATAGTTGCATCAATGAGGCTTCCTTTGTAGTAAATGTTCATACGGAAAATAACTGCTCCCGACTGGTCAATATTCTGACCTCCGCCTCTTGCTGCATTAACTCTATCTTTTAACTTTCCTTTGAAATTTCTAACTCTTCTGCTAACTTCTCTACCAAGTGCTCTTTCTCCTTCATAGGAACCTTCTTGAGATAACTCTTGTGATATTCTTTCTTTTTCTTTTCTTGCTAGTTCTTTGATTCTAGCATCTCGCTCCTCTTCATTAGAAAGTTCAGCAATTTCTTTAATTGTTTTTTCATCAACCATTACTGCCCCTCCTCAGATTCTTCTTTCTTGAAATCAATCAATTCATCTTTAATTAATCTATCAAATAGTGGTTTAACTTTTTGAACATCACTTTGATTTTTGATTCTAGTTGAGTAATTTTCTGCTAAATCTTCTAAATTTTGTTTAAATGTCTCTATAACTGTATCTTTAATGTCATTTAGCAGTTTAGGCATTCTTTTTGAAAGAGCCTGAAGCCGAGCATCGGCTTCATCGCTTTGCTCGTTGTCGGGCAAGGACTTAAAGACTTCTCTTGGTTCTGTGTCATTTAATGCTCTTTCGGCTAACTTAGAAATAACTAGAATAAAGTTTTCAGGATTCAATTGTTCTGAAAAATTAATGGTATTGATGTTTCTAAACGCATTTTTAAGTGGTTTTGTTGCATTTAATTGCTTAACAAATGAATAGAAATCCTTTGGAATAAAAAGACCAGAACCGAAACCCTCAATTCCAACTGAAACATCTTCTTTAAGATAATCATTAATGTTTGCAGGAGTTAAAATTACATCATTATCATCTTCATCAATTGCTAGGATTTTAATATATACAACACCTTTAGGTAGTTTTTTCTCTTCTAAATCATCTGTATAGTTCTCTTCACCTACTTCAGTTCCTTCAAAATCATAGTAAATTACCTTATCAATACCTTCAAGATTGCTTTTATTTTTATCTTCTACAATTCTTGGGATTTTCTTATATTCTTCTCTTGTAAAGGCATCTCCTAACATTTTAAACTGATTTCTTTGTAATTTTACAGCCCCATCGTTAGCATCAGCCCTCAAATCATTTCTTTTATCAATAAATCTTCTTAATTGACTTTTTAGTCTTTCTTTATCATTTCTAGCAATAATTCCAGCAATAGTTTCATTTGCTCTGTATTCACTTACATCTATATTTGTCTCTGGGGTTTTATCTTTATTTCCCAAAAGAGTTGAGGCAATTTCTTCAATAATAAAATTTAAAGCAGTATTTCTATCTAAAACTTGATTAACACGAATGTCTTTAAAGAACAAATCAAACCAATTTTCATTAAAATTGTTGTTAAGGATATAAGAAATATATGGATTTAGTTGAACTCTATTACCTGTTGTTGAAACTTCCATACTTTTTGGAACTTTTACACCGCTTGGTAGTTTTTGAGGCAAAAATGCACCAATTTTACCAGTAATTGCTTGACTATTTAGTGCCTTTATGAATTTAAACACTTCTTTTGCTGTAAATTCACCAACTCTTTCATATTTTACCTCAAAAACGAACATATCATCAGAAATTTCCTCAGTTTTTCCTTCTTTTGGTATAAATTTCATTTTTGCAGAGGGTCTATTCTTCTTTGCAGCAAAATTTTCTAAATAAAACTCACGAATTTCATTATTTTCTTTAATTTTCTTGTTCAATTCGCCTTCAGTAGACAAATCTGTTAAAATGAAGCCCTCTGAATACTCTCCACCGAGCAATTTTGCAAAATTTTGCAGAATTTTTTCATCATTTGGTGGATTTTCAAAGGTAATTCTACTTTTACTGCCAAAAATATTGACAACATACAAATATCTTCTTTGTAATCGTTGATTACCTTTCCAATAATTGTTTTCTTTTCTAAATGAAGGCATCTTTTTCTTGAGGTCTTTAAATTTTTGTTGTGCTTCTTCGCCTTTATCTTCCCTAATTAGAGAAATAATAGCATCTAATTGCTTAATTGCTTCATCTTGTGGAATATTTTTAAGCGGAGACTTTTGACCCATAACTAATTCTTTCATATTGTTGAATCTTTCAGTAAATTCTTCTAAAGTAGCATCACCAGAAAAGGAATATTGTTCATAGTAAGATTCAATTGGTTTGTTTAAACTGGTAAAAACTCCTTTAATCTGTCCAATTTCTTTTGGACTGGTCTTTCCGCCCTGAAGTTTTTCCATTCTTGCATCATATTCCGTTTTGTCCATTAGAACAGGGAATAAAAATGCCGCCATTGTTGGCGGCGGAAAAATTTTTAGAAGAGAAAACCAACTCATTGTGATTTCTCCTTATTCATCTCTACTATAATTCGTTTTACTTACTTTGATTCTTGCAGTTTCAATCTGTTGCATATTTAATGGCATCCCGTTATTATTTTCATACATTGTCATAATTTCGTATTTAAAATCATTTTGAACTTGCTTATCAGGAACATATCTCATTTGCTCCTGAATTTCTTCATATCTTCTTTTAACATTCTCATCCGCAAATTTTGCTGTTAGTTTTAATATATCTTCCCAACTCATTGTACTCTCTCCTGTAATTATTTTCTAGGCTTAAATCTTAAGACATTATTTCCTCTATCTAATTTAAGCCCATATCCTGTTTTCTTGGCTAAAGATTCATCAGTAAAATGCAAAAGACTTCCACCCAACATACGGATTAAATAGTGAGTTTTTCCCTTTTGATTCGCTAGATTTTGAACCATTTCTTTTGCTTCACCAACACTAACGCCATCCCTAATAGGGGTCATTTTGCTAGTGTCAATTTTTAATATATTTTCCCAACTCATTGTAATCTCTCCTGCATTTCATCTGAAAATTTAAAATTTTCATCACTTACAAACTCTAGCAATTTTAAGACTTCATCCCTAATAAAATCATCTTCCATCGCTATGTTGTTTTCTATAAGATGTTTTATCAATTGTAGGACGCTTTTTTCAAAAAAATCTTTTGGTTTGGCTTTATCTACAAAATTTAAAATCGTTTCTTTAAAAGAATCTAATTTAATAATGTCTTCCCAACTCATTGTAATCTCTCCTGCATCTTCTGTTTAATATCCAGCCAAATCTCAGGATTGTTCTGTGCTAAGACTTCTTGAACAATTTGCATTTGTGCGACAATAATTGTGTCCTGTCTCTTGTGAATCAATTTACCCTTAAACTCCATAAGATACTTCAAAGATTCTCTAATTTCTCTTGCTAACTTAGTAAGGGCATCAATCATCTTAGGGTCAAGGTCATTCCCCAAATCATTGAACACTTGCTCTAAACGCATATCTAACTTCTGCACATTGTTTGAAAGCAAATCAACTTCATTTACTTCCTTTTTCGCTAGCATCATGGCCGCAGATTCTTGGACGATTGGCGTTAAGTGGTGTTTGATGTGCCTACGCACCTGCTCTTTTGTGGTGTTCAGCGCAGAAGAAACAGCCTCAATGGTGATATTGCCTTCTTTAATCGCAAGTTCGTAATGTTTCCTCATTGGGTCTGTGCATAGAACACAACGAGGATTTGACGACATTTCATAATTCCCCATGTGGTTTCGTTGATGTTGTGCGGCAGTTCCGCTTCTCCATCCATGCTGTGCATCCATATCATCACAAGTCATTGAACCCATCTCAAGAAGGGATTCCAACTCTTCTCGGTTGTCTGCTTGACAAAGACCACAACGCTTACGATTAACTGTCATACTTATCACAAATCATATTTTGCTGCAAAATTTTTGAAACCATTTAAATAATTCATAAACATAGGAGAACCAATGTTATCTTCCATACCTTTAATCATCTCTTCCATAACCATAAGGTCATCTTCATCAGTAATTGTAGTATATTCCATGTCTGATTTAATCCTTTGAACTATTTTCTTATGTCTCTCAGTTTGAAATTGTTTTTCTTTTTCGGCTTTTTCTCTATCATCTCTTTCCATATCTTTAGGTGCATATTTGCGACCTAATCTACGGGCTTCATCCATATCAATTTTAAGAATATTTTTCCACATTTTACTCTCTCCACAACAATTGCTGCCACATTTTAGAAATAACTTTTTGATTAGGGTTCAATTTGAAATCATCGTCTTGATATGTTTTTGGATATTTTTCTCTTGCTGTTTTTCTATAATCAAAACCAGTCTTTCTATCATTCTGCCATGCTCGGAAACCATTCGGTGCTTTATTAGTATTTTTTCGCTTTAAGGCTCTATCAACCAAAGTAATAATAGGAAGAGCAGTTGCTGTTAATTTAGTTCCAAATTGTAATTCTTCAACTTTGCCCGCTAGTGCATCATTATCTTTAGCCTGTCCTAAATTAGCAATTTCACGAACAATTTCTTGGTCTCTATTTGTCATTCTAAACTTTTGATTAAGAAAGTCTTTTCTCACTTTGGAAGTGAGCAGTTTTCCACCGGGATTCCAAAAAGCCTTATTTCTAACAACTGCATTAAAATAATCTTCAATAGCACTTAGTTTTTCTAATTCCTCTGGTTCGGAATCTAATGTATCAACAACTACAGAAATTTTTCCTCTTTCTCTAATTTTTGAAGCATCTTGCATAATATATAGAAGTCCTCTCGGTTGAGCAAACTCACCAGCAGTTTCAGAAAATAAAGCCATGTGTGGTGGATTTTCACCTGCAAAGAAAGCATCGGGAGCAACACCTTGTCCGTCCTTTCCTTTTGCATATTCAGCAGTTGCATAATGGCCTTGAAGTTCCTTAGTTTCACCAGTTGGTTCCCCGTCTTCGTCTTTGACGGTTTCTGTGAAAAAGATAAAAGCAGGGTCAGCCGCCATTCCCGAACCTCCCTTGGATTTAGGAATTTTACCAGTATCTTTCATTTCGCTTAAAACTGTAGCAAACGCTTCAATAATCTTTGCTTCACGAACAGTGAATATAATATCGGGATTATCAACTATAGCATCAATAGAATCTAAAATGGTATTGACACCTTTTCCTTCATGGGATTCATTTCTGCTTCCCTTTCTGACTTTTTTAAAATGGTTCTTTAAAAACACATAAAGATTAGGAATTCGTTTCGTGACTAAATCTCCAGAACCAATTTTTTTACAATGCGCTCTCCATTCTTTGTATTCTTCTTTAAAATTAGAATCAAGTTCTTGAAAAACTCTATTTCTATTAAAGTCCTCATATGCCTTCTTTTTCTTCTCAGGCATATTCTTCATCCTCCTTTTTCTTCTTTCGGCGGATTGCCTTTTGATTAAACATAGCAGGTGCAGAAGTGGTCGTTACTGCTCCAGCCATCTTTTCTTCCTCTTTTGCAGGAATAGGTTCAGGAGGATTTCTGTGATATTCACAGTATTTGAGAACATCTTTCCAACTCATTTCTTCTTACCACCAGTAGCGAAACACTTCTTGGTTTTCTTTTCTTTTTCATCAATCTTCTTAGATTGAGAGTCAAACCACGAATCAAGATAGGAACAGCGAGTCATGTTCATTCCTCTTTCTTTTTTGCGTCTTTAGCGGCTTCCTTCATAGGTTCGGTGGTGTTGCCGTCTTTATCCAAATCAATATAATCTGGCTTTGCACCCTTCTTTTCAAACAATTGTTTTTCAAATCGTTTTTTCCTACAATCTTCACAATCACAATCGCCTTTACGAACAATGTCTTTCCAACTCATATATACGACCTCAACCTAACCCATGTTTCTTGACCTTATCAACCTTGCTCACTTCATGTTCAAGCGTTAGCAAAAATTTTACCAATGTCTTGTTCTAACCTTTCAATTTCACAAACATCATCATAATAATGGTCATAGTGGTCAGTTAAATCAATACTTAAATAAAGAACATATGTTCCCCCTGTATCTTTAAAAGGTTCAGGAACCCCTTGCGTGGTTATCATAATATGCATTGAATAATACTCTTCGCCCTGTTTATAGACAAAAGGAAAACTACCCGGCTTTAGTCTCTTTAACTTTTCTAATATATAACAAGCAGTTTCTTCATCTATATTATCAAAGGGTTTCATTATTCTATTCATCATCACATACTTCATATAATCTTGCCTTTCAACCGAACCTCTTTCATATCCATATTCTCCACCACGGTTTGAGAGTGTTTTAAAATCTTCAACAGGCATTTTTTTATCTAAATAAGGATATCTGAAATAATCTCTCAAGTCAATTTTACTGAGAGCATCTACTATTTTAATTAGGCGTTCCTTGCAACTTTCTTCATCTTCAATCATAGGTTGGCTAAAATCTAATTGAAAGGTTTTACCTTTTGTTGAAGCGATTTGATTTTTAATAATGCTCCACCAATTCATAATTTATTGACCTCCTCTTCATATAGAGCAACTAATCTGGATAACTCTGTTTCAGTATTTTCTTTTGTTTTTCCTGGGTGAAGTTCCATATAGTCTGCAACAAATTCAATAACAAAATAGCAAATTTCGTCAAATGGCCCTTTATTAATGTAAACTGATGATTCAATCACAAAATAATCTCTCTTTAAAATATGCTTCTTATATATCAAAATATCATAACCGTCAATATTAAACCTATCTCTATCACCAGTCGCAAATAATTCAAATTCTTTAATAGCAACACAAAAAACATTTTCAGGTATTTTTTCTACATCTTCTAAATTAACCTTAGTTTTAAAGTAAGCAGAATCATATCCCGGCTGTGTTGATTCAAAATTATTTTTTATATCATACTTCTTTTCATATGGCCTTGGATATTCTGTATTGCGTGTTCCACCCATTGTCATTTGTTCTACCTTTTTAGCCATAGCAATAAACTTCTGCCTACATTCATCCTCTTCTTCCTCAATCATGGGCTGACTAAAATCTAATTGAAAGGTTTTACCCTTCGTTGAAGCAAGTTGGTTTTTGATTATTTCCCACCAATTCACAAAAATCCCTCAATTGTTTGTTTTAAATCTTCATTAAGAGAGAGAAGTTCTTTCGCTCTTTCTGCTGTTCTTATACCTGTAAATTCAATAGTCTGCTTGATACCAAATGAACAAGACGCATAATTGTTTAAAGTATCTCTAACATCCTGAATTAAAATTTCAAAGTGATGTTCAATACTTCCTGCTGGTTCACCAGCCCTAAACCTCCTTAGTGTTAAATCTCTAAAAACAATTCTTATCCCATCATTGTAAAATTTTTCTGTCAAAATACTATCATTATATGATGCTGCTTTCAGCATTTCTAAAGCCTTACAGAATACTTCTTCTGGAATTTGGTCAGGGTCGCCTCTTTGTATAACAGAATATTCTATAAAAATGCTTCTAAAATCAGGAGACTTTTTTTCTATTGCCCATCGTCTTCTATTCAAACCCTCAACTTCAAATCCCCTATCGTTAGGGAGTGGTCTATCTGTTCTATCGGCTTTATTTATTCTATTCATAATTTCAAGAAAGCGTTTTCTACAATCATCTTCTTCTTCCTCAATCATAGGTTGGTTAAAATCAAGTTGAAAGGTTTTACCTTTAGTAGAGGCAATTTGATTTTTAATAATGTCCCACCAATTCAAAATACTAACGCCCCCTTTATGATTCGTTCAATTTTATCATCTAACTCTGGGTTTGTTTTACCCCCATCTCCATATCTCCCATCATAGAAAATTCTGTGTCTTACATAAATGGAGGCTAATGGGCCTTCTGAAGGTTTTTCTATTAAGTAAATAGATATATCATAGACATTATTATCAAAATTATCACGCTCTTCAGAACCTCTGCTTTTTCCAACCTCTCTGTTTTCAGTAAGAACTCTATATTCACCATAATCTTCTAATTTACTTTCACCTATTGGAGTATTTTCATATTGTTCAATTGCTTTACAGTAAATTTCATCAGGAATGTTTTTCTCAAATAATAGAAAAATTTCAAGTTCTGGTCTAAATGCACCGAATTCTCTTTTTTCGTCATAATGATAGTGATTGTCATAAGAACCCGAAGATTCCTCTTCCTCTCTAAGTTCTGCAATAGTCAACATTCTTAATTTAGTTTGAACCGCTTGGAATCTTTTCTTACAATCTTCTTCCTCTTCTTCTATCATAGGTTGATTGAAATCTAACTGGAAGGTTTTTCCTTTGGTGGAAGCAATTTGATTTTTAATAATGTCCCACCACATAATAATCACGAATATGCTTCATCAATTTCTTTTATTAAAATATCTTTATTAATTTTCTCATAATAGGCGTAGTGTCTTACCATTACTCTTACTGCGGCTTTAAACTCTTCAACAAAATATTTTAATAGGTCAGGTCTATTTAAGTGTTGAATTGCGGTTTTGGTTCTGTTAAAAATACCCATTACATCTTCATCTTTACCTTTTGAAACAGCAACAATTTTAAAATAGTTTTTTACTGCGTCTCCATCGTCATAGCCTGATTTATCAAAATTCATTTCAAGAATATCTTCCCAATCAATGTATTCTTGTCCCGCAACAATAGTGCCTTCAATAATAGGTTTTACTTTTCCTATAACAAGAGCAAAAGAAAACACATCTGTAAAATACATAAGAGGGTGGAAAACTTTCCTAAATTCATCTGGAACATCAGCCATATTTAAATCAGGATATTCAGAAGTTTCATAGTATTTTTTAATTGCACAGGCAAGTTCATTATCAATAGAAGTATTAATTTTTTCTGGATAATATCCCTCTATTCTAGACTTTACAGGCTCAAAGATAGCATTCATTTTTTTACATAACTCCATGACCCATTGAACGCAATCATCATCATCTTCTATCATAGGTTGATTAAAATCCAACTGAAATGTCTTCCCCTTAGTGGAAGCAATCTGATTTTTGATTATGCTCCACCAACTCATAGTTTCACATACTCCTTAGTTAGTTTTTTACAGAGTTCTAACCCCTTATTCCATGGATTCGGGTCAAACATCATTTCCTTTATAGAAGTAGCACTACACTTTATATTAACACGATACATTGTAAAAGGCTCGTATATGTCTCGTATGCTTATTGTAGTATTCGCTTCAACTCCAGAGTCCGGTTCTCCCAAGGAGTCAGTGTTTTTAAATATAATTATATGATATCCTAAAAATTCAAATATTTCTAAATCACCGTCGGCAAATTTATTGTATGTTTCTATTACTTTACAGCATACTTCTTCAGGAACTTCATCTAATTCTCCTCTATATGTTAAACTAACCGTATAACCTTCGGGAAAGGAAAATGTTCTTGCTGTCCCGCTACGGGTATTTTCGCCTGTAATTCCTTTAAGAGAAGTGACTCCTTCAAGTTTTCTGACTACAGCCATCAATTTATCTTTACAGTTATCATCCTCAACCATAGGTTGATTAAAGTCAAGTTGAAATTGCTTCCCTTTGGTGGAAGCAACTTGATTCTTCAAAACAGAGAACCAATCCAAGAAATCACTTCCTTAGATTGTCAAACCATTTTTCCATCTTGAACTCGTCTTGGAAAGAGGAACTAAATCCACTTTCGTCAAATTTGACACGGGGAAGAGGTTCTTTTCTTTCATCAGCCCCTTCTAGTTCTTCTGCCTGATTGTAATAAAAAGAAGCAGTTAGACCGAGTAAATATCCCATAAGATTTGTAGCACTTGATAAGGATAATACCTTTTTAAAGGCTTCCATCAATTCTTCAGAATCAATCATTGGGTCATTTGGCCCTTTGCTATTGTTAATCTGTTCGGCTAATTTTTTAGCCAATTCGGGAAGTTCTTCTTCAATAACATCTTCTGCTAAGTCTTTAATTTTAGAGAGAATGTCGTCTGGAATTTCATAAGGATTATCCTCACCATCTAAATCAAGTTCTGCTTCTATTTCTGACTCCTCATCGCTGAAATCAAACTTTTTATAGGTCTCACTTACCCCAAACAGCATTCCACCAATAGTAGTAGAAAGAATAGTATCTACATCATCAGCAGGAATATCTTCTTTTTCTAGTATAGGAAAAGAATCATTGATGTAATTATAGGCTGCCTTAAAAACACCGTTGTTTTTTGGCGATAATTTCTTGAAAACCACCGTATAATTTGATTTACCGCGTTCTAAGATATTTCTAAAATCTACCATATTATCACCTTAATCTCTATCTAAGTCTTTAGCGTATTGTTGCATTTCTTCAACCGACAAATTCTTAAAATCATACTCAAGTAAATCATATCCATTATTGTATGTATATTCGGCTCTCGCAAATTCGCCTTTCTTGTTGCTAAAATTGATAAGAACATATCCTTCATCATCTTCCATAACCGATTCAGGGTCATCGTCGTATCTGTCCTCATTAACAAGTTCAAAAGAACCATCAAGCATAATATCTGAATTGTAGAGACTATAATTGTAGCGTTCTGCTAAATCAGCAAAATCGGAAATATCCTTTTGTTTTCCCCATTCATCCAATGCTCTTTCCAATTCAATTTCAGCATCTTCTCTTTCATTGTCTTGTTTTAGGATATTTTTCCAATTCATGTTAATCAACTCATTTTTCTCAAAAAATTACTCGGAATTTTTAACCGATGTATTCTTGTTCTCTATAAAACTCTTCATATTGATTGAGCAACCGTAGTATTCTCCTTTCAACGCTAGCAATTTCTTTAGAAATATTTGTAATTTCAGTTTTCATAACCTGTGCTTCTTGGTATGGCCCATCTTCTTCATCACTATCTCGCATAAAACCATCAAGTGACCTATACAAAGATTTCACTACACCATAAACCTCTCTTATTCCGTTTTCTATTGAAATCCTTTGAGAGTTTTTATTTTTGACAACATCTTCCCAATTCATTTTAATCAACTCGTTTTCTCAAAATTTGGCTCGGAATTTTTTCGCCACTTGCGCCCTCATTTAAATGATAAAAAATGTATTCCCAGGATAAAAAGTATATGTTTTAAAGATTATGAGTTTTTGCCCGTGTAAAAATGTTTGTTATAACTAATCGGAATATCATAATTAATTTAATTATTTTAATTGTCAAAGTCTGTTAAACTAGTTTGTTTATCATATCTATTAATAAAATCATTAATATGGTTTTTAACTGCTTGTAGTTGTTGGCCTATTTCCCCTAGTTTGGTAATATCGGCTATGTCCATATTCTTCATTTGTTTTCTTTTAGCCTTCATTTCAGTAAGAATCGCTATCACTTCTTTATTGATACCCTGTAATAGTCTTAATGCCTCTTCCTCACTAGACATTCTGTATCATTTAGTGGGTGAACGCCATACCCTATAATGGTGGCGGTTTCACCTTTAGAGATTTAAAATTAATGCTATAAGGTTGCATAATTAAAGCCTTTTCATTCAAAATAAGTGCTTTGAACGATAATTCTTTAAAACGAGACAATTTAAAAAATTTGAAACAAAGCCATATGGTTGTATGTTCTTGTTAGGCGTGAAAAGTTGTTAATAACTACCATTTCTTTTTATTCGTTTCGTTAGATTCATGCTAACGCTTTTCTATAGAACGCATTACGCAACTGTTTAAACATTGTTTACAGCCATCTATGATGAATAACTACACCAGTTATACAAACCTATATAGTAGTTATTAACAACTTTACAACCATATGGTTTAACTTTGTGAAAAATACCCAAAGTTGAAAATAAAAAAAAGAAACGGGGGTTCCCCCCAAAAATCCATGCGAAAGCGGGTTCCCCCCGCATATCGCCTTCTTGTCCCTTTCTTTCGTGCCTTTCCACCGTTGCTCATGATATAGAAATAAATGATTGATTAGGGTAATATATCACAAAGTTCTATATTACCATATGGTTTGGCTTTGCCAGTGAAACGGAAACCCCCCAAAGGGGGCAACGGGGAGTTAATCCGCATCATTCCTCTTCTTGACCTCCTTCGGCGGTTTTAACCGCAGGTGGGGTCATGTTGGGCATACCGCCATCAAGCGAGCCATCCCAACGACCTTCTTTGTAGCCGGTCAAAAGAGCCTTATACGCCTTTTCAGCGTAGTTGGCGGCCAGTGCGTCAATATCGGCAAAAGCCCCGCCGGTACGACCATGAGGGAGAATGACCTGCAAAATCAAGTCAGCATCACCAATAGTAGCAAAGGCAGTTTGAACCGCATTCTTCACAGAAAGCGCATTTTGCTCCACATCGTCGGGAAGTGAAGACTCCCGACCACGGCGAGCGACTGGGAAATCGTCATAAACGCTCCCAATGCTTCGGATAGCCGTCCAGTAAGTAGAACGCATATCATCGTTCTCAGCACCATTTCCAAGCATAATGCTCAATTCAATGGCCTTACCGTTATCACCTCGTTCTTCACGCTCAAGCCACGCAAGAACGGCGTTCGTATTCTTATTCCAATTTTTCGTGTTCATATCAATTCCTCCAAGTGGGTTTGATGCTTCCTAACTCCCCGAAGCAATAGAGAATGAAATAAATGACATAAGGTTGTAATTAAAGTGCAGGCAAAGCCATTACAACCATATGGTAATACACTTTGAGATTAAATGAAATGTCCCCAAGTTGCCACCCACGGAGAATTAACCCTTTTCTCCGTAGGTGGTCTTTAATCCCTGCCTTCCCTGTTTGTTCGGGTCGGGCTAATTGGCCGAGGGTCGCCAATTATCGGGCGGTTTTACCTCATACATGAGGAATACGGGGCTTCAAGCCCAAAGGCGGGAACTTTCCTCCGTTCCGACCTCATAGGGGTATTCAAAGCCATGTGATTCAAGGTATTCATTTCGGAAGTATTCAACGAAACGACCCGCAGAGAAACGGGGGTTATCGCATTTGAAAGACCAAATGATAATCTCAATGGTTCGGGGGTGAACCTCGGAGTTGTCTGCGAGGTTTTCGGCTATTCGTTGGTAATGCTGTCGGCTAAACATGATAAACAAGTATTTGTTTGAAATAGGGTGCGTAGTCACAAAGTGCCTCTTACCATATGGTTGTAAATGCTTTGCGAATGAAATGTTTTATACCCCCAAATGGGGGCAACAAACAGGGCAGGGAAAAGTCTCTATTATTATTGATATTTGCACTAATATGCCCGTTTGTGCCTTTACTTGCCGTTATTCCGCTACCTACATCAGTTGCTCTCAAGCGGAGGCTGTGAATGAAAAACGCCGCCTACTCCATTCATATCGGTCTCACACCGCTACTTTGCCCGCCACATGAATCCCATGGAATCCGTTTGTTTTGGATGTTTCGCGCCTTACTGCCCTG
>CETF01042791.1_pt1 | contig 18346 bp, 19 predicted proteins | sample 326991 | NCBI WGS metagenome assembly CETF01 (sample SAMEA2622331, study PRJEB7988) | marine metagenome | biome: marine biome (ENVO:00000447); feature: surface water layer (ENVO:00002042); material: "saline water (ENVO:00002010), including plankton (ENVO:xxxxxxxx)" | depth 5 m | reverse complement strand
CCCGCACGCGGGTACCCCCCTTATGCAGCGCCTGCCTCAGAACCTGACCCTCAGCACCTCTGGTTTCTCGCTATCCCGTGTGCCACGCCGCTTTTAGGGGTTTTCGGTGGACCTCCAAAGGGTCAAATCCTTTGGGGGGGTGACGGTCTCAGGAGTTTGTCCCCCCCCTATTAGAGCGAGGGGGGTTGGCTGAGATCTTCCGTGCCCGAGAATTCGGTGTAAACTTCTCCTGTAATCCAGCGTGAATCTCCAATCCCACTAGGTGCGCCAACACCGATGATGTGGGATTTCTCATTTTTAAAGCCTGCTTGGTATGCCCGTTCGGATTCTCCACCTGGGGGAATATCGAGACCGGCCAGGCGCGCGTGCTCACGCCCGAACAGTTCGCCCACCTCTTGGGTGAGATTAAAGAGCATCGTTACCCGGAAAAGAATACGGCGCTGATTTAGATCAGCTTCAAGCTCGGACTTCGAGTTCAGGAGATCGCGCTACTCCAGATCAGCGTGAAACCTGAACCAGTAAATCCCTAATCCAAATATTCAGAGGGTCCTGCGATGAGCGCTGGTGCCACACGGCGATCACGTCGAATCCGGGGATCTCGGCATTCAGCTCAATCGGCCGCAACGAGTCGTCGGGCAGCAATCGCGACGGGATGAAGCCGACAAGGTCAGTCTCAGAAATCGTTGCTTTGGCCGCCGTGAAAGTTGGTACCGAGAGCATGGCTTGCCGTGGGTGCCCCTGGTCTTCAAACCAGCGATGGACGGCACCGGTAAAGTCTCCCCGCGAAGGCGACACCACTACCTGGGGCATGTCAGCGATCTCGGCAACCGACATAGTGCTGCGAACTGCCTCATTGGCCTTCCCTGCCACACAGACATAGCGCTCCGAATACAGGGTTAACGACGGATAACTCGGTGGCGCAAACTTCGGATTGGTCAACACCAGATCCACGGTGCCATCAAGCAGGTCATTTGCCATCTCATCCAGCTCAAGTTTTTTCACCGCCAGCCTCAGACCCGGCGCTTCCCTTCTCAGGCGCTGCATCAGAAAAGGCAGGATGGTTTTCTGCTCCAGATCGGTGGAGCTGATGGTAATGGTCCGCGTCGTTGTTGCGGGATTGAACTCATCCTGCTCCAGCAACTCGCCAACGGCATTCAGGATGAGATCCAGCTTCGGCCCCAACGTTCGGGCATACGCCGTCGGAGTAACGCCTTTGCCGCTGCGGATAAACAGGCGATCATTGAAGGTGGCGCGGAGCTTTTTCAGCTGGTCACTGACCGCCTGCTGGGTCACCCCGAGTTGATCCGCCACACGGGACAGGTTGCCTTCTCGAAGCAGGCACTGAAGCGTTCGTAACTGTTTAAGGTCTATCCGGTTTAAAGCGTTCACTTGTACCTCTTACATCAAATTCTTGTTTCAAATCCTATCGGCTACTCCCTAAGCTGGCAAGCCAAGAATCCAGCAACCCTACCCGCGAGGAGGAGCCATGTTCAGCATCAACTACGTCCAGCCCGTTGGCGACCTGGAGTACGACCAGCGATACAAGGGTCCAGGTGCCTCCGAGCTCACTCAATCCGTCGACACCCGACACATTGACGTCACAGACATTCGCAACCAAGCCAACGACTTCAACCTGGACGACCAGGGCTTCGAGGCGGTCCGGGTCGCCTTTGATTTTGACGACTACCAGAATGACGACGCCATTCGCGAACATTTGTATCCGCAGGTGATCGAGTACCTCCGTGACCGACTCAAGGCCAGCGAAGTGCTGATCTTTGATCACACTTATCGGTCAACCAGTCGTCAGGACCAAACCATCCATAACCGGGCGCCAGTGAAGACTGTTCACAACGACTACACCGAGAAGTCTGCGCTCCACCGCATGCTGGAAGAGACCGAACAACGACCAGAGCTTCGCGACCGCCCCTACCGGTTGGTGAACCTGTGGATGCCTGTCGGCCACCGTGTCGAGGAATCCCCATTGGCTGTTCTGGACATCAACACCGTGGCTGCGGATGACTTTCATCGCATCAAACTGGTGTACCCCGATCGCATCGGTGAGATAGCCGGGATCTCCTACAACCCGGATCATCGCTGGTACTACCTGTCAGACATGGAACCCGGCGAGGCCCTGCTGCTGAAAGTCTTCGATTCACGTTACCCCGAGGGCATATTTGGCACCCCACACACCGCGGCCGACCCCGTGAACACACCGGACAACGCCCGCAACAGAAACAGCCTGGAAGTGCGAGTCATCGCCTTTAGTTGAGGAAGCCATGAGCGAATTTCTTGTGTCATTGAATCCGTTGAATCAGGAGCCGGTCGGACAGGTGCCAATCACCTCCCGGTCCGAGCTGACAGAAATTGTGGGCCGGAGTCGGATCGCGCAGGCGAACTGGGGCCGGTTATCGCTAGAAGAGCGTGCAACCCGCCTGAGGGATGCTTACCATGCGCTGGCGTCTGCCCAGAATCAACTCGCCCGATTGATCACCCTGGAACTATCCACTGGCCATGGCCAACAACTTGCTGCTCCCTGCCCTGATGGCGGGCAACAGCGTCATTCTGAAACCCTCAGAACACACGCCGCTGGTTGCAGATCTGTTCGTTCGCGCACTACAGCACCATCTGCCCGAGCATCTGATTCAAATTGCCCACGGCCATCACCCCCTGCACTGCTTGCACAGTTCAGCGGAGATCACTTCGGGCACTAAATACATCATCCGTACCGACCTGCTGTTTGAACGCTAGCCGCGGGCGTGGTGGTCACCAAATGGTGACTAGTTTCAAACATTCGCGTCGTCCCGATAATGAAAGAGAGCTCCGTTAATCCTTAATCACCAAAGAATGCGAGATGCCAGTCAAACATCGGAATCACGCAGTGGCCAACATATGGATGTCTGCGAAAGTTTAGCGCAGGCTTCCAAATTGTACGTATCCAGAAGAGCAATTCATTATGGCTTTGCATGATCACCCATTGTGGCGGAATATGATCCAGGAACAACGCGAGGCAAATATTTTCAGCTGGATCACCTCTGAAGCGATCGCCATGCGGATTCCGCGAATTCTTCCCGATAATCCCGAGGCGAAGTCTGTACCCGGTCAGCCAGCCAGGCTTTGCAGTAATTTTCCGACGGGCCGACGATCAGAGAGATTACGATCTCGAACGGCTGAACAATGCTGTTACTTTCGTTACCGAAGCCAAGCAACTTTGCTTTGAGTTCCCGGAAGCCTTTCGCATTCCTATCTTTCAGCTCCTCCTGAAATGGCCCTTTGGCGACTGCTGATCGCGCCTGATACAGGAACCTTGCCCATTCGGGATTGGCGACAACCCAGTCGAGATAACTACAGATAACTGAATACACAGCCTCGCGAAGGCTGTTGGTGTTGGCTAACTCCCGGTCCAGATGTTGTCGCTGATCATCCTGAGCTGCAAAAAAGAGTGCGCTTAAAATACCCTCCTTGTTGCCAAAGTGGTGATAGATCGCCCCTACACTCGTTTCGCAGCCGGCTTTGATGGCTTCGATCGTGGTGGCCTGCTGCCCAACGCCCAGATAAAAAAACATTTTTTGGAACCAGGCAGTTTTGGCTTGAAAGAAATCGGCCACAGCGACCTGCTACGCAGCCGATGCAAAGCCTGCTGGCCGCATATTCTGGAAGGCTTGGAGTCCAACGGCTGAACCTGATACCTCCACTCCACCGCGTCAGCTTTGAATTCCGGGGCACAGGTTTGGCTACTCATGGCAGTCCCTCCTGTGCTCTTTTTGTAGACTAGTATACCGGGGCGAATCCAAATAAGATCTATAGCCCCATTGCTGGCGATCCAAGTGCTGAAGCAATGGGGCAACTTGATCGTTTGCCGGGTTCTTTAAGAGTGACTCTTCTTAGGAATGTCCGCAGTAACGGGGTAGAACCCGTCAGGCAAAACCCTCCAGCACAATCTTGCCAACGGCGGTTCCTGATTCCAGTTCGGCGTGTGCGGCACGTAGATTCTCGGCGTTGATCGCTCCGAGGTACTTACCTGCAGTTGTGCGGATGAAGCCTTGATCTACAAGCCGTGAGACCTCATTCAACAAGTCGTGCTGAACCTGCATATCATCCGCCTGGTGCATTGAGCGGGCGAACATGAATTCAATGTGTAATGATAGACTCTTCGGCTTGATCTTCATTACGTCCAGACTTGCAGGATCGTCGATCATGGCAATCTTTCCAAACGGCTTAAGCACCGCCACATAATCGTCGAAGTATTGATCTGTGGCGTTAAGACTGGCCACATGGGTTACAGAACCAATTTTGCCGGCAGACACCAGTGTTTCGATCTGGGGCTGCAAGGGTTCACGGTGATTCAAAACAAAATCCGCACCCAATGATTCAACCCAGGCCTTCGATTTCGGGCGAGATGCCGTAGCGAGTACTTTTGCGCCTGTCAGCTGTTTGATCAATTGAACTAGAATTGAACCCACGCCTCCTGCGGCGCCAATCACAAGTACCACATCGTCGCTTGGAGTGATGGACCCAGCCAACTGTCGCTCAAGTTGCAGGTGGTCAAACAGCATTTCCCATGCTGTTATCGTGGTCAGGGGCAACGCCGCAGCATCGGCGTCGGACAGGCTGGCAGGCTTCCGACCAACCAGACGCTCATCGACAACCTGGTATTCAGCGTTGCTGCCCTGACGGGTAACGTCACCGGCATAAAATACGGTGTCACCTTCTTTGAAGAGTGAAGCGCCCTCGCCTATTGCCACTACCTCTCCAACGGCATCCCATCCAAGTACTTTGATCTGGCCTGGTTCGGGCTCTGCCTGCTGGCGTACCTTGAAGTCAACGGGGTTCACGGCGATGGCTTTGACTCTGACCAACAGGTCCCGGCCTTTTGCGACGGGACGTTCCATCTCAACATTTTGCAGCGCATCAGGGTTTTCGATAGGAAGAGATTCCCGATATCCAACAGCTTTCATTATCTGTCTCCGCAATGATTTTCGAGTAGCGCGCAGTATAGTCGCCGTTTACACTCGGGTAAAGACGACTGACACACAGCGGGTGCGTTCAGTGAATGACATTGGGTATGCCGTCTACCAGCAGGGTGGATACGTTGCCGCCGTGTGCCATGGTCCGGCAGCTCTGCTCAACATCCGCGACAACAACGGCAACCTGATCATCGACGGCAAACAGGTCGCAGGATTCAGTAACGCCGAGGAAGAAGCCGCCGGGCTTACCGGTGTGGTTCCGTATCTTCTACAGGACGAACTCGTGAAAAGCGGAGCCGATGAACAGCCTGTCGCATCAGTCAGGATGATGATTGATATATCTCGTCCGAATTAGTCCGACCGGCCAACGGGCGGATATACTATCAGCTCTCGTACACAAAATTTCCCGAGGATGCTATGAACACACTTTTTACTCCCCTGAAAATGGGCGCCAGTGAATTGGCCAATCGGGTCTTCATGGCCCCCCTCACCCGCGTCCGTGCCGACGCTGATCACGTTCCCACGGATATGATGGTTGAGTATTACGCCCAGCGTGCCTCTGCCGGCCTGATCATCACTGAAGCGACCATGGCTATTGAAGGCAATTCGGCCTTCTGGCGCGAGCCCGGTATCTATTCCGAGGCGCAAGTTGAAGGCTGGAAGAAAGTCACTGATGCGGTACACGCCAAAGGTGGCAAGATTTATCTGCAAATCTTTCACGGTGGCCGCGCCTGCCACCCGGTGTTAAACAATGGCAAGGATCCGGTAGCGCCCAGCGCCATTGCCATCACCAGCGATGAAGTGCACACACCGGAAGGTAAGAAGTCCTACACGGTTCCCCGCGCACTGGCCGACAGCGAAATCCCGGCCATCATCGACGGTTTCCGCACCGCCGCCGAGAATGCCAAGCGCGCCGGCTTTGACGGTGTTGAGGTTCATGGCGCCAACGGCTATCTGCTGGACCAGTTCCTGCGTGATAGCTCCAACCATCGAGAAGGCCCCTACGGTGGCCCGATCGAAAATCGCGCCCGACTTCTGCTGGAGGTGATTGAAGCCGTATCCGGAGTGTTCGGTTCCGAGAACGTCGGTGTTCGACTGAGCCCCCTCAACAGCTTCCAGAGCATGAAAGACAGTGATCCGGTCGGTCTGGTTACCTGGCTCGCCAAGCGCCTGAACGACTACGGCCTGGCCTTTGTTCATTTGATGCGCAGCGACTTTTTCGGGGAACAGCAAGCGGACGTCATTACTCCGGTCCGCGAACACTTCAAGGGCAAGTTGATCCTCAACATGGGCTACACCGGTGAAGAAGCAGAACAAGCCATCGAATCCGGACTGGCCGACGCTGTCGCCTTTGGCGTGCCCTTCATTGCCAACCCGGACCTCCCGGAGCGCCTGAAGCTTGGCGCCGAGCTCAACGAAGCAGATCCGGCGACTTTTTACTCCCAGGATGCGGAAGGGTATATTGACTACCCTTACCTTGAAAGAGTTAGCTGAAGCATAATGTCGAAAGGGGGCTGTTAGCCCCCTTTTTCGTTGCGGCGACTTCTCTGGCCGGTTAGACCGCTTTCAGGTGCCGCCCGCAGGGCGAGGTGGTCATGATTTCGTGCCAGCGATCCCGCAGCAGGCGCTCGAGGTGGTCCCGAATCCAGATAATGCCGGGATCCCGGTCATGGCGGGCGTGCCAGACCAGGTACATGCTGGTGGGATCAACCTCAAAGGGCAGCTCTCCCATCCAGAGCCCGTTCACAAAACCGCAGTCCTGACTGATGAGCTCCGGCACCGCCGCAATCAGGTTTGTCTCCCGAAGCACCTGCGGCACGATGGAGAAATGATTGACGGTGGCGGCAATCCGGCGGCTTTGCCCCTTCTGGTCCAGGTAGCTGTCCACGAAACCATGGGCGTCGCCCGACATGGACACAAGCAAATGCCGGGCCTCCAGGAATTCCTCCATGGTGATCGGCTTACCCGCCAGCGGATGTCCTTCGCGCATCGCCAGCACGTAGCCACCCTCAAACAACCAGGTGCTCCGCAGGCTGTGGTCGTGCTGGTTCAGAACGCCAACCGCCAGGTCCACGTGGGCTTCGCGCAGATCGTCGTAGGTGCCATCGAGCGTGTACGGGACCGCGTGCAGATCGACACCGGGCGCCTCCCGCTCCAGCAATTCGATTAACTGGCGCCAGACCATCTCAACGATCACGTCGGTAGCGGCGATGCGAAATTTCCTTTTGGAATTAGCGGGGTCGAACTGAGTGGCTGAAACCGTGTTGGTTAGCGCGTACATGGGCCCGCCTACCTGGTCCCAGAGGCTCAAGGCATAAGACGTTGGCTCGATGTTACGACCTTTGCGGACAAACAGCGGGTCGCTCCAGATCTGGCGCATCCGGGAAATTGCGTTGGATACCGCCGGCTGGGTCATGGCCAGACGCTCGGCGGCTCGGGTCACCGAGCGCTCGGTCATGATGGCGTCGAAAATATAGAGGAGTTGCAGCTCCTGGGTTTTCATCGTGGGGTACCTGAATGATGGCAATGGACCCGGATAAGTCTAACCAGCATTGGCGGGCAGCGCAACCGGCACACAAAAACACCCTCCCATAACAAGAGGGTGTTGATTCGAGCCGGTGAATTACAGGTTGCCTTTGACGAAGGCCCGCAACTGGCCCAAGGTGCCGGCACCGGTCTGCCGGGCCACCACGCCGCCCTCGCGGAACAGCGCCAGGGTCGGAATGCTGCGGATTCCCATGCGAGCCGCCGTTTCCGGGCTGTCATCCACGTTGACCTTGGCCACTACCAGGTCATCGCCCAGTTCGTCGGCGATTTCATCAAGCATGGGGCCAACGGTCTTGCAGGGGCCGCACCAGGGTGCCCAGAAATCGACCAGGACCGGCTTGTCGTTACGACCAACGGCCGCATCAAAGTTGCTGTCGTTTACTTCAACGATGTTGCTCATATCGTTTCTCCGTTTCCAGTAATGCCTGAGCCTAACCATGCGCCCTGCTCTTGCTGAAAACCAATTGTTCAGCGGTATACATGGTATTTCCCAGGGTGATGTACACCGGTTGTCAGTGACTGCCAAAGCGCTTGCTCAGCTCCATGTTGTCCCAGAGGGTGTGGGTGTAACCGGCCCAGACTTCCGCTAGCAGCACATTCAGATCATTGGCACTGAGTTCGTGATCAGAATCCCGGAACTGACCCTGCAGAAAAGCGTTGTAGGCCCTGGCCTTCACCGACAGGCCACCCCAGAAGTAGTTCTCCCGACCGCCGACCGCGGAGACGCTGGGCGCCCGCTCACCGTAGGCCATCAATTCCGGGTTGAAGCGGTTATCCGGCGACGAAATCAGCCCTCCCCGGAACACCAGGGCGGCGCCAAATTCAGTGAGGTATCCGACGCTCCCAAAGTAGGTCACCTTGAACTTGCTGCCCGGCTCACTGCCATCCAGGTACTGGTGGTAGGCCGCGGAGTACCGCAAGGTAGGCTCGCCCCCTTCGGAGATCTGGTGATCCCAGCCTTCGGGCTTGTCACTGCCGGTGGCCTTGTGAATCGCATTCTGACTGTGCTCAAACAGGTCTAAGCCCAGGGCACCGACGGTCAGCGAGGTGGTCCATCCCGAGGTGCCACCGGCTGACTGATAACTGCGGCTCGTGGACAGATACACCAGGCTGCTGTACGGTCGGTCGCTCCTGTCGATACCTTGCTCCGTAATCTCCTCGGGGGTAAAGCCGTAGGCACCGAACTCCACTGAGGTGTTCTCAGGCTGGCCCGGCACCACAAAACGCTTCGTCAACTTGCTTCTACCAAGGTGTTCGGTTTAAATGGGGGCTACTACAGATGTTCATGGGCCCGAAGATGTCCGCGCTGGACATAGTGGTGAAGTAAAGCAGGTCTGATCTGTCCCCGGTTTCGAAACGGGAGATGAAATGCGGCCTTTGGTGTAAGGTTACAAGAACGAATATCTAATTATCACCCGACGGACATAACTGGCGGCTCTAATGACTGACTACTTTATTCAGGCGTTTATTTACCTGGTGGCGGCGGTAATCGCGGTGCCGTTGACCAAGCGGTTCGGACTGGGTTCGGTACTCGGTTACCTTGTGGCCGGTGTGGTCATCGGGCCGGTGATCGGGCTGGTGGGCCAAGAGACCGTCACCCTTCAGCACTTTGCTGAGTTCGGCGTGGTGATGATGCTATTCTTGGTGGGGATGGAGCTGGACCCCAAATCCCTCTGGGCCATGCGGGTGCGGCTGCTCGGCCTGGGTGGTCTGCAAGTGGCACTTACCGCAGCGGCCGCCACCGGTTTTGCCTGGTCGCTGGGGCTGGCCTGGCAAACCGCGGTGGCGGTGGGGTTTCTGTTCTCCCTGTCTTCAACGGCAATTGTGCTGCAGACGCTGACCGAAAAGGGCTTGGTCAAAACCGAAGGCGGCCAGAGTGCCTTCTCCGTCCTGTTATTCCAGGACATTGCGGTGATTCCCATGCTGGCCATCATCCCGCTGCTGGTCGTGTCCGGCATCTCCCCCAGTGGCAGCGAGGGCGCTCACAGCAGCCTCAGCCTAGTTGAGCACCTGCCGGGCTGGGCCCATGGGCTGGTGGTTGTGGGGGCGATTGTGCTGGTGATTGTCTGCGGCCATTACCTGAGCCGGCCGCTGTTCCGCTACGTAGTGCAGTCCGGCATGCGGGAAGTGTTCACCGCCACCTCGCTGATGCTGATTATCGGCATCGCGGCGCTCATGAGCCTGGTCAACCTGTCGCCGGCACTTGGCGCATTCCTGGCCGGTGTGGTGCTGGCCAACAGCGAATTCCGGCACGAACTGGAAGCCAATATCGATCCGTTCAAAGGGCTGTTGCTGGGGCTGTTCTTCATTACCGTGGGCGCGGGAATCAATTTCGGCGTTCTGGTGGAGTCCTGGGATATCGTCCTGCTTCTCGCCCTGGCGGTGATCATCGGCAAGGCCCTGATTCTACTTGGTCTGGCCCTCGCCTTCCGCATCCGCAGCAGTGATGGCTGGCTGTTCACCCTCGGACTCGCCCAGGCCGGTGAATTCGGGTTTGTGCTGCTGACCTATAGCACCCAGAACCGGGTGATCCCGGCGGACACCGCGCAAATGCTGTCACTGGTCGTGGCCCTGTCCATGTTCCTGACGCCGCTGTTGTTCATTGTCTATGACCGGGTGGTGCTACCGCGCTATCAGAAGGCCTCCAATGAAGAAGCAGAGCCGGATGAGATAGAAGAGCAGGCGCCGGTGATCGTGGCAGGGGTCGGCCGTTTCGGGCAGATCGTCTGCCGGTTGCTTCGCGCCAACAACATTCCGAGCGTTGCCCTTGACCAGGCCCTGGAGCAAATCGAAAACCTGCGCCGAATCCAACTGAAAAGTTACTTTGGCGACGCTACCCGCATCCAGCTACTGGAAACCGCTGGCATTGCCGAGGCACGCCTGCTCGTTGTGGCCATTGATGACCGCGACCGGGCCGTTAATCTGGTGCGTCATGTCAAACAGCTTTACCCGCAGGTCTGGGTATTGGCCCGCGCCTTCGACCGCGGCCACGGCTACGAACTGCGCGAAGCCGGCGCCGACGACGTGGTGAGCGAAACCTACTACTCCGCCCTGGCACTCGGCGGAGATGCCCTCACCGCAATGGGTGTCCAGCCAGAACGCGCTCGCCGGATGATCCAGTCCTTCGTTGCCAGCGAAAAAGCCAACGAAGACCAATTGTTCAACGCCTGGCGCAACATCGAGGAAGGCATCCACTTCAGCCCGCGCTACGCGCAGTTGTTCATGAAGCTGGAAGAGTCACTGGGGCACGCCATGCAAGAGGACGCACGGCTAACTGACGACGAAGCGCCGGCGTGGACAGCGCCGACGGACAATCACTGATCACGGAGACAAAAGGCCGGCTTGATGAGCATAAGAAGAACGCATCAAATCCCTGACGGCTATCTGTCAAATTGCATGGGCGTAGCCATGTTCCATCACAGCATTTTATCAGACCGGCGCGCATCTCTTACCGCCAGAAAGATCGGCACAGCAATCTGCGAGAACAGCGCCAGGCCCCAAAGCCCGTTGCTGACAATCGACGGTACGAAGGGATGAACGGCTAGCACAACCAGCGCCATGACAATGCCGAACAGCCTCAGACCGGCGCTATGGTAGTTGTCGGTAGCATCGGCATCAGCCACGGTTCGACGCAGCGCCCATAGCGAAGCTAAAAAAACCGCAAGGCCGACCGAGCCAAGCGCGGCGTAGCCGGGCGGATAAGGCTTCCACAGGCCGACGTAGACTTCTCCGGCCAGCGCAACGCCAATCGTCACCGCACTCCACAAAATCGCGATGTGAGCAAGCCAGTATCTCAGCAGCACGGCACTGGTGCGGCTCTTCGGTTTTGCATTGCCGACGCAGTCGAAATAAGTCCAGGCCAGCGCGAAGAGGGACAAGCCGCCCATGGTCACATTGAACAGCGTACCCGCGCTGACTTTGTAGACGCCCTTGTCGGCCAGCGTGACCACCAGCTTAAAGAAGCCTTCACCCAGCAAGATCAACATCAGAAGGCCGAAGCGCTCCGAGATGTGTCCGAGTTGAGGCACAAAGCGTTCGAAGCGGAGCGTGCCCACACGCGGCAGCATGTACTGCAGCTGGATTGCTGCCACGCCGGCGGCAAAGACCCAGTAGGCGACCGGTGTGGGCAAAAAAGCCGACAGTGCGAACACCCCGGCCAACACGAAAAAATTCCGCCCCTGTTCCTGCGCCAGCGTATTGCCCGCGTTGTCGGTACAGCGCGCCCGCCAGTAAAGATAGGCCGTCAGCGCCCGATTCAACGCATAACCCAGCGCGAAATACGTCCAGCCTTCACCGCCCACGTTGGGAATCGCCGCCGCGACGGTCATCATCGTGACAATCTTAAGTGCCATCGCCACGCGATGCGGCATGTCCGTGGAGATATACAGAGAGTTATAGACCGAACTGTCTGCCCAGGCATAGAAAATCGCCAGAAACAGTCCCGTAAACACCCAGAATCCTTGCCACCCCAGATGATGGGACAGGTAATTCCCCAAAATGAAAATTGTCACTACATGGACCAGATCGAAGAAAAGTTCCACCCAGTGCACGTGGTCGTGGGTTTCATCGACATCCATGTAATGGCGCGGTCGCCGCCAGAGAAGATCGCTAATTACCATACACTACCCCTTTTCTTATTGTTCTGGCGGGGGTTCTACCCCGTTTCTACGGACGGTTTAAAACGTTTGTAAACTTCCTGTCTTGATTCGCTACTCTACGTTGCATTCTTGGATTATGAAACCGCTCGATGTAAAAAATATATCGGTACAATATTAACAAGCCAAATTTATAATTGGACCGCTTTGAGCGAAAAGCGGACTTTTCTGCATGTACTATCCAGATATTTATAGTTCGCCGAATAAGCGTTCCTGCTTTACGCCTAAGTATGAAACTTACAGCACGCTAATTATCATCAGGCACTGACTGAGTTGAGAGACAAGCGAAAGCTACGAACTGTTAATCAAGTACGACCACTATTTTACCAATCTGCTGATTTGACTCCAGATAGTGATGCGCTGCTACTATCTCTTCAAATTTAAAGCTTCGATCAATGACAGGCTTGAGTGTTCCCTCGGATAAACCCGAGTGGATAAATTGCTTTGCTCTGCGAAAACGCTCGATGTCTTTTATAACTTCAGTAAACACATACCCCCTAACTGTCAGACTTTTACGAAGTGCTATTTTTAAGGGAAAAGGGGTTGTTTCGGGACTTAATGCTCCGTGTACTATTATTGTTCCTTCAGGGCTCATTGCTTCAGCAATTTCAGCTATCTGCGGCCCACCGACAGCATCAAATGCGATTTTTAAATTGTTTGCTCCCAAGATGCTTCTCAAGCTATCCAGTAGCGGTTCTTCTTGGGTTGCAATCACATGGGCCGCACCAGCCTTGAGCACAGCAGCCTTTTTAGCTCCTGTTAGAGTTGTAGCGATAGGGATACCCCCCAGAGAATTCACAATTTGAATCGCAGCCAATCCAACACTGCTCGATGCGGCGGTTATCAGTACTGAATCGCCTTTTTGCACGTTAGCAATTTCGACCAAAGCGCCATAAGCTGTCAGGTACTGCATCCAAGCTGCTGCGCCTTCAGCAAAGGTTAGCCCTGCTGGTTTGAGTGCCGCATATTCACTTGGTACGACAATCTCTTCTGCGTAGCAGCCATTCTGAGAAAGCCCCATCTGAGGGACAATACAAACCTCGTCCCCAAGGCGTAAATGATTTACCTCTTCCCCGACTTCAATGACTACCCCGGATGCTTCATAGCCGATTCGCGAAGGGAAGTCAGCCTTTTCTATATAGTGGCCTCGCCTAAACATGGCATCAGCACGATTGAGGCCAACAACTTTGACCGCAATACGAACATCTGTGGCCTGCAAATTTGGACTCGCCAGCGAGTCAATAGTTAACACCTCGGGACCACCTAATTCATGGAAACGAACAGTTCGAACTAGTTTTCTTGGGCTCATATGCATCCTCAACAATGATTTTTTAAGCAATTACATCAATAACTACTTTACCCATGGACCCCAACTCTACGGCATTATGTGCATCCATTGCCGTGTCAAGGGAAAAGCGTGACGGATCGAGTAGTGGCTTAATTTGTCCAACTTCAACGAGAGCCGTAATTTGCCGCAGAATGTCACCATGATGTTTGCGCCCCTCTCCGCTGAGCTGTGGGTGTAACACAAAAATCGCTGACAATGTTGCAGAGCGTAATGACGACGGTGCCAGGTTATGTGAGCCGAATGCAGCACAGCTTAAAATATGTCCATAATGTGCAATGATACCTAATGAGGCATCGAGTACAGAGCCACCGACAGTGTCGTAAATGATACCGAATCCTTTGCCTTGGGTGTATGCGTCCACGTACTCAGCAGGGCTTGCAGTGTGATAATCAATTGGCGCGGCACCAAGCGCCTTGAGCAGTTGTTGTTTTCCAGTCGATGCAGTGGCATAAACGTCGGCACCTAAGGCCTTAGCAATTTGCACAGCTACATGCCCAACTCCGCCAGCTCCACCTTGGATAAGGACTTTCTGGCCCGCTTTAACATTCGCCTTGTCAACCAAACCTTCCCAAGCGGTAAGTGCAACCAGAGGTAAAGCCGCAGCTTCACGCATGGACAAATTTTTCGGTTTGAGAGCAAGTAACTCAGCATCTACGTTGGCATATTCAGCCAATGATCCTTGCAATCCTCGCACTCCGCCAGTCAGACCATAAACTTCATCGCCTACTGAAAAGTCGGTGACGCCGTCGCCGATAGCAACAATTTCTCCAGCTAAATCGGTGCCAAGTACTGCGGGTAATTCCGGCATGGCATAAGGAGCGATACCTTGGCGGATCTTGTAATCAATAGGATTGACTCCACTTGCAAATATTTTTACTTGCACCTGACCTGCTGATGGAGAGGGTAAGTTAATCAGGGCATCCCGGAATACTGTACCCTCTTCATAGCTATCTAATACCAAAGCACGCATTTGTCTGTTTAACGCTGTCATCAATAACCTCACAAACTGAATATTCAGCGGGTGGTTAAATCACCCGCTGGTTAATCGGTCTTTTATTAAACGAATTAAAACTCTTGAACAGTTGGGCGCAGAACAATCTCGTTGATATCCACATCCGCAGGCTGCTCAATTGCGTATGCGATAGCACGAGCAACAGATTCAGATGGAATTTCATTTTGCTGATAAAAATCTTTTACAAAGGCTGCACCCTGAGTATCTGAACTTCCATGTTTTAATTCAGATTCGATTGCCCCCGGTGAAATGATTGTTGAACGAATTTTACCCCCAACTTCATGGCGTAAGCCTTCGGCAATAGCGCGAACAGCGAATTTGGTTCCGCTATAAACCGTGCCGCCGGGACTGAATACTTTGATACCCGCTACGGAAGAAATATTGATAAAGTGGCCTGTTCCCTGAGCCTGAAAGATCGGAAGCGCTGCGGCTACTCCATACAGCAGACCTTTAACGTTGATGTCAATCATGCGATCCCATTCGTCAACTCGAGTCTCAGCTAACGGTGCAATCGCCATTAACCCTGCATTATTGATAACCACATCAACTTTACCGAAGCGCTCTTGTGCAAGATTTACAAGGGCCTTCACTTCGTCCTGGCTAGTCACATCTGTCGCTTGAACCGCAACTTTCCCACCCGCTGTGCGTATGTCAGCAGCAATAGCTTCAAGCTTGTCGATGCGTCGGGCACCCAAAACAACAGATGCGCCAAGACTGGCTAAATGTCTTGCTGTGGTCTCGCCTAAACCGCTACTACCACCAGTGATAACAACGACCTTACCGCTGATGTTGTTTGCTAAAACACTACTCATAGTTAATATCCTCAAATCAGTTGAATGAATGACTCTGTCTAAATAACGAGCAAATTATCCCTTACCGTCAAAAATCAATAAATGGAAACGTTTTAATTTCACAATTCCATAATTTGGAATAATATTAGTGTATTCATATCAAACCCGAATGTGGCTGTGATGCTTAACAGATTGGAAATGCTCCGGATATTTTGTACTGCTGCTGAGTCTCGCAGCTTTAAAGAAGCGGCTAACCGTCTGGGAATTTCTCCTCAGGCGGTGACACGAGCAGTGAAGGAGTTAGAGCGATTGCAAAGGGAGCTTTTATTTCATCGAAATACTCGACACATACAAGTGACCCTAGTTGGAGAAAAATTTGCTGTGATAGCAAAAGAACGCCTGCGCGCTGTAGATGAATTGTTTCAAACAAGCGCCCCTGACTCGGGTAATGAATTACAAGGGCGGGTTCGTATCGCAGCGCCTGTTGGTTTTGGTCATAAGTGCTTAATGCCAGTATTACTGGAACTTTCAACAATACATCCTCAACTGGATATAGACCTGACACTCAGTGACGAGCGCGTGGATGTAGTTGACGAAAAAATAGATATTGGGATTCGTATCGGCTTCATGAGAGATAGTCGATTTATTGCCCGCCAGCTCACCAAAATTAATCTGTATGTCGTGGCTTCGCCTGACTTAATAAATAGAGTGGGAAGGCCTGCGTCTATTGAAGAACTAAACCACTTGCCGGTTACAGGGTTAGTAGATCGCAATACGGGAAAGCTTTGGCCATGGGTTTTTTCCATGGACAGACAGTGGACGCCATCCATAACACGTTTTCGAAGTGCCGACGCCGAAGCTGAATTAATGGGTGTACAAAATGGACTGGGGTTTGCTCAAATTCCTGACTTTTTGGCCCAAGACTTATTACGCCAAGAGAAACTTGTGAGAGTGTTAGAAGAGGTCGAGCCGGTGCCTTGGGATTTATATATTTATCGCCCTCAACGTGGTCCAGTACCACAACGTGTTCGATTGGTTTTTGATCACTTGGTGTCAAGATTGAGTGTCCGCTAATGGCACATAAATAATATTCATAAAGTGCGAATACTACATTAGCTCACTTTACTGCAAAAACCGTAACCAATGTCTTCGTTGAGTCACCAGGAATCATAACAAAGTGCATTTTGCTACCAACATGCTGCCAAAACTCTGCCTCCTGTGCATATTTTTTTGCTTTTTGGATAGTGTAACCATCCCCTAAAATCGGTGCATGCGTAATTAGAGTTCTCCGGCCTACAATGAGGCAAACGGAGAACGACATGAAGAAATCACGGTACAGCGAGTCACAGATCGTCAAGATCCTGAAGGAGGTCGAGGGCGGCCGCCTGGTCAAGGAAGTCTGCCGGGAATACGGCATCTCCGATGCGACCTACTACAACTGGAAATCCAAGTACGGGGGCATGGAGGCCTCTGATGTGAAGCGCCTCAAAGAGTTGGAAGAGGAAAACCGCCGGCTGAAGCAGATGTATGCCGAGCTGAGCCTGGATCACAAACTGAAACAAGAGTAGACGCTACTCAATGTTCTGCACCTGCTCCCTCATCTGCTCAATTAATACCTTTAGCTCAACCGCAGCGGCGGTGATATCGGCGTTAATTGATTTAGAGGCTAGTGTGTTTGCTTCGCGGTTGAACTCTTGCATCATAAAGTCCAGACGCCGTCCGCAAGGGCCACCTTTTTTCAGTATTTTTCGGGCTTCTTCTACGTGGGCGTCCAGGCGATCGAGCTCTTCGGCTACATCGACTTTTTGCGCCAGCATTATCATTTCCTGCTCAACACGCTGCGGATCCAATTCTATTTTTACGTCTTCAAACCGTGTAAGTAAGCGCTCACGTTGCCACTGAAGCACTTCTGGCATACGTTCGCGAACAAAGACGACTTGTTTGCTAACACCATCCAGACGCTCTTGCAGCATTTTATCAATAGCCGAGCCTTCGCTTTTACGGTTCTCTATGAATTCTGCAATAGTCGCATCCAGGGCTTTCAGTACTTCTTTTTGCAGAGCGTCGGTGTCTTGCTCGTCCGCGTTCACTACGCCGGGCCACTTCAACACATCAATTGGGTTTAACTGGCCTGCTGCTGAGTGCTGACTCACCCACTTAGCGCTGGCAATAACGCTTTTCGCAAGCTCTTCATTGATAGACAACTCGCTTTGACGCGTTTCATACATATGCACATATAACTTGCATTCAACCTTGCCGCGCTGCAAATTTTTCCGAAATTTATCGCGCAGTGCGTTTTCCAGCGAACGAAAGTTTTCCGGCAAGCGGAAGAAGGTTTCTAAATACCGCTGGTTTACCGAGCGGACTTCCCATGTTGCGGTGCCCCAGTCAGCTTTATGTTCGTAGCGAGCGTAGCCCGTCATACTTTGAATCATTGTATTTCCTTATTTTTTCGCATGCTTTTCGCGATTTTTCTGTTTCTGTTCGGCGTTTTTCTTCATCATAATATACACGGCGCCACGCCCACCATGCGGTCGCTGAGCGCTGTGAAACGCCAGTACTGGCGGCAATTCTCGCAGCCATTTATTCACATAGCTTTTTATCAGCGCCGGGTGTGGTTTCGAATGCTTACCCATGCCGTGAATCACCAAAGCCGTTCGTACACCAGCAGCATGACAGTCCTGCACAAAATTAAACAGTGCAGTGCGTGCCTCCACTAACGAGTGATGATGCAAGTTCAGGCTCGCTTCCATAGTGTAACGGCCTTGCTTCAAGCGCTTAAACACACCGGCTTGCACCCCGTCGCGGTGAAACTCTATGGCTTCATCTGGCTCCACTAAATCGACATATTCAGTCGACAAGAAGTTAGCATTTTCCTCTTCTTCAGCTTCTGCTGCCCGGCGCCGCTCTTTCTGCGCCAATGTTGGCTCAAAAGCCTGCTTAATATCAGCGACTTCTTCACCGGCTAACGGCGTTACATCCGTCATTTCCTGACGAAACAGCTCAAATTCTTCATCATCTGAACGCGA